>MKWU01002802.1_pt1 | contig 24738 bp, 18 predicted proteins | sample 809101 | NCBI WGS metagenome assembly MKWU01 (sample SAMN05860141, study PRJNA318959) | sponge metagenome | host: Aplysina aerophoba | place: Slovenia: Piran, Adriatic Sea, Gulf of Piran | collected 2013-05-07 | reverse complement strand
TGTTTTTGGGGTTTACTCTCACAAACGGAACACCAGCTTTTTCGGCTTTGTGTTCCAGGATGCGGCTGAGAGCAGCCCATCGTTGCTCGCTCATTTTGCGGGAGAACCGCTTGGTGCGGAGCAGACCAGCCACGTTCAAGTCTTCGACGGCTATCCCGTCGTAGGCGCTCACCAGTCGGTGCGCCAGACGAAAATCGGCCTGGGTGGCGCGTTCTTGTTCTCTGCGGTGCGCTTTTGCGACGGCCAACGCCTTTTTCCTGCGCGAACGAGAGGCCTTCTTTGATCGGGAGAGGCGACGTTGCGCCCGCTTGACACGGGACATGTCGGCCACCCGGGCTGCAACGACGGTGCCGTCTGACAGGGTGAGACGACACGAAAGACCCATGTCCACACCTACCGGATTGGAAGGTTCAAGTGATTCGCTCCCCATGTCTCGGTCAGGGTGGCGGATCACCACCTGTAGTTCGGTACGGAGCGCAGTTCTGACTATCCGCAGCATCACCGCTTTGCCGCCCCCTTCCAACGCGGTGGCCAGGCGGCGGCCCTTGTCCCGAAACCGCAGACGGGGAAGGCCCTTCACTTGAAGTTTCCACCATTTGGCGCTGTGGTTCTTCGACGTGTCCGGCGCCCACAGCATCGACGGCGCCGCGTCCGGTATCTCGATGGTTCTCCACCTCCGCGAAGCCTTGAACCGCGGATACCCCGGGTTGGCGCCCTGTTCGCAACGCTGGTAGAACGACCGGACGGTACGGTCGAACCGACCCAGCACACCACGGCCCACCTGCACCGCCAACCTCTCCCACTCCGGACGGTCTTTCCGCACACCAGTGAACTCTTTCATCAGATCATACCTAGACATCTGAAGGTCCCGGGGAAACCGCTCGTCAGGACCAGGATGATGTTCCCGCCACCACCGATAAGTTCCCCTCCACGACTCCAAACAGGCATTGTACAACTCCGCGCTCATAGCGAACACCTCCGTGAGGCGACGATGACCCGAAGGGGAACACTTCACCGAAAACCGCAAAGGTCTGCACCAAAACCACACCACACAGGATGCACAGCGACTGTGACAAACCCGTCAACCCAAGCACAAACCCCCAAGAAAACACCACCACCACCCGCCCCCGCCCGCAACAGCGACCCTCCACCGTCTACCCACGTATATAAGTCCCTAAAATAACGCCGTGACCCCTTTCGTCTCATCCAGGTTGTTCACGCTGTGTCTTCTCGTACCCTGATCAGGAACTTCTGCATTATCGCCCACATTGATCACGGTAAGTCGACCCTGGCCGATCGTCTCCTTGAATCGGCGGGGGCGATATCCCAGCGGGAGATGCGGGACCAGGTCCTGGACACCATGGACCTGGAGCGGGAACGGGGAATAACCATCAAGGCGCAGGCCGTTCGCTTGGACTATCAGGGCTCAGACGGCCTCACCTACGTTCTCAACCTGATCGACACACCCGGCCACGTGGACTTCTCTTACGAGGTCTCCAGGTCGCTGGCTGCCTGCGAGGGGGCCCTCCTGCTGGTTGACGCCAACCAGGGGGTCCAGGCGCAAACGGTGGCAAACGCCTACCTGGCGGTGGAGGCGGGCCTGGAGATTATTCCGGTTGTAAACAAGATAGATCTCCCCTCGGCCGAACCGGAACGGGCCGCCGAGGAACTGTCCAGGATCCTGGGCGGCGACCCGGCCGACTCTATATTCATCTCCGCCAAGACCGGCGAGGGGATCGATGAACTGACCGAGCGAATCGTGGAGATGGTGCCGCCTCCGGCGGGGGACGAAGAACTCCCTCTCTCTGCGCTGATCTTTGACTCCTATTACGACATATACAGAGGGGTGGTGTGTTATGTGCGGGTCATGGAAGGGACTCTCTCCGCCGGGGAGCGGGTGATGTTCATGGCTACCGGAGAACAGCGGGACGCTGCGGAGATAGGGGTGTTGACTCCTGCGTCGGTCCCGGTGCACACTCTGGGGGCGGGAGAGGTCGGATACCTGATTACGGGCGCCAAGGAGATCGACCAGGTGCGGGTGGGGGACACGGTCACCTCCGCCTACCGACCCGCCACCCAGGCGCTGGCAGGCTACACCGATCCGCGTCCCATGGTGTTCGCCGGCATCTTCCCCACCGACGGCGATGACTATCCCCGGCTACGGGAGGCTTTGGAAAAGCTTCGGCTCAATGATGCGTCCCTGCAGATTGCGCCGGAGTTCTCCCAGGCCCTGGGATTCGGCTTCAGGTGCGGCTTCCTGGGCCTGCTGCACATGGAAATAGTCCGCGAGCGCCTTGAAAGGGAAAACGACCTCGACCTGGTCACCACTTCCCCCTCGGTGGCCTATCGGGTCACTCGTCCGGGGGGCAAGCCCGATGAAGTCAGGTCGCCGGCCGACTTTCCCGCCCCGGGTGGCGAGGTTCTGGTGGAGGAACCCTGGATCAAAGCACTCATTCTGGTGCCCCCCGAATTCCTGGGGGCGGTGATGGAGATACTCACCTCTCGTCGTGGTGAACTCGGCCCCATCAATTACCTGGGGACCGAGCGGGTGGAGCTGACCTGTCGCCTTCCCCTGGCGGAGGTGGTCTTCGACTTTTACGATCATCTCAAGTCGAAGACCAGAGGGTTCGCCTCCCTCGACTACGAGCCGGACGGATACCACAGTTCGGACCTCGTCAAGGTGGAATTGTTGCTCAATGGCTCGCCGGTGGACGCCTTCTCGGCCGTGGTTCATCGGCAGAAGGCCTACGGCTACGGTCGGGAGATGGTGACCCGACTCAGGAAGCTCATTCCCCGCCAACTGTTCGACGTTCCCATCCAGGCTGCCATCGGGAGCCGGGTCATCTCTCGCGAAACCGTCCGGGCCAAGCGCAAAGACGTGCTGGCCAAGTGCTATGGCGGCGACGTGACTCGGAAGAAGAAGCTCCTGGCCCGCCAGAAGGAGGGCAAACGCCGGATGAAGATGGTGGGATCGGTTGAAGTGCCTTCGGAAGCGTTCGTGGCGGCGCTTCAGGTGAGGGATTGAACCTCGCCAACCAGCCGCTTGCCTCCCCCGACGATCCCGAACTGGCAGACCGGGCAAGCCACTGGAAGTCGGTCTATGTCCACATTCCATTCTGCCAGCAGGTCTGTCCCTACTGTGACTTCGCGGTGGCGGCGGGACAGGACCACCTCTTTTCCCGGTATGGGAGGGCACTCATCGCCGAGATGGGTTCCGCTCCCGACTGGGGGCCGCTGGACGCTGTCAATTTCGGGGGAGGCACGCCTTCTCGGATGCCGGGTAGATGGTTGGGGAGGATTCTTGAGAATGTGGCCGCCCGGTTTGGCCTTGTCGAGGGGGCGGAGGTCAGCTTGGAAGCCAATCCCGAGGACTGGACTCCTTCCCAGGCCCGGGAATTAGCGGCTGTCGGTTTCAACCGGGTGTCCTTGGGGGCCCAGTCCTTCGATCCGGTGGTTCTCTCCTACCTGGGGCGTCGGCACCGCGCAGAGGACATCGTGCGGTCGGTGGCTGCTGCCCGCAGCGCCGGTTTCGCTTCAGTGAATCTGGATCTGATCATGGGGTCTCCGCCTGAGACGGTTGCCTCGTGGTCGGCCACCGTGCGGAACGCCCTGGATTGTGAACCGGACCATCTCTCCACTTACGCCCTGACAGTCGAGCCGGGGACGGTTCTGTGGAAGAGGGTGCGTTCGGGGGCCCTTGCCCCGGACCCCGATCAGCAAGCCGACTGCTGGGAAGTCGCCGATGAGATGTGCGGCGGGGCGGGGCTGGTGCGATATGAAGTCTCCAACGCGGCCCGGGCGGGACACCCTTGCCGATATAACCTCTCGGTGTGGGGACAGGGCGGGTACCTGGGCTTCGGAAACGGCGCCCATTCCTATCGGCGGGGCACCAGATGGGAGAATGTTAGGGATCTGCGCCGTTACGTGGACACGATGGAGAGCGGCCGAGCACCGGGCAGGAGACAGGAAGCCGTCACCGGGTGGGCGGCGGAGACCGAGCGGCTGTTGCTGGGAATCCGACGGCGGGCCGGTGTGAAGGCCGGCCGGGGCGGTAGGGCGCTATGGGACTCGGCATCGGGACGCCGGTTGCGGGCAGCAGGTGTGATCGACTTACGTGGCGAACGTCTCCGAGTGGACCGTCCCCTGCTCACCGACGAGGTGAGCCGGGCGATCCTGTCCATGCGGCCACCGAACGGGAGTCGAGTTGGATCCGGGGTAGATAGCCTTCCCTAGTTTGGTAATCTGAGGAAAATGCTGGACGATCGCCGCTCCGAAATCTTGCGTTCCCTCGTGGAATGCCACATCCGGACGGGAGCCCCGGCGAGTTCCACCATGGTTCTGGAGAACAGCGACCTGGAAGTCTCGCCCGCCACTGTCCGAAAGGAATTGGCCCTATTGGAGGAGGACGGGTACGCCGCCCAACCTCACACCTCCGCCGGCCGGGTCCCCACTGCCCTGGGTTACCGCTTTTACGTGGACAATCAGGTGGCCTTCCAACTGCGCAGGGCGGTGCGCTCCAGAATCTCTTCGTTCTTCTCTGAGGTGGAGTTGGAATTGGACCGGTTGCTTCATGCCACCAGCCGACTCTTGTCGGATGTCACCCGGCTGCCGGCAGTGGTGGTGGGGCCCCACCTGGCAGCGGAACGCATTCGCAGCATCAACCTGGTTTCCCTGCAACTGCGTCTGGCGCTGCTGGTGGTGGTCACCGAGTCAGCCAGGGTGCTCCAGGAGATCTGCCGGTTACCTGCGCCGCTAACCGGGGAGGAGGTGTCGGAGATGGAGACCCTGCTTCGCAGTCACGCTCTCGGGGCGCCTCTCGGTCTGCCTGCTCCTCCCGCCCTTGCCCCACCGGGGGTTCCACCAACTCCTTTCGGGAGTTGCTTCCAAGAGGTATGGGCCACCTTGGAGCGAGCCGCGGTGCGAGCATCTGACGTATACGTGATGGGCACCGGGCGATTGGCGGACCTTTGGGATGATCTGGATGCGGTTTCCCAGGTGCTGGGAGTGTTGGAGAGGGAAGCGGCGGTACTGGACTTGTTGGCCTCCGATCCGGGCATCAATATCCGGATCGGAGAGGAGATCCCCGACCTGGAGATGGATTTGGCGGTGGTCTCGACTTCTTTTTTGGCGGGAAACTCCTCGGGCCGGATAGGAGTTCTGGGGCCGATGCGCATGAATTACGGTCGCGCGATCTCGGTGGTGCAGCGGGTCAGCGCCGGGCTGGCCGATCGCATCGGCGTTTGACCACCTAGAACAAATGGCAAAGGACTATTACCAGATTCTGGGGGTGGATCGGGATGCCGATCCCAGCCGGATCAAGAAAGCCTTCCGGAAGCTCGCCCGGGAAACCCACCCCGACGCCAACCCCGGAGACCCACAAGCGGAGGCTCGCTTCCGAGAGGCGGCGGAGGCCTACGAAGTCCTTTCCGACCCTGATCGCCGCCGGTCCTATGACCGGGGGGAACAGATTGACATTTCAGGAATGTTCGGAGACCTGGACGATCTTCTTCGATCGGTGTTCGGGGGGTCGGGATTCTTCGGAAACGCCGGTACTTCCCAACGTTCCCGCGGTCAGGACATCCTGGTGAGAATCGGCCTGAGTCTGGAGGAAGCCGCGTTCGGCGTGGAGAAGAGAATCGAATTCGAGGCTCAGGCAACCTGCTCGACATGTGGTGGAGATGGGGCGGCTGCCGGCGCACAGGTGATTACTTGTCGGGGGTGTGGGGGATCGGGGATGGTCCGGTCCACCCGTTCCAGCTTCTTGGGGTCGATGGTCACCACTTCCACCTGTCCCCGGTGTCGCGGCAGGGGTCGGGAAGTCACCCAGGTCTGTGGGAGGTGCCAAGGCATAGGGGTCGATACGGAGACTCAATCGCTGAACGTAGAGATACCCGCCGGGGTTTCGGAGGGAACCCGTCTTCGTCTGAGAGGCAGGGGAGCGGCTGCCCCGATGGGTGGGATGCCAGGAGATCTGTATGTGGAAGTGGGGGTTCGTTCCGACAGCCGTTTCGAGAGGGAAGGAGATCACCTGTTCTATCGGGCCACCATCGGGGTAACCGAAGCGGCCCTGGGAGCGGAGATCGAGATTCCCTTGCTGCAGGGCGGCCTCTACACCCTGCGCATCCCGCCTGGCACTCAACCGGGATGGGTTAGCCGGTTGGCAGGTTATGGAACTCCGCGCATGGGGAGTAGGAGGCGGGGGGACATGCTGGTGGAGGTGGAGGTTACGATTCCACGGGAGGTTTCCCGCCAAGAAGAGGACCTCCTCAGGGAACTGGCCGATCTCCGAGGAGAGTCACCACTGCCCCGCCCGTTTCGAAGATCCAGACGCCGTGGATCCGGTAAAAAGCGGTAGAGAAGTAGGGCGATTTGTTAGGGTTTGACGAAAAGGTGGGCGAAAATAACTGCACGGACCGCTTTGCTCGGGAGGTTCGGTGAATAGCGATTGTCTTTTCTGCAGGATTGTGGAGGGTTCCATTCCTGTTGCCATAGTGGAGGAGACTGAAGGATCGGTTGCATTTCGCGACATCAATCCACAGGCTCCAACCCATGTCCTGCTGATTCCCAGGCGGCATGTCGAATCCTTGAATGAGGTTGACGACGCCCAGATGATGGGGGATCTGGTGAGGCTGGCGCAGGTGGTCGCTGCCCGGGAAGGGCTCGGCGACGGTTGGCGGTTGGTGACCAATGTGGGAAAGGACGGGGGTCAGACCGTGTACCACCTCCACCTCCACCTGCTGGGAGGCCGTCGCATGGGTTGGCCCCCGGGATGAATCTGAGTCCCCCTTGATGTCGGTAGAGCGTCACGGGCTATATCCATTTGAATGAGTACTAAGACTGTTCACCGCGAGGTGGTGGTACCGAGCCAGCACCTGTTAAGGGACCTGCTGGGAACCAGCGACTCCTACTTTCGCATGCTTCAGGAGTCCTTCCCACAGGTTCAGATGGTGGCTCGCGGCGCCAATGTCTCGCTGCGTGGGCCCTCGGATGAGGTGGGTTTGGCTGAGTCGGTAATCAACGAACTGCTGCTATTGGTACAGGAAGGAACCTCTCTGGCCGGACAGGTGGGGTCTGTGGTGCAGATGGTCCGGGACGATCTTCCGGACCCCGCCGGGGTGTTGAGCGAGACGCTGTCGGTGGGCAGGGGAAAGCTGGTGAGAGTGAAGACCCACCGCCAGTTGCTGTATGTCCAGGCCATCCGGAAGAACACCGCTACCTTCGCGATCGGCCCGGCCGGTACCGGTAAGACCTACCTGGCGATGGCGGCGGCGGTCGAGGCTTTGACTCAGGGGAGTTGTCGTAGGATCATCCTGACCCGACCCGCAGTAGAGGCCGGAGAGCGGCTCGGCTTCCTTCCCGGAGACCTCTCAGCCAAAGTAGACCCCTATCTCCGTCCCCTCTACGATGCCCTGTGGGCGATGCTGGGACCCGATGAGACGGCTCGGCTGATCGAGCGGGGGACCATCGAGATTGCCCCGCTGGCCTACATGCGGGGCCGAACTCTCAATGACGCCTGCGTCATCTTGGACGAGGCACAGAACACCTCACCCGAGCAGATGAAGATGTTCCTGACTCGTCTGGGATTCAACTCGAAGATGATTGTTACCGGAGACCTGACGCAGACTGACCTTCCCTTTGGTCGCTCCTCGGGACTCGATGTGGTCCGGGAGATCCTGGGGGATATCCCAGGGGTGGCCTTTGTGGAATTGACCAGCCGTGATGTGATTCGGCATCGTGTGGTTGCCGACATCATCGAAGCTTATCACCGGTATGAAAATTCCAACTCCAAGTCCAGGAGTGGGAGACCGAGACGAGCCGATTATGACCACCGGGGATAGCCGGCCTCTCCGAACGGGAGAGAGATCAGTGGTCCGTGGCCTCTTGCTGGTGTCCACGGTGATGCTTGCCTGGGCGACCCTGACCATAGGGGCCGCCAGCGGAGAGGTGGATCTGCGTGTGGGGGAACTGGCCACCCGCGATTACGTCGCCCAAAGGAGCAGTGAGGTCACCGATCTCGAGACCACCGAAGGAGTTCGCGAGGCGGCGGCCGCTCAGGTAGTGAGCGTGACTACCCGTGATGAGAGTATGGAGCAACAAGTCAATGATGACTTGTCTCAGCTGTTCGAGGCGATCAGGTCCGGGGTGCTGGCTCCCGAGCCGGAGTGGGTCGGGACCCTTTCGCTTCCGCCTACCAGCACAACCACGTCGACCATCCCTGAGACACCTCCGCAGACCCAGTCCGTCACTACGACTACGACCACGACCCTCCCTCCGACCACCGAGCCGGCGCCGCCTCTGCAAGAGGGGGAGGCCGGAGCCGAGGAGACCGGCGCCGGTGAGGCGACACCGGCTGGAGAAGAGGGCGAGCCGCCTGAGACCACAACCACCACAGAAGCGCCTCCGAGCACTGAGTCCGCTGGAACGACTGTCGTGACTGCTCCGGCCTCGCCTGCCATGGTCACCATCACGGGACGAGTCTTCCTGGACTTCGACTCGGATGCTGAGGTCACCGAGTCGGGCGACTATCCGGATCTGGGATTGGAGTTCGTGACGGTCCGGGTGGTCTCACCCGCCGGGATGGGCTATGACGTCCAGACCCAAGCCAACGGTGACTTCAGTCTGTCGGTCCCAGAAGGGGTGTGGGAGGTGGTGGTGGACAGCCAGGACACCGATGTGCCTTCGGGCTTCACAACCTTCCTGCCCAGGCGCAGCCAGACGCTGGTGTGTCTGGGCGCGGAATCTCAGTGCACCGCGGAGCCACTCCCGTTCGTACCCCTTCTCCGAGCCGCCCAATTGCAGAACCAGGAGATAATCCGTTCCTACCCGCAATTGAACACGGGAACGGTGGCAACCCTGGTTGAAGTGGCCCGCAACGACGTGATCCGGCAGGTGTCCGACATCGCTCCCGGTCTGGTTGAGATCGAGAGAGCGGCGCTTACGTTGATGGTGGATTCCTTTGCCGAGGAGATCAAGAGCGAGGACCTGCTATCTGCCCAAAGCGGAATCCTGTCCGACCCGCCGGTGGTTTTCATCGACGATGTCCGCAGTCCGGCTGCCGGCGAGGCCGCCGCCGACATCGCCGCTTCCTTCCTGCGTCCCAACTCCTTGCTTGACACCGGCGCCACGGAGGAGTTGCGCCAAGAGGCGCGCGATGCCCAGGAAGAGGTGACCGTCTCATATCGATCAGGCCAACCCATAATCGCGGAGGGAGAGCCTCTGACTCGTCTGGTCATCGATGTCATAGCCGAGACAGGCGCCGCCACCGGCAGGCCTGTGCGGGAGGCGGGGGTGTTGGTGGTCTTGGGAGCCGTGGTGGCGGTCCTGTCTCTCTACATCTACAGGTTCCGCCTCGATCTTTGGGAGAGCATCCCCCTCCTCACTCTATTCGGGCTCTTGACCGTACTGGCGGCCGGCGCCGTTCGGGGAGCGACCTTCGTGGGTGAGGTGTTCGGGTACGAGGTGGGGGTCTATCTCCTGCCGGCCGTGGCATTCGGCTACTTGACGGCGGTTCTGCTGGACAGTCGGGCGGGGCTGTTGATGGCCATAGTCATGGCGGTGGTCACCGCAGTGGGCACCCGTGACCCCGGCGCCACCATTTATGCTCTCCTGGCGACTCTGGCTCCGGTGGGTTTCGTATCCGCCGCTTCCAGCCGGCGGGCGTTTCGCAACTCTGTTGCGGTCTCCGCCGGGGCCTTGGCCGTCATCGCGGCCGCCACCGCCTGGATCTTTCACACCAGTATCTCACAGGTGCCAACGGGGGTGATGCTTCAGGCCGGGGTGCTGGCATTCGCGTCATCTCTGATAGCCGCCCTGGTGGCGCTGGCGTCCATGCCTTTCTTCGAGGGCGTCTTTGATGTGACCACCACTCTCCGTTTGCTGGACCTCACCGATCGAAATCATGAGGCGCTCCAATTGCTTCAGGAAAAGGCGTTCGGCACGTTCAATCATTCCCTGATGGTGGGGACTCTGGCCAGTGCAGCAGCCAAGGCGATCGGGGCGAACAATCTCTTGGCCCGGGCGGCCGCCTACTACCACGACCTGGGCAAGACGGAGAATCCCGGGTTCTTCATCGAGAACCAGTTCGGGGGGATCAATCCTCACGACGAAATGACTCCGGATGAGTCCGCCGGGGTCATCCGTCAGCATGTGGTGGACGGTATGAGGCTGGCGGCCCGCTATCAAATCCCCTCATCGGTGAGTGAGGGAATCCTCACTCATCATGGCAGTGGGATAATGAGGTACTTCTACGACAAGGCCTTGGGCGAGTACGGGGAAGAAAACGTTGATGTGGACGATTACCGGCATGTGGGGGAGAAGCCCCGGTCCAAGGAGATGGCCATCGTGATGCTGGCCGACGGCATAGAAGGAGCATGCCGGGCGGCCTTCCAGGTCAACTACGGAGAGGGCGCGCCACCGGAGCCCACCATGCAGGCCATAGGGTCTGTGATAGATGGCATCATCCGAGAAAAGATGTCCGATTACCAGTTGACCGAGGCCTCCCTGACTTTCAGTGAACTTCAAGCGATCCGCAATGCCTTCGTAGAAGCCATGGCAGGCCACTACCATCAGCGCATTCAATACCCCAATTTCCCCTGAATGGAAGACCCTTCATCTAGCAGCTTGGAAGAACCTCCCGAAACGATCGGCGAGGTTGGCAGATGAGCGTTCAGGTCATCGACGAGCACCATTCACCGGCGGATTTGGGTCTGCTGGGCCGTTTGGCTGAAGTGGTGCTGAAAGACGAGGGATACGGGTCCGGTTGTATGGTGGATGTGACTTTGGTTGCCGACCGGCGGATAGAGGAGATGAACCTTCGGTACCGTGGCCAGAGCGGTCCGACCGATGTGTTGGCGCTTCCCCTGCAAGTGTTGGAGCCGACCGTTGGAACCCCCGTTGGGCGGCGGCGGGACGGCCCTCCTCTGCACCTGGGCGATGTGGTGATCGCCCCCGAATATGTCAGTCGTCAGTCGGCGGTGCAGGGCTGGAACTTTGCCGAGGAGATGGGCCTGATGGTCGTGCATGGCGTCTTGCATCTTTTGGGTTACCGGCACGATTCAGACCGTGAAGCCGGGGTCATGGAGGAACGGGAACGACGTCACCTGGCGCGGGAGGGGTTGGAGAGACGATGACGCTGGTTTGGCTTGGCGCCGCAGTGATGATGATTGCCGCTCTGCTTCGAATGGGACTGGGCGCCCTGGCCCGCATGGACCGGGCTGGCGAGGCTCAGGCCGCCGCGGAGGGCCATCCTCGGGCGCAGCGCCACAACCGCATCCTGGGATGGGACCGTTGGATGGTCGTGGCCGGCTGGCGGATGGAAGGAGCTTTCACCATCTTGGCGGTCATTCTCCTCACCGCGGGACTCTCCCTCAACGGTCAGGGCGGTTGGTCGGCGGCGGCGGTGACGGTGGTTACGACACTGCTTGTCCGGACGGTGGCCGGCTGGGCAGGGAGGCACTGGCATGGGGCTGAGCGAATGAGCGGCCTGGTGGAGTTGTCCGCCCGCTTCCATTCCCGGTTGTGGAGACCCCCCCTGCTGTTTGATACCGACGCTGCCGACTCCGCCGAACAGGACATTTCGGAGGAAAAGGAGATGATCTCGTCGGTGCTGGAGTTTTCCGACACCATCGTGAGGGAGGTGATGGTTCCCCGCACCGATATGGTGACCGTCACCGTCGATGCTGAATTGGACGAGTTGGCGGGAATCGTTAAGGAGTTCGGTTTCTCTCGCTTTCCGGTTCTGGATGGGGGGATCGACCGGGTGGTGGGGATGGCCTTGGCGAAGGACCTCATCTCGATCCTTGTTGAAGGTGGAAACGGTGCAACCGTGAAGGACATCCAGAGGACCCCGCTGTACGTTCCAGAGACCAAGGCAGTCTCGGACCTGTTACGGGAGATGCGGCGCAACGGGGACCACATGGCGGTGGTGATCGACGAACATGGTGGAACTGCGGGATTGGTGACCATCGAGGACCTGTTGGAGGAATTGGTGGGGGAGATAGTGGACGAGCATGACGAGCATGACGAATGGTTGCGGGCGGAGGAAGGAGGGGTTTGGCATGTCGACGGCCGGTATCCGGTGGATGACATGGGAGATTTGCTGGGGGTCACCCTGCCCCAGGAGGAGTGGGACACAGTGGGGGGGTTGGTGCTGGCCTTGGCGGGCCGGGTACCCGAGGTGGGTGAGACATTCTCGACCCACGGTGTCGAATTCGGGGTCAGGGAAGTGCTCGGACATCGGTTGGCGAAGTTGCGGGTACAGCGCAGCGGGGAGATGTTGGGCGAAGGGATGAGAGCAGTCGGCTAAACCGTGGTCAACAGAACCGTTCCACCATTGTGAGATCAGGGTTTGTATCGGTGGTCGGCCGGCCCAATGTGGGCAAGTCCACCCTGGTGAACGCCCTGGTCGGGCAAAAGGTGTCAATCACCTCCCAACGTCCCCAGACCACCCGTAACACCATCCGGGGGGTGGTCACCGATCCCCAAAGCCGACCTCCCGGATGGCAGATGGTGTTGGTGGACACACCCGGCTTGCACCGACCCCGCAATGAGTTGGGTGACCGGCTGAACCGCCTGGTGTACGGGGCCCTGGCCGATGCCGACGTGGTCGCCTTCTTGGTGGATGTCCGCCGTCCGGTTGGGCGTGGGGATCAAAGGATCGCCGAGCGTCTTGCCGGCGACCGGTCCAAAGTGGTGGTGCTGGTCAACAAGACCGACCGGTTTTCCAAGGAGAAGGTCGCCTCTCATCTCTTGGAAGTGGCCCGATGGGACTTTGCTGCCTACGTGCCGATCAGCGCTTTGCGGGGAGACAACCTCGGGGCGGTGATTGCAGAGATCTCAAGTCGGCTGCCAGAGGGACCGATGTACTTTCCACCCGGGTCGACCACCGATCAACCTGACTCCTTCTTTGCCTCGGAGGTGATCAGAGAGAAATTCCTGCCGCGACTGCACCATGAACTCCCTCACTCGTTGCTGGTGGCGGTTGAGGACTTCCATGTTCGCGGTGACGGGCTGGTGACCGTGGTTGCCAAGCTGGTGGTGGAGAGTCCCTCCCAAAAGGGGATTGTGATAGGGAAGGCGGGCGGCCGCCTGCAGGAAGCCGGGAGCGCGGCCCGCCGGGAGTTGGAGGTCTTCTTCGGAGCGAAGGTTTATCTGGACCTGCGAGTGGTGGTGGAGAAGAAGTGGCAGCGCCGTTCGGTGCTGCTGGATCGGTTCGGATTCTGAGGGATTCGGGCCGTCCACGACGGGTCCGGATCGGCACTCGGGGCGGTTAAAGTAGAAGTTGGCCTTATAATGTATTTCGCCCATGTTTAGGAAAATAATGGCGGCCAATCGGGGGGAGATAGCAATCCGCATCATGCGGGCCGCCACCGAATTGGGCATGCGTACTGCAACCATCTATTCCAACGAGGATCGCTACAGTCTTCACCGCTTCAAGGCGGATGAAGCCTATGAAATCGGCAGTGACAAGGGGCCGGTGGCCGCATACCTTGACATAGACGGCATCATTGCATTGGCCAGGGAGCGGGGGGTGGACGCCATCCATCCCGGTTACGGCTTCCTGTCTGAAAACGCCAGGTTCTCCCGAGCCTGTGCTGAGGCGGGCATCACTTTTGTCGGCCCGCCGCCTGAGTTGCTGGAGTCGCTGGGCGACAAGACCGCCGCCCGGCGTCTGGCGCACAGCGCCGGGGTGCCCACCGTCCCCGGGACCGGTCTGGCGCCCGATGACCCCGAGCAGATTGTCCAAAGCGCCCAGTCGGTGGGTTACCCGTTGATAGTCAAGGCGTCCTTTGGTGGAGGCGGTCGAGGAATGCGGGTTGTGAACAGTCCCGATGCGCTGCTGGGGAGGCTCGAAGAGGCCAGCGGAGAGGCGCAACGCACCTTCGGGGACGGTTCGGTCTTCCTGGAACGCTATGTCGCCAGAGCACGGCACATCGAGGTGCAGATACTGGCCGATGCACATGGATCCGTGGTCCATCTTTGGGAGCGGGATTGTTCGGTCCAACGGCGTCACCAGAAGGTGGTTGAATTGGCGCCGGCCCCCAACCTCTCCGCCGACCTGAGAGACGAGATCTGTGCGGCGGCGATCCGGGTAGCTCGGACCACCGGCTACGTCAATGCCGGCACCGTGGAGTTCCTGATTGACGCCGATACGGGCGAGTGGTTCTTTATCGAGGTGAACCCGCGGATCCAGGTGGAGCACACTGTCACGGAACTGGTGACCGGTGTCGACCTGGTACGGTCCCAGATTCTGGTGGCGCAGGGGTGCCGTCTTCACGAGGAGCCGCTCTCCATCCCTCCGCAGACCCAGATCCCCAGGCGGGGAACGGCCATACAGTGCCGGATTACCACCGAGGATCCCAAGAACGAATTCTCGCCTGATTACGGGCGGCTGCAGACCTACCGCAGCCCAGGGGGGTTGGGGGTCCGTCTGGACGGGACGGCCTATGCCGGCGCCGTTCTCAGCCCCTTCTACGACTCACTCCTCGTCAAACTCACTGCCTCTGATGCGAACCTTTCCGACGCCTGCACCCGAGCCGATCGCGCTCTTCAGGAATTTCGGATCCGGGGTGTTGAGACCAACATCCAGTTCCTGCGGAATGTGATCAACCATCCGGACTTTCGCAACGGCACGGTCACCACGCATTTTCTGGACGAGACCCCCGAGTTGTTCGAGATACGACCGCCCCGGGACCGCGCCAACCGACTGCTCGGCTACATCGGCGACACCATTTTGAACGGGAATCCCACGGTGGCTGGGAAGGAACACCCCACGAACCTGAAGCCCGCTCCGATGGTTCCCGTGGACATGGGCGTGGCGCCACCTCCGGGCACCCGCGATCTTCTTCTCCAGATGGGTCCCGACAAGTTTGCGGAGTGGGTGTGGGACCAAGAGCGGGTGCTGGTCACCGACACCACCTTCCGTGACGCCCACCAGTCGCTCTTGGCGACCCGGGTCCGCACCTTCGACCTGATGGGGACCGCCGGGGCGGTGGCGCGACGCCTTTCCAACCTGTTCAGTGTGGAGATGTGGGGAGGCGCTACCTTCGACGCGGCGCTCCGCTTCTTGTATGAAGATCCGTGGGAGCGGCTCCGTTTGATGCGGGAGGCCATTCCCAACATCTGCTTCCAAATGCTGTTGCGAGCCTCCAATGCGGTGGGATACACCAGCTACCCCGACAATGTGGTGCGGGAGTTTACCATTGAGGCCGCCCGGCAGGGTATCGATGTCTTCCGCGTCTTCGACTCTCTGAACGATGTGCGGAACATGGAGGTGGCCATCGAAGCGGTGCGGAGCACCCACGCCATTTGCGAAGCTGCGATCTGCTACACCGGGGATCTCCTCGATCCCGGGCGTCCCAAGTACAGCCTTCGCTATTACGTGGACCTGGCTCGCCGACTCAAGGAGATGGGCGCCCACATCCTTTGCATCAAGGATATGGCGGGGCTGTGCCGTCCCTATGCGGCCGATCAGTTGGTCAGGGTGCTGCGGGAGGAAGTTGGCATGCCGATCCACTTCCACACCCACGACGCCAGCGGCGTGCAGGCCGCGACCCTCATCAAAGGCGGCGAAGCTGGGATCGACATCATCGACGCGGCGGTGGCGGCGGTGTCCGGTTCTACCAGCCAGCCCAACCTCAACACCATGGTGGGTTCGCTCAAGGGCACTGCGCGTGATACTGAACTCGACTCTGACGCACTGGGCGACTGCTCCTTGTACTGGGAGACGGTTCGTACCTACTACCGGCCCTTCGACAACTCGCCCAAGTCGGGAAGCGCCCGGCTCTACGACCACGAGATTCCGGGGGGTCAGTTCACGAACCTGCAACAGCAGGCGTCGGCTCTGGGCCTCGGCCAGCGTTGGCGGGAGGTCGAGGAGATGTACGCGGACGTCAACCGGATGCTGGGCGACATCGTCAAGGTGACGCCGTCCAGCAAGGTGGTGGGCGACCTTGCGCTGTTCCTGCTCTCGAAGGGGATGACGTGCGATGAAGTCCGACAACTTCCCCCGGACCACAATATCGGGTTCCCCGAGTCGGTGGTCGACATGATGCGCGGTTCGCTCGGCGAGCCTCCCGGCGGGTGGCCGGAGGACATACGGGAGATTCTGCTGTGCCGCAACGCACCGATAGAGGGCCGGGCAGGCGCCAGACTTCCCAGCGCCGACATCGATGCAGCGGTGTCGAAGGCTTCGGAGTTGCTGGGACATGAAGCGGAGTGGGCGGATGGTCTCAGCTACCTGCTCTACCCGGTGGAGTTCCAGAAGTTTGCAGAGACCCGTCACAAATTCGCCGATGTGGGTCTGCTTCCCACTCCGGTCTTCTTCTACGGGCTTGAGGAAGGCGAGGAATGTGTCTTTGACATCGAGCCGGGCAAGCGTCTGATTGTGAAATTCCACACCGTGGGTGAACCGCAGCCCGACGGCACCCGGACGATTTTCTTCGATCTCAATGGCGCGCCGCGGGAGGTAAGGGTGCGCGACCAGTCTCTGCAGTCGGACAAACCAGCAGCTCGGAAGGCTGACAGCGGGGACCCGCAGCAGGTCGGCGCCCCCACCCCGGGGGTGGTAACCGGTGTCTTCGTAGCAGTGGGCGACGAAGTTACAGCCAACAGCAAGTTGCTGACGCTGGAAGCGATGAAGATGCAGAGCACTATCTACGCCCCCGACATCGGTCACGTGAAAGAACTGTTGGTCACGGCGGGAAGCCAGGTCGACGCCAAGGATCTACTGGTGGTCCTGGAGCCGTAACGGCTTGCACAATCTGGAGGCGTATCCCTCCGCCGGTGCTCGCAGCGAACCCCCTCCTCGCGAAAAACTAACACTATCCCGCGAAAACGCTGGGTCCCTTTGGGGCCCACCCCCGCCGCCTCCACCGATGGGGAAGGACTCGAACGGCCGTGCGGGAGCATGGGGTCGGCCTTCCCGGAATGATGACCCTGTTGGTTGACGCGGCTGTGGATGAGCTCTGACCCAAAACCGCCGGGTGTTTGTGCAACCTTGAAAGCTTGGGGCGATCAAGGGTCAGAAGTCAACCTCAGGGAGGGGCATTTTTTGTCAGCCTTGGCAGAAACGTACTCGAGCCGGCGCTCGGTTCCTTCCGGACAGGTCGAGGCCGCAGTTGGATTTCACCGCTCATTCCACGCCGGAGGATCGGCGGGGAATGAGCGGTAACGGTGTAGTCTGCTTGATGTCTAAGACATCCAAGATGAGGTTGGGATAGGAAATGCCCCAAAAAATCACGATGACCGATCAGGGACTGGTAACGCCCGACCATCCCACTATTCCCTTCATTGAGGGAGATGGGATAGGACCGGACGTTTGGCGGGCGTCCCGACGGGTGATCGACCAGGCGGTAGAGAAGGCTTACAACGGCGCCCGCCGCATCGCATGGATGGAAGTGCTGGCCGGCGAGAAGGCTTTCAAAGAGACGGGATCATGGCTTCCGGAGGCAACCATCGACACGATTCGGGAGCACATCGTGGCCATAAAGGGGCCTCTCACCACCCCGGTGGGCGGGGGGATACGCAGCATCAATGTTGCCATGCGGCAGATTCTGGACCTCTATGCCTGCGTCCGCCCCGTACGTTGGCTGAAGGGAGTTCCCTCACCTGCTCTTCGCCCCGAGTTGGTGAACATGGTGATCTTCCGCGAGAACACCGAAGACGTCTACGCGGGCATGGAAGTAGAAGCCAAGAGCCCCGAATCGGCCAAGCTGATCTCCCACCTGCGAAACGAGTTCGGATGGGAGATACGACATGACTCCGGTATCGGGATCAAACCCGTGTCGGAGACCGGTACCAAGCGCCTGGTGAGGGCGGCCCTGAATTTCGCCCTGGGTTTCGGCCGCCGATCGGTGACCCTGGTGCACAAGGGAAACATTATGAAGTACACCGAGGGCGCCTTCCGCGAATGGGGATACGACCTGGTGCGGGAGGAGTTCTCTGATCGAGCGGTTGGTTGGGACGACAGTGGGGGCGACCCGGGCGACCGCCTGCTGGTCCAGGATGTGATCGCCGACGCCTTCTTGCAGAAGATTCTCACCCGACCCGCCGAGTTCGATGTGATTGCCACGCTGAACCTGAACGGCGACTACATCTCGGATGCTTTGGCGGCCCAGGTCGGGGGGATCGGTATGGCGCCGGGGGGGAATGTCAACTTCGAGGACGGGTACGCGCTCTTCGAGGCTACCCACGGGACCGCCCCCAAGTACGCCGGACTCGACAAGGTCAATCCGGGGTCCCTGATGCTCTCCGGTGAACTGATGCTGTTCTACATGGGTTGGCGGGAAGCTGCCAGAAACATCTCAAGGGGGATGGAGAGAGCCATCATGGAGAAGATCGTCACCTATGACCTGGCGAGGCTCACCGAAGGGGCCACCGAGGTGTCCACCTCTGGCTTCGCCACCGCCGTCATCGAGAGAATGTAGCCCGGTTGGCGTAACCTTTGGGGCCGGCAGGTGAACTCGAAAGACAGAGTATTCTTGCTAGAACTCGAACACAGTCAGACATGGCCGTAGCAACCCTCGAAATAACTCGTAAACCGTCGGTGTTCCCTCCCGAGGAACGGGCGGCTCTTCAACCTTTGATCCGAGAGATCGAGGAGTTGAAGAGAGAGCGGAACGCTCTCATCACCGCCCACAACTACATGACCCCAGACATCTACTACGGGGTGGCCGACCTGGTGGGAGATTCGTTGGCTCTTGCGCAGATGGCGGCTCGAAGCGACGCCGAGGTGATCCTGATGGCGGGGGTCCATTTCATGGCGGAGACGTCCAAGATCATCAATCCCGACGCCACCGTGTTGATCCCCGACCTGCGGGCGGGGTGTTCGCTGGCCGAAGGAATCACTGCCTCCGATGTGCGGCGCCTCAAGCAGATGCACCCGGGCGCCCCGGTGGTCAGCTATGTGAACACCACGGCCGAGGTGAAGGCCGAATCGGACATCTGCTGCACTTCCGGGAACGCTGTGGCTGTGGTGGAGGCCTTGGGAGCGGAGCGGGTGATCTTCCTGCCCGACGGATTCTTGGGCCGTTACGTGGCCACCCACACCGATGTGGAGATCATCATGTGGGAAGGAAGATGCATCGTTCATGAGAGGTTCAGCGGGAATGAGTTGGAGGATCTTCGGCAGATGCTCCCCCAGATACCGGTCATCGCCCATCCGGAGTGTTCTCCCGATGTGCTGGAGCAGGCCGACTACGTGGGGTCCACCCACGGGATCGTGAACTGGGTCCGCGAATTGCGACCCCCGCAGGTGATGATGCTCACTGAATGCTCCATGGCCGACAATGTCGCCTACGAGTTGGACGATGTGGAGATCATCCGCCCCTGCAATCTGTGTCCCCACATGAAGAAGATCACCCTGGAGAACATCAGAAACTCACTCCGGACCATGACCCATGAGGTGGTGCTGGAGCCTGAAATAGCGGCTCGTGCCCGGTTGGCGGTGGAGCGGATGCTCCAGGTGGGACGCAGCTGATCCCTCCCGGAGACCTTCATCACCTCCTGGAACAGGCCTTTTCAGAAGATCTGGGAACCGGAGGTGATGTGACCTCGGTTGCCCTGGTGGATGAGGGGTTGGATGCGGAGGGGTCCATAGTGTTCAAGTCCCGGGGAAGAGTGGCCGGGCTGCAGGTGGCGGAGGCGGCCTTCCGCTTCCTGGACCCACGGGTCGTTTTCGAACCGAAGACCAGTGATGGCGCCGACCTCAAGCCCGGATCGGAGGCTGCCTCGGTGAGGGGCCCGGCACGCGCCATCCTGTCGGCGGAGAGGGTGGCTCTCAACTTGCTGGGCCATCTGTCAGGCGTCGCCACCGCTACCCGTGACTTGGTGGAAGCGGTGGCCGGGACCGGGGCCAAGATCACTGACACCCGCAAGACCACCCCCGGTTTGCGGGTTTGGGAGAAGGAAGCGGTGCGGGCCGGGGGAGGAGTGAATCACCGCATGGGTCTGTGGGACGCGGTGCTGATCAAGGACAACCATCTCGCCTTGGTGGGAAGCGCCGAGAGGGCGGTGAGGACGGTTCGCCGCAAGACTGGGGGGAAGGCGAGAGTTGTGGTCGAGGTTGCCGACCTGGACGAACTCGAGGCGGTGGTATCGGCTCGCCCGGACGTGGTCCTGCTGGACAATATGACCCCCGCCCAGATGACACAGGCGGTTCGCATGGTCGGCGGCCGGGTGATACTGGAGGCCAGTGGGGGCGTATCACCCGGCAATGTCAGGAACGTGGCCGAGACAGGAGTGGACGTCATCTCCACGGGCTGGATTACCCACTCGGCGCCGGTGGTGGACGTCAGCCTGCGGTTGTCCGGTGCCTGAACCCCGATCAACTGATCCCACAGGACCCGGGGGAAGGTTCCTGCGGGTGGTGATTCCCGCCCACGACGAGCAACGGGTCATAGGTGGCCTGGTCTCCGATCTCCGACGGCAGGACTACCCAGACGACTGCTACCAGGTATGGGTGCTGGCTGATCGGTGCGCGGACGACACGGCCCGGGTGGCGGCCCGCGGCGGGGCTCGGGTGGTGGAGCGCCACCGCGGACCCGACGGCAAGGGGGAACTCTTGAAGTGGCATCTGTCGAATCATCCGTTGGAGGCCGACGAGGCGCTGGTGGTGCTTGACGCCGACAACAGAGTGGATGAGGACTTCCTGTCATTGCTTTCGAGCGCCCTCCGCGGCGGCGCCCAGGTTGTGCAGGCTTCGGTGCTTGCATCCAACCTCCAAGCCTCTGCGGTGGCTGCTGCCGCCGGTCTGGGTGATTGGATGGCAAGGGAGATGATCCACAAGAAAGCCGCGCGGCGGGGATGGCCGGTCGAGTTGGGCGGAACGGGGTTCTGCATCACTTCCGAGGCATTGGCCGCCGCCGGTGGATGGAGTGGGTCGCTCACCGAGGATCTTGACCTCACGGTGAGGCTTCTGCTGGTCGGACACACCATCCACTACCTTCCGCAAGCGCGGGTGTGGGATGAAAAGCCGACCAGTTTGGGTGCTGCGGTGGGACAGAGAAGAAGGTGGGCCCAGGGTCGCACCGGTGTCCGCAAGAGGCGGGGAGGCAGTTTGTGGAAGGCCGCGCTGGTTCGTCGGTCCTTATCCCTGGGGGCGATGGCATGGCGGTTGGCTACCCCCGGACGTTCGTTCCGGCTAGTGGCCACCATGGTCCTCGCGGTCCTCTCCGTGTTGTGGGGATGGGGGTTTCCGGTGTCCTGGCCGGTGTGGGCAGCTATAGCCCTGTGGCTGGGGGGCCGGCCCCTGTGGTCGCTATGGCGGGTGAAGGAGGTCCGGCCACTTCTGCGTTGGTATCCACTTACCCTGATCTGGGGGTTCGTGTGGATCTGGGTCCGGATCGGTCCCCGGCGCAATAGCTGGTATCACACGCCACACCACGGCAGTGTCGGAAGGGATGACTGAAGAGTGGTTGGGAGGAAAACCGCTGATCGTAGACGCCAATTTGGTTTTGTCCGCAGCGGGAAAGGTGTATATACTTGCCCTTCGTGGTCTTAGTACCTCAAGCCGTCTCTTAGGGCTCTCCTCCTGACCCGGTTCCGGGGGGTCCCTCCGGGTGCGGTCATGAAGCAAGAATTAAGGCAAAGGGTCTTTCCTGCGCGTGCGGGAGAGAAGCGTCGCCTTGGCGAAGGAACACTATGCCGACCATCCAGCAGTTGGTGCGCCGCGGGCGCAAACCGAAAAAGAAGAAGGTCAAGACCGCCGGTCTGGCCGGAGCCCCCCAGCGGAGGGGAGTGTGTACCCGCGTGTACACGGTCACCCCCAAGAAGCCCAATTCGGCGTTGCGCAAGGTTTGCCGGGTGAGACTGTCGTCAGGCATCGAAGTCACCGCCTATATCCCCGGGGAAGGCCACAACCTTCAGGAGCATTCCATAGTGTTGGTGAGAGGGGGTCGGGTCCGTGATCTGCCGGGAGTCCGGTACAAGGTCATCAGGGGAACTCTGGATGCGGCCGGTGTCCCGGAGCGCCGCCAGGCTCGTTCCCGCTATGGAGCGAGGAGAGGGCGATGAGAAGGGGGGCGGCCACCAAACGGAAGATCGACCCGGATCCGGTATTTCGGAACGTCTTGGTCAGCCGGGTTATCAACAAGGTGTTGTGGAAGGGGAAAAAAGATCTTGCCCGCAGAATCGTTTACTCCGCCCTGGAACGGGTGGAACAACGCTCCCGGCAGGATCCTGTCAGCGTACTGAGAAGGGCTATCGACAACCTCAAGCCTCAGATGGAGGTGCGGTCACGCAGGGTGGGAGGCTCTTCCTACCAGGTCCCCATGGATGTCCGTCCCGACCGGGCTCGATGCCTGGCTATTCGCTGGTTGGTGGGTTACGCCCGCCGGCGCCGGGAGCCCACCATGGCATTGCGGCTAGCCGGAGAAATCCTTGATGCAGCCAACAACAGCGGGTCCGCTTTCAAGAGGCGCGAAGACATGCACAAGATGGCGGAGTCCAACAAGGCTTTCGCCCACTACCGCTGGTAAGAGGCGTTGCTGTGGCTGCTGACCGAGGACATCGTCTCCTGCGCATGCGCCAGGTGCCTCTGAGCCGCACCCGCAACATCGGAATCATGGCCCACATTGACGCCGGCAAGACGACTCTGACCGAGCGAATCCTCTACTACACCGGGCGCAACTACAAGATAGGCGAGGTCCACGAAGGTGCTGCCACCATGGATTGGATGGCGCAGGAGCAGGAGCGAGGCATCACCATCACTTCGGCGGCCACCACCTGTATCTGGCACGATCACAGCATCAATATCATTGACACGCCCGGTCACGTCGATTTCACCGTCGAGGTGGAACGCAGCCTGCGAGTCCTGGATGGGGCCGTGGCGGTGTTCGACGGGGTGGCCGGAGTGGAACCCCAGTCGGAGACGGTGTGGCGTCAGGCCGACCGGTATGAGGTCCCTCGCATCTGCTTCATCAACAAACTCGACCGGGTGGGGGCCGACTTCTATGCAGATGTGGAGTCCATCCGCACCCGCCTTAACGCCACTCCGCTGGTGATCCAACTTCCCGTCGGGGAGGAGAGCGACTTCCGGGGTGTTCTGGACTTGGTGGAAATGCAGATTCACGAGTGGAGGGGAGACGACGGGAGGCACTGGGATACCCGGGACATCCCCGAGTCGATGCAGGAAGAGGCCTACGAATACCGGGGGCAGATGCTGGAGCAAGTTGCCGAAGTTGACGAGAAGCTCCTCATCAAGTTCCTAGAAGATCTGTACATCACCCCCGACGAGATCCGCAGCGCTATCCGAACGGGAGTGCTCCAGCACATGTTCGTGCCGGTGCTGTGCGGAGCGGCCTTCAAGAACAAGGGAGTTCAGCCTCTTCTGGACGCCATCGTGCATTATCTGCCCAGCCCCTTGGACCTGCCGCCGGTCAATGGCTTCGCTCCCAAGAATCCTGAACAGGTCCTAGAGCGGAAAGCCAGAGACGACCAGCCATTCTCTGCTCTGGCATTCAAGATCATGAGCGATCCACATGTGGGCAAGCTCACCTACTTCCGCGTCTACTCCGGATCCGTCTCCAAGGGCGGAGCGGTGCTCAACACCACCAACGGCAAGAAGGAGCGCCTGGGCAGGCTGCTCCGTATGCATGCCAATCATCGTGAGGATGTCAGCAATGTCTACACCGGCGACATTGTTGCCGCGGTTGGATTGCGCCACACCACCACCGGGGACAGCCTCTCCAGTCTCAGCCATCCGATCAGTCTGGAGTCGATGGCCTTTCCAGCGCCGGTGATCTGGGTGGCCATCGAGCCGCGCACCAGGGTTGACCAGGACAAGCTGTCCGGATCGTTGCAGAAGCTATCGGAGGAGGACCCGACTTTCCTGGTGAGAAGTGACGAAGAGACCGGCCAAACCATCATCTCGGGGATGGGGGAACTCCACCTAGAGGTATTGGTGGACCGGCTGACCCGGGAATTCAAGGTGGCGGCCAACATCGGTAGGCCGCAGGTCGCCTACCGAGAGTCGATCATGTCGGCCGTTGACAAGGTGGAGGGCCGTTATGTGCGACAGAGTGGAGGCAGGGGCCAGTACGGTCATGTCGTGATCGACATCGAACCCACCGGTCCCGGAGGAGGTTACGAGTTTGTCAACCGGATCAGGGGGGGTCGCATCCCCCGCGAGTACATCCCGGCTGTGGCCGCCGGCATTGAAGAGGCGCTCGATGGCGGAATCTTGGCTGGCTATCCGGTGGTGGATGTGCGGGTCACCCTGGTTGACGGTTCACATCATGAAGTAGATTCTTCCGAGTTGGCCTTTCGGATAGCCGGTTCCATGGCTGTGCGCTCCGCCACCAACCAGGCGGGGCTCAAGTTGCTGGAACCGGTGATGGAGGTCGAGGTGGTTGCTCCCGAGGAATACATGGGAGACGTGATCGCCGACATTTCCGCTCGACGGGGCCGGATTGGAGAAACCGACCAGCGGGGAACAGCCCGGATCATCACCGGCGCCGTACCGCTGGCCGAAATGTTCGGCTTTGCCACCGACATCCGGTCTCGGACTCAGGGGCGAGCAACGTATACGATGCAATTCAAGGCTTACCAAGATGTTCCTGATTCGGTTTGTGAAGACATCCTTCACATGAGAACTGGTAAGTATTAGAAAGGGGTTGGTTGTGGGTAAGGTGAGGTTTGAGCGGGTGAAGCCGCATTTGAATGTGGGGACTATGGGTCATATTGATCATGGGAAGACTACGTTGACTGCTGCGATTACTAGGGTGTTGTCGGAGCGGGTTG
>MKWU01002801.1_pt1 | contig 24739 bp, 24 predicted proteins | sample 809101 | NCBI WGS metagenome assembly MKWU01 (sample SAMN05860141, study PRJNA318959) | sponge metagenome | host: Aplysina aerophoba | place: Slovenia: Piran, Adriatic Sea, Gulf of Piran | collected 2013-05-07 | reverse complement strand
ATGGGAAACTCGCGCACCCCGGCGAAGACGGCCATCTTGCCCAAGGCTTGGTGATCGACCGGCTCGTCCGGGTCCGCGGTCACCATCTGCTGGAATTGCTCAAACAGCTCGACCGCCTCGTCGGGACGCTTGCCCTTGAGGGCGGCGGTCATCAGGGAAGCCGAGGCTTTGGAAATGGCGCAACCCGACCCGTCAAAGCTAATGTCGGCAATCCGCTCGTCGGCCACGTGGAGATAGATGTGCAGGTGATCGCCGCACAGGGGATTGTGGCCCTCTTGCATGCGATTGGCCTCGGGTAGCTTGCCGAAGTTGCACGGATTTTTGTTGTGATCGAGGATGATCTGCTGGTATAGCTCGCGAAGCTCAGTCATGGTTGAAATGCCTTGTTGATGTTGTATAAACCTTTACCTACTTACTCACTGATGTTACGCATAGGAGGCATTTGGGGTATGAGATGCTTCGCTACGCTCAGCATGACAAGACAGGAAAGCACCCATCGCTGTCATGCTGAGCGCAGCGAAGCGGAGTCGAAGCATCTTGTATCTTAGGGCCTGTGCGTAACGTCACTTACTCACCCTCCAAACACTTTCTTGACCTTGTGCAATGCCGCGACTAGGGCGTCAATTTCCGCGCGCGTGTTGTAAAAAGCCAACGAGGCGCGCACTGTAGCGGGCACTTGGTAAAACTGCATGGTCGGCTGGGCGCAGTGGTGGCCGGCGCGCACGGCAATGCCCTCGGCGTCGAGGATGGTGCCGATGTCGTGCGGATGGATATCGCCGAGGGTGAAGGAGATCACGGCCACGCGCTCGCGGGCCGTACCAATCAGGCGCAGACCCGGGATGGCGGCGAGGGCCGCGTCTGCGTACGCGAGCAAGTCGGCCTCGTACGCGGCGATCTGTTCTTTCCCCACGGAGTTGACGTAATCAATGGCGGTCTCTAAGCCAATGCTGCCGGCGATGTGCGGCGTGCCGGCCTCAAAGCGCGTCGGCGGCGGGGCGTACGTGGTGCCGGCAAAGCTCACCTTTTCGATCATGGAGCCGCCGCCTTCATAGGGCGGCATGGCGTGTAAAAGGGCCTGCTTGCCGTAGAGCACGCCGATGCCGGTGGGGCCGAAGAGCTTGTGCCCGGAAAAGGCGTAGAAGTCGCAGTCGAGTTCCTGCACGTCCACCGGTAGATGAGGCACTCCTTGCGCCCCATCGACTACTACTACTGCGCCGTGCTGATGGGCCAAGGCGGCGATTTCCTTTACCGGCAGGATGGTGCCGAGGGCGTTGGAAGCGTGGGCGATGGCGACGATGCGGGTGCGCTCGGACAGCAGGCGCTCGTATTCGTCGAAGAGAAACTCGCCCGTGTCGCTGATGGGTACTACCCGCAGGCGCGCGCCCTTTTCCTCGCACAGCATTTGCCACGGCACGATGTTGGAGTGGTGCTCTAGCTGCGAGACGATGATCTCGTCGTCGGGACCTAGCTGCGACCGGCCGTAGCTGTGGGCGACAAGATTGAGCGCTTCAGTGGTGCCGCGCACGAATACTACTTCGCTGCTCTCGCGGGCGTTGATGAACTGGCCGACCCGGCCGCGCGCGCGTTCGTACGCAAAGGTCGCCTGTTGGCTGAGGAAGTGGACGCCGCGATGGATGTTGGCATTTTCGCGGGCGTAGTAGCGCTGGAGCGCGTAGATGACCGTCAGCGGCTTTTGGGTGGTTGCGCCGTTGTCGAAATAGACGAGATCCTTGCCGCGGATTTTCTCGCCGAGTACGGGGAAGTCGCGGCGGACTTTGGCTATGTCAAAGGAAGCGGTCATGGGGCAATTTCGGCGGCGGCTTGGTTTAGCCGGTGATCGACTAGCTGGTTGAGTTGGTTTTTGAGAGCGGGGACGCGTACGCGGTCGAGGACTTCGCCGGCAAAGGCGCGCGTCAGCACCCGGACGGCCTCTTGGTGGCCAATGCCACGGGAGCGCAAATAGAAGAGGGCGTCTTCGTCGAGCTGGCCGATGGTAGCTCCGTGCGAACACTTGACGTCGTCGGCGTAGATTTCGAGTTGGGGCTTGGTGTTGATTTGGGCCGTCTCCGAGAGTAGAAGATTCTGATTGGCTTGGTAGGCGTCGGTTTTTTGTGCGGCTTGGTGGACGTGGATTTTGCCGCGGAAGACGCCGGTGGCTCGGCCGCCGAGAATGCCCTTGTAGAACTCGTGGCTTTGGCAGTGCGGCTGGGCGTGTTCGATGAGCGTGTGGTTATCGACGTGTTGCGCCCCGTCTTCGATGTAGAGGCCGTTGAGAGTGGAGTCAACGCCTTCGCCTTCTAGCGCGGTGTGGACGTGGTGGCGGGTCAGGCGTCCTCCCAAGGTGATGGCGGTCGAGCGGAATTGGGCGGCGCGTTCCTCGCGGACGTGGGTCGCTGCGATGTGGAAGGCGGCGGCGGACTCGCGCTGGACTCGGTAGTGGTCGAGCACGGCGTTGGGGCCGACGAAGAATTCGCTGACGCTGTTGGTTAGATACGGTTCCGAATCCAAGCCGACGTAGCTTTCGACTATCGTCGCTTGGGTGTTGGCTTCGGCGACTACGAGGACGCGCGGATGGGAGACGACGTTGGCGCGTTGGCCGGTGGAGACAAACAGCAAGTGGATGGGCTGCTCGACGACGGCACCCGAGGGCAGATAGACGACCGCACCGTCTTGTAGGAAGGCGGTGTTGAGCGCGGTGAATGCTTCGTCTGCGATCGCGGCGGCTTGACCTAGGGAGTCTGAGACTAGGTCGCCGTTTGCGGCAATGGCGTCGCTTAAGTGCTCGACGCGCACACCGGCGGACAGGCCGTTGAGATGAGAATGCGCGGGGGCAAAGTGGCCATCGACAAAAACCAGCCCGTTGAGACCGTAGCGGTAGTCGTCGGGAACGGCAGGTGCGGATGAGGACGCGGCTAGTTTGAAGTTGATCCGAGTCAGCGGGCCGATGTTGGTAAAAGCCCACTCCTCGTCTTTGGTCGTGGGAAAGCCAGCGTCGGCGAAGTGCTCAATGGCCTTTTGGCGCAGTGGCAACAACTCATCTGCGACGAGGTTGTTAAAGCAGGACTGATAATGGGCGACGCCGTTCATTGGACCGGCTCCTTGACCCAATCGTAGCCCTTTTCCTCAAGCGTCAGCGCCAGTTCCTTGCCACCCGACTGGACGATGCGCCCCTCGTAGAGCACGTGGACGAAGTCCGGGACTATGTAGTTGAGCAGGCGCTGGTAGTGGGTGACGACGACGGCGGCTTTGTCTGGGGTGTGGAGTTGATTGACGCCTTGGGCGACGATCCGCAGCGCGTCGATGTCGAGGCCGGAGTCGGTCTCGTCGAGGATCGACAGCTTGGGTTCCAACACGGCCATTTGCAAAATTTCGTGGCGCTTTTTCTCGCCGCCGGAAAAGCCTTCGTTGACCGACCGCTTGAGAAAGCTCTCGTCCATTTCCACCAAGGCGAGCTTTTCGCGGATTAGGCCGAGGAAGTCGAAGGCGTCGAGTTCCTCTTCGCCGCGTTGCTTGCGGAGTTCGTTGTAGCTTTGGCGGAGGAAGTATGTGGAGTTGACGCCGGGGATTTCCACTGGGTACTGAAAGGCGAGGAACAGCCCGGCACACGCCCGCTCTTCCGGCGCGAGTTCGAGCAGGTCTTGGCCGCAGTACGTGGCCGACCCTGCGGTGATGTCGTAGCCTTCGCGTCCGGCTAAGACTTGCGCGAGGGTGCTTTTGCCCGAGCCGTTGGGGCCCATGATGGCGTGGATTTCGCCGGGTTCTACTTCTAGCGTGACACCGCGCAAGATGGGGGTGTCTTCAACGGCGACGTGGAGGTTTTCGATGTGGAGCATAGGACGCTTTCGGTTAGGGTTGTAATGCTATGTGTATCATGCAAGGTTAGACTACAGCAGGTCGCGGTTGGTTTCGGATGGCCAAGCGCGTATGATGGCGGCCAGCCCCGGAGGTATGAGACCGCTTTTCTAAGACGTGGTAATGGCGGTTAGACCATTCTTGTCTGGTTTTTATCAATTGCATAGTCAAACACCTTTCGATAGACAGTGCTTTTCATTCGACTGTGAATAAAGGTTTCGAGTGTATCTACATTCTTTTCTTGGCGTACTCGCTTTGCCTCAAAGTTGAATGAATATAGATTATGGCAGGCCCGGCGATGAATATGGTTTATCCCATCACGGTCTTCAAGATAATCTAAGTAAGAAAGTGCAGAGTGCTCATCGCAGATTGACCAAGTTTTTCCGTTATCCCAGTCTTTGACCGCGAATCCTTCTTCAGTAATTAAGCGCAGCAAGTGCTGAGCAAAAGCATAACGAGTTTGCTCATATTGGGTGGGATTTCTTTCGGCCTCACGACGGGAAAAACGGGTCAAATGAAATCCAGGTAGCTGTACTTGTTTGAAGGCGGCACTCATAACCCAAGTCTGCGAATCAACTGTATCAGCACCACAGTAAAAGGCAAATAGCATTAGCAGGGCAGAACCCAAGGAAAAACAGTGAATGTGCGCGTTGGGTAGAAGTTTTCGGACTGTGAAAATGACATCGACTACTGTGCGCTTACTTCCATTTAGAGCAAGTGGTGCCAAACTCCCAATGCCGACGATGGTAGGCTCTTGGCCCCAAATTTTGACAATAGTATCTAAAGCGTACGCAAGAGTTTTCTCATCATGGCCGTGAAGAACCGGTATGAGCGTCGGAAGGTGGGAAGCGTCGGACTCTTTTAGAGCTTCAAACATTTTACGGGTATTCGCTACAGTATTTGACCAACGTTCACCTATTTCTTTGGGATCGGATTTAGGTCGGAAGGGGTGATCAAGTACAACCGACATATCAGCCCCTAACTCAATCCCAATCGAAAGGACATCAAGAGGTGTAATGCTGATTTCAGCATGTTGTAGAAAATTAAAAGCACCAGAATCAAGCATTAGTGGGCCATCAAATTCGACGTACTCGTGAAGTTTACCCTTCGTATTTCGTATTTCTGAAGTAAACTTATGAGTCCGTTTATTTGCCAGCAGGTCAAAGGCGTTGAGCAGAATCGCTTGGGTATTGGTCATTTTCCACGGATGGCAACGTAGCCCAGCACGTGGATAGTCATGTATGCGATAGCTAGCAAATAGATTGGGTGTCTCTAAAAACTCTGAAGAGACAAAGTTTTGTGTATTATCTTGATTCATCAGCTAACTTTCTTCGACAATTCGTCTTATTCGTTCTCTCATACGAGGTAAAAAGTATCCCGGTAGAACATCGAGCTCAGCCTCCTCAATTTCTTTTTTTATTGAAGAGTATTCCTCCTTAACATCTTCCTCAGTCAGAGGTTTTAGCCCATCAGGACGGCTTGGACCAAGTTGATTTTCCTGCTCTTTGAGATGCGTGTCATACTTGTCTCGTCCAAAATCCAAATAGTCTGACACGTAGTTGATCGCAAGTTCAGGGCTATCTATAGCTTGAATTGCTAGAACCTCGCCTAAACGTCGCTCAATTGCAGGATATTGCCCAAGGTCTTTCGGTTCTGGAACAGTTGCAATGACAAAGAAAACGGATTCCGTTAGTGTATCGAAAAGGTGACGTAAATCTTGCGCGTATCGAGATTGGCGAGCACGAGGTAGTCCTTCAAAAATCTCCTCAAACTCATCAAACAGCAGAACGATGCCATCGCACAGGCCAAGTTCTTTTAGCAAGAGGAGTAATCCATTTAAGAATCGCATGGCAAGTGAAGTACTAGTAATATCGGAGAGTTGTCTATCTCTATCTCTATCAGTTAATAGTTTCTTATCTGACACCGAGAGTTTTTGCCCTTTCAACCAGCGAATTAGAGCATCTTTATGTCGCTCACCGTAAATAGTAAATAAATCAGGCACAACTAGTACTTTTATAACTGCTAGGAGTTCAGATACGGAGTTAATTTTTTTTGAAAGAGTATTAATTTCTTTAGGGTTTGATTTCAGTGTCTCAAACAAATCGCCTAAGAATAGTTCAGACAGTTTATCAATAATCTGCCCATGAATGTCGTAATAACTCTCTCCAGGAGCAGAAACATAGATTGGATGTAGGTTTTTAATCAACCTACTTCGTCTTGCCTCGTCAGTCAGTTTCTCAAAATATCGCAAGATATTTGTCTTGCCCGCTCCATTTTCTCCGTTAATACGCAATCGCTTTGCGTCTGTGGAAAAGTTCTTCAAGCCATAGATAAATCTCTTTTTGAGATCTTCTTGGTCGGTACAGACATCAAATCTAGGTTCCCCATGTCCAGGAAACGGATTTTTAAGCAGAAAATGCTTTTCGTATGGATTAAGTTCTTGGGGTTCAACTTCAAATAGAGAAAGATCATTCGCTAATGTCACTTTGATACCTCCCATCGAATGAGTTTGACCAGTTTGCCGTTTACTCGCATACCATCCTCCAAATAGCGATGTTCAAGCCATTTTGAAGACGATGCTTGTATACCTTGCAGCAATTTCTCAGAAAGCCGCTCTTTAAGAATTTCTTTTCTAGGTCGTATTGAGGTGATTTGGCAAGGCCCGGAAACTTCTCGTCTAATTGTCGCTGGGGCGAGCTTAATTTCACCGGAATAGGTTTTTACAAATTCGTTCATCTTCATCTCAAACGCCTGAAAGGATATCCATAGCTGTTGACAAACGAGATGTGCTAAAAGCCCTAGATTCGCGTAACCAGATGTTTTATGTGCTTGGTTATAATTCTTCTTACAAGCCGTTTTGAAGCATTCTAACGAGGGCCGATCTACATCCCATTCTCCACCCCAATAGAGAGTTTCTTCAAAAGGTGAACGATATGCGTGTCCCACAGATACTGCCCATACCCGAAATGTGTCAAAAGCAACGAAAGTAATATCATATTTTTGTTTTAATTTTTGCCCCAAAACCCTTCGAGACTCCTTATCCTGACGTTGGGGGATTTCAATCTCTTTTTCACACTTCAGACAGTTTAAGAAACGTTCATAAGGAGGATAACTTTTCAATCCTTGATTAATCGGCAATAAGTAATCTCCAGAGTTCCAAGCGTGAATAAACTTGTGAAAATTTTTGGTTAAGTACAACATATTCTTATCTTGTTCGCTTCGAGCTAACCAGTGAGATGATTCAAATACTCGCAAGATATCTCTTACTCGTCTTGTGAGGTGTTTTATGTTTCCTTGATTCTCAATAATTTTATGAAATATGTCCAGTGAGAGTTGGCTTTCGACACGATGTGTCTCAATGGCATCTGCAACAGATAGTAATTTATTTATAGTGACGGGGTCCAATTCTCAGAGCTCTCGTATTTCCATCACGTCGTGAGAAAAGAATCCCCCACGAGCCTGTGAGTAGTAAGCGAGTTCATATTTGCATTTCTTGTTATCAAGACGAATCGTACTGAAAACTTGAGCCAAATCCCACAGTAGGTAGTGTATAGGAGTCAGGATCAACCTCTCGTTGTGAGAATCGTATCGAACGGAGCTAGTCTCTGAGGGTACGGGTGGAACGCCGATATGGAGACTTCTTTGGTTTTCTAAAGTTGCAAGCGAAGCCATATCCTTATCCCCAGTGATAAGATAGACGCCTTGATGAAGTCCTCGTTCTCGCTGAAGGTTTTTCACACTTTCAATAATCAAACGGTCGATGTTCGAGCTGCCGTTAGACTGGCCTAGGTGTTCAGAGAGGGTCGTCAGCATTTCTACAGGCCGCCACTGGCGGATGTGATTCAATTCTCGGCTAATGACTGAAACCTGTGGACGCATCTTGAGTATGCTACATTTTCCGAGGTGAGGATTCGTACCTTCACCACTTTCTCTCCAGATCTTATGCAATTCGCGTACCTGTCGCTGCACCTCTGTCATGACAAAAACTGGAACGACGGTCCAGATTAGCACATTGGATAGTATTTTGTGTAAGAAAGAGATCGCTCCTCGTCGCAAAGCACTTGTATCAGCGACAAGTATCAAGTAACCATGTTCCGAGAGTTTTTTCATCACTTCCCGAAACCCCATCTCGATAGTCTGTTCTTCCATCAGGCAAAATATCGGACGTAGAAGACCCGTTCGTACCATGCTGTCGGCTAGTTGATCATGTATAATTTTTTGTACTCGATTCGCTTGTTTCTCGCCTTTGTCTTTGGATAACCTAGAGAGATGACTTTCAATTTTTTCATCTGTCACAGGCCGAAAAGTAAAAGGTAAAATCGGATAGCGTAGTACAATTTCTTTATCTGCATCAACTGTAATGTCGCCAAGTTTCACATACTCGTCTTCAGGCAAATGTGTACCATCTGTATAGGAAACTTCCCATTCGCCCCCAAGTGGGTATTCAGTAATGAATTCATTTAGTTTGAGGGGTCGGCTATCCATCAGAGATTCTCACTTCGTATTCAGAATGCGGGTGATGGTTCTGCAAAATTTCTGTTACGATAGCGGATAGAATCTTACTTGACTTCAGTTTCGACGTGGAAACCTGCTCGGAGACTTCTTCCGTATCCACTTGCGATTTTTTGAGTTGATCAAAAACTTTCTCTATAAGAGGATTTGGCAAATAAAAATCAACCTCCCTTGAATCCGAGACGGGTTCTAGGGTTTCAGGATCCACCGAATTTAGATTTGTTGCAGTATCTGAAAGACAAGCCAAGTTAATCGTAACTTCGCCTTCGTTTTGCTCCTTCCATTCCTGAAAGTCAAGCATGGAGAAATCTTGTACAGAGTAGGTCTCTATCTTCTCACATGTCGAACATTTAATAATTTCCAGCTTCATCAAGGTCCCTTTCAGTAAGAGTGAGCGAATCTTCTCCCCACAGCCATTTTTTAAGTTGCGTCTGTTTTTTGCCCATTGGACCGTAAGCAACAATTGAGCCTGCAGCGGCTGGAACCCGATCTTGCAAGTCCTCAAAAGCCTTCAGGTAGGTCTTTCCGAGTACAAAATATATTGAAACGTAATTGTCAAGTCGGATGCCTGAAAATGCTGTGGTGATTTGGGACTGTAACTCAATGGTACGCGAAATGTTCATCTTTCGGTCATACAATACAATTGGGAAATTTCCTGGAATAAGCCCATAGGCCGCAGATAAGATGTACACATCAAGCAGCCTTGCCTGACGGGGACATTCCCGAAGAAAACGACGTAATACAAAAAATAACGGGCCGTTGTATCGATCAATCGCAGGTAACGGCTCGTGAGAAGCGCGTTTGAGTTGTGAACACGATAGAATGAGTAAGCGCCGTTTGCTGTTCATGGCTATTCTGCGATGAAATACCTGCTACAGCAGATTTCGGTTGGTTTCGGGTTGCCAAGCGCGGATGATGGCGGCCTCCAACTCGCGGGTTTCTTCTTCGCTCTCGGTGAATGTTACCGAAAACTCTACTAGGTCGGGGAACATGCGGAGTTGGCGTCGAAGTTCTGGATTAGCCTCGTTCGCTAGGTGTTCCAGTAGGCGGCGGCGGACGCAGGTTGTGGACCTACCAATGTAGAGCCGTTCGTGGGCACTTTCTATCTCATCAGGTAGCCACAGAGCATATAGGCCATAACGGTCCTTCGGTAGCTTTTGTACCTCCTCCCGGTTGAGTGGGCGCAGGTTGTTTTCTAATTGGTACTTCTTGGCAAACAGATTATCGGAATAGCTGGCCTTGTTCATCTTCTTTCGTCCTTGAGAAGGCAGAAAGGATGTCTTGCCACGCGGTGACGAGATTGTTGAAGACAAGCGCGTTTTGTGAATCTCCCTTGCGGTCGTAGTGATTGTAGAGAATACGCGCTAATCGCTCGACGGCATCAACGTGGCCGTCCATGGATTGTGCAACACGTGCCGCCCCGGGGATGCCGTCGCCATCCTCGCGATTTAGGTGATACGCTATGCGGAAGCAGCCTTCCCACGCCGCCATGCCACCGAGAGACAACGGGCGATCGTTGCTGTACTCGTCTATCGGTAGAAGCTGTACAACGCCCCTTTCGGCAGTGAGCAGACGGTCCAGATTTTGCAATTTGCCGATAGCTACGTTTTTGGCGCGGGCTAGCGTCTCGGCCTTGTCGTACAGGCCTATCTCATAGCCGTGCTGTTTTAGCCAGTCGAGGCAGAAGCGGCTTTCTGCATCCAAGTCGCCTTCCTGCCGCTCGTCGTAATCGGCGATGGCACGGTTGATGTCCGCTAGGGCCTCGCGGACCGGTACCGGCTCGCCGCTTATGGTCTCCACGCGACTGTAGCGCGAGTAAATCTGCATCCCCGGCCCGATGGCGGCTTGCGCTAGATCGGTTGGGGCAATGTGCCCTTCGCGGGTAAGTTGGTCGAGGGCCTCGGGCAGTTCTTTCTCCAGCGCATCAAGGAATTGGCGGCGCGTGGCAACGGGTCCATCCTTGGGGCGCGGACGACAGACGAGGACGACAGACGAGGCGAGGGCGTTTGTGCCCATAGCGTTTGCCCTCACGGTCATCTCAGTTCGCATCGGCCAAGTACCAATTATTTGAAAGCCAGCCGAGACAACGGCGGATAGCATGGTTTCCCAGCCGGTGGAGGCTCTACCCGCACGTTTTTCCTCCTGTTGCTTGTAGGCATAGAAGATGGACGATGGGAATTCAGCCGAGCAGCGTTCCCGTATCAACCGTAGCGTTTTTTTTAACTGTTCTTCAAATTGTTGACTGTAATTCTCAAAACGGAATCGGTTGGCAACCATTTCCTCGTTTTTGGGAGTCAGTATGCCAGCAAACAAGTCAGGGTAGGTGTCACGGAGCAGCGGGCGTAGCCAGACATAGAAAAAGTCTGATGAATCGGCATAGTGTATGTTATCGTAGTAAGGAGGATCGGTGACGATGACAGGACCGTTTTGCGCGTGAATAGTGGTGGATGCGTTGGCTTGATGCACTTCACCACCGTTAATATTAGCGGGCAGATGATCGACAACCTCGGCGATCCACTCAATCTGACCCATCCAGTTCTGCGTTGAACTAGAGAAGATATTCGCTTCGGCAAAATCCCAAACCATCCCAATCCCTTGACGTGAGAAAACCCCCTCAACTTTTTCCCCGGAATTGTGCCATCGGGTGAAACTGCAACCACTATTCGAAGTCCTGCCAATAGCAAGGGCAAGATACGTGCAGATAGCGTCGGCATATTCCGCTGAAGCTCCGTATTCGAGAATCAAGGAGCGAACCTCTGGTATCAGGTCGCTGAATGTGGTCAGCGCGGTTAGCTGGCGTTCAGTGAAAAGTTTATGCCACTCTGTAAACCCGTAAATCTGTGCCCTGATGCTCAATGCTCGCTCAGGCAAACTTCCATTAGGACGCCAAGCAGAGTTGGCATTCGAAGCGGCTTGAATATGTTCATTGATGGGCGACAGAAATAGCCGCTTGCGGTTCCCCTCGGCGATAATGGCCGTCATTTGCTCGCCCATATTTCCCGTTTGCCCTTGCTTACGCACGTAGGGCAGTTTCACCACGCCGCCGCAGCCAAGACAGGTCGCGCCGTTTCTGTTTACTGTGCCGCTTTCGGGGACACCAGCGTTGTGGTTCTGTACCACAAAGGAGATGCTATTTTTTTTTCGGTCAACAACGGGTTTAGTCCAGTATTCGTTTCTTTTCTTTTTTGACAGTTGAAACGTGGCCATTAGTGGCATTGCTATGCCACATGCAGGGTTGGGACAAGGAACGGTGCGTGCCCAAAGCCACGCGATTACAGTAGCGTCGCTACCGTCAGGCAGTTTTACCTGTGGATAGAGATGACCAATCCGCTTAAACGCCTCCTCGCGCATCCAGCGGCCGTAATAGCGGATGTCATTGGCTAGGCCCGCCGCACCGCGCCAAGGAAGACGCCGCGTCTTTTCACCCTCACCTACGGTCATTGCCATGCGGTCAGCATCGGGGTTGACGGGCGGGCGGCTTTTGAATTTGGGTGGCAGTTCGATCAATGCCTTGTTGATGAGTACGGCTACCGGGTTAAGGTCAGAGGCGACCGCCCGCAGCCCGAGCCGTTGCGCTTCGAGGGGTATGGAGCCGCCGCCGGCGAAGGGATCGTAAACTGGCCGGACATTGTCGTTGAGATAGCGCAGTACTTCCGCCGGATCGGTAGGCGCAGTTTCACTACGTGTACGCGCCACTGAGCGAGCAATTTCGTACCGCGCTTCCGCCAAGAGTTCCCTGACTTCGGTTTTACTTTCGTTGGTATTCTTCCACTCGACAAGCCGCCGGATGATGTCATGGAGTCGTTCTCGCTCTTCGCGTTGGGCCGCATCAGTGGGGAATTCGTCGGGACAGTCGGTCGGATCGTCCACCATACTGGCGAAAATGACGGCGCGGCAAGCCGCTAGTGGACGGCGCGCCCACCACAGATGCAGAGTGGACGGATGGCCGTGTCGAATGGCCTTCTCGCGGGCGGACTTGTGGTTGATGTCATCGAGGGGCAAATCAACCTCGATGAGTTTACGGCGGTATGGGGTTTGAATGGTCACAGTCCTTCCTCTGACTCACTTACTGCCGTTCTTCCAGATCATCTTATATCTGCCGCCCATTGCGGCGTCGAGTTCCTCCCAGGTGATCTTACCAGATCTTAAGTCGTCCAATTGTGCCCAAGTGATCTTGCCTTCTCTTAGCGCGTCGAGTTGTGCCCAAGTGATGCCGCCGCCCTTCAGAGTGTGCAGTTCCTCCCAAGTGATCTGTTCTTTCTTCAGGGCCTCAAATTCCTCTGCGGTAATGTTGCCGTCCATCAAGGCGTCCTGCATAGCCCAAGTGGTGTAGGACAACTTGGCACCGGTAGTTTTGTACTGGCGACATGCCTCAATATCTTCCGATGTGAGATGCGGCGAGTAGTCGCTGATGATGTCAACTTCGGTGCGGCCACATTCGAGTTCTCTAGCTATGAATTCAACGGAAAGTCGGGTCCCTTTCACAATGGGCTTGCCACCCAGTATCAGAGGGTCTTCGACGATCCGGTCCTGCCACAGTGGAGCTTGGGCTTGTTCTTCGGTTGTCATGGCGTGTTCTTTTCACTTGCGAGTCGAACTGGAGCTTTTTGTACAGGTTTACTCGCATTAGCGTGATCAGTAGTTATCAAACTACCAGGGTGTTTGGTTGCCGGACGGTAAGGATCAAGCCCCTTATCCATCTCTTGGTGGTTTTGGTAAACCCGCATAACTTCACGGACACCTGGACAGGCTAGTGCCTCCTTTAACATAGCGTCATGTTCTTGCGTACTGTTAGAACCTTGAGGCTTTGTTGTGTATTTGGTCATGGTTCCTTGGTCACCCGGCCTGTTTTCCAGTTACATGGCTGTTACGCAAGTTGACGAGCTCACGATTCTTATCTTGTAACTGAATGCGCTGGTCATCATAGAACAAGGAAAAGGCTGATTCCTCAACGATCTTATCCGAGCCGTTGACTTTCCAAAGCTCTAGGTAGGTCAGGCTATCTTCACATACTTCTCTGTATCGACAGAAAGCCTCTTCCATTTTGCTACGCGCTTGATTAACCGACTCTGTTACGTACTCTCTAAACTTTACTTGAATGGTACTGAGGGACTCCATATAACCCCTAGTAATCGACATCAACTCGACTTGGTCGTCGCTTGAGATGGCATCAAGTTCCCCCGGCTTAAAACGAGTGGCTAATGACGATTTTAACGATCCGAAGTTTAAGGAGGATTCAAACTTTGGGATTGGATCATCAAATGAGTTCATCCGACGTGTAGAGAAACTGAGCCAGTGAGTTGCCAAGTTCGAGTGCTGTACCTCATTTCGGAGATCCCACATGAATTTATACTCTGGTTTATTGGCTTCTTCAGTAGCGCAGAACGACTTAATGACGTCCTTCACTTCTTCAATGGACTGGTCTTTCATGCAGTCTCCCCCTCGCTTCTGAAGATGATCAATATGCAGACGGGCTGTTGCCAAAAAATTCGCCATTCGCCGATCTAACAAGAGTGTTGCGTTAAAAAAATCATCGTCTGAAACGTTCCGTACCATGCCAAGCATTGCCCACGCTAGCTGCTCATTTTCCAGATCGATGTAGTTTGAGATCAGAATCTCATAGCTCTTCTCAAGGGACAGGCAGCTCGATAGCACCTTACTTGACTCCTTGTAGTCCTCGTATTCGTTCTCATCGATTTCAAGGTCGGTCGCTCCGAATGTCGCACGAGTTAAATAGTATCTCATAGGATCAATCTCATTGGTACGATCTACTAGTCAAGCCCCTTGAAGTCCATTCCAAGCTGTACACTATTCTCACGCACGGCGCGGGCCGTACTCTCGGAGAAGCCATCGGCCTTATCTGCCGTGATGGTGATTTCAACAGCAACTTTGCCACCATCGTCACGCAGGATGCGAATGATCTCCTCGCGCAACTGGCTGATGTCGTCCAGCGATACATCGTTTGCAGTTGTCTTACTGGCAACGATGCGCGTGAGGCCATGCGGCTTTGAAGGCGGCGCAGGTCGAGGTGCTTGAGAGCCGTCGGTAGGAGTACTAGGCGACGACTCTTGGGCTGGCTGCTCCTCTTGTGGTGCTCTTTCCTCCGTTACAAGGGCCGCCATCTCGGGATTGACTAGTAACGTTGCGCTGGGCTCGCCCGCATTGGACGACGAGCTATTGATCGGTTCGCGGAAGCGCATTCCCTTGTACTGATCCCCATAGTAGGACTCGGCATAGCCGAAAGCTCCGTCGGGCACACCTTGTTCGATACAATGTTGAAGGACAGCTCTACTTCGCAGGCGGTGCATGTACATATAGCTGGTCATCATATCCCACAAGACATCTATGCTAATGTGGTCTTGGTGGTTGGGATTATTCCATACGTACTGCTTCAACATGGTAACTAGCGCCGAAGGGCTTATGGTCTCTACGAGGGCCTCGTCTCCGATGAACTTGTCGAAGGCATTGTTGATGATCTCGCCATCTGTGGCGTCAATCTGAGAGACAACCAAGCGGTATTCAGCCTTCTGCGGGTCGTCTTGAACCGGGGCGATGGCCCAGCGGTAGGCTCTGACCAGAGCGGTTCTCACCTCTGCTTCTGCTGCTCTGAGACTGCTCTGAGCCTGTTTAAGACGGTCGCCTGAGAGGTTTTCGATTCGGCGCTCGCCGTTGACGATGGAATGCCAAGCGAGGAACGTCTTAACCCTGTTGTTCAAATCGCGAATCTCGTCTTTTCTCGCCGCCAGAAAGAGCAGGGTATTCCTGCGGACACGGGGGTTGTCGCCGCAGCACTGTAGTATCTGCTGCACCTCTAGCTCGGCGTCGTCTTTCTCGCTGGCGCGACTCGGCAGAGACAGATCAGGGAGTAAAAGTACGAGGCGCACCGCATCCGCGTCGGGCACATCCCCGGAGTTAGCCGGGCAGACGATAACGTCTGGTCGTCGTCCAACGGCCTCTTGCAACTGCGCGACGATGTGGTCGTTAATGTCTCTTCCGCTCAAGGCAGCGGCGCGATCTGTGGCGACCTTGTTGAGATTTTCTTCGGCGTGGAAGTAATACCGTCCCTCACTACTATAAAGGTAGTAGAGATCGCCGCTAATCTGACCGAGCGCATCATTATACACCGCGACGCCGTGTTTAGGCTGGACCACCCCGAGGCGGATCTGACGGGCATCAATGCCCTTGACGGCACCGCTGCCGGAACTGCCGAGGAATATCGTGCGGGCTATGCGCCGAGCGGCACCACCGACATCGCCGAATCGCTGGGATGCCCGATCAATGTTGTCGGCCCTGGAGTTGTTACTATCTACCTCTGACAGGACTGGCCCCCATTGGCTACCAAGCAGTCTGACAAATTCGTTAGCCAGTGCCGTATCACTCAAGGTCAGATTGGCCGGCATGATCAGCGGAGAGTGATCATTATCCAAATATAGGCGACTGACGCAGTTGGCCATCATCCGCAGGACGCCGCGTGTGCGCTGGAACTGGGTAATAGAAGACCAATCCAAATAGAGGCGGTCGAAAATCTCCGGGTGGATGGGGTAGCAGGCTCGCAGCCGCTCAAGGTAGTGCTGCTCGCCGGCCTCGCGGGGGTACTCGTTCCTCGCCCTACTGTACATAGCTGCGAAGGCTTCGCAGGTGCGATCCCTTTCGGCCTCGTCTATGTCATTCCCGAACAATCTGCGGCGCACCACCTCAAACGCTTCGTTAGTCTCAAGGGGTTCCCACACAGCCTCAATGCGTCCTAGAAGGTGCTCAAGTCGGTTGAGGGCCTCCATACCGCCCTCGCTTCCCGCCTCGACATTGCTTTCGGGCAGGGTTACTACAAGGGCCGTGCTGCTGTTTCTACGGACTGCTTGAGTGAGGGCCTGAACGAAAGTTAAGATGTTGTCCTGTGCGTTTCCGGCATTGCGCACATACGCCACAAGTTCGTCAATGAGGATGACGCACGGCCCGACGTGTGCGAATAGCTGGTCGAGTTGAGCGCCGCCGGGCGCGGTTCCCTGTCGCGCCGCTTGGCCGACTAGGTCGTAGGCGTCCTGTCCACCGAGTTGGTACGCCATCGCACCCCACAGAGTATTCAGCGGATCGCCGTCTGGAGTTTTGTCTGCATCAGTGGGCGAAAGATACGTGCCATCGAGCACGGCGATGCGAGCCTGAACGCCAATACTTGGGTCCAACCCGGCCTCTTCTAGGATGCCGCGTATCTCGTTATAGGTCTGATCGGATTGGCCATTTCCGCTCGGATTAGTCAAAGCGTCGGTGCTATTTACTAGATGATAGAGCGCAATGAGGCTATGAGTCTTGCCGCCGCCAAAGCCCGTTTTGGTCTGGATAACCGGATCGCCCCCGTTGCCACTGAGCCGCTTCAAGGTGTTTACTAGCAAAGTGCGGATGCCCGGGGTGATGTAGGTATGGTTGAAGAAGCTGACCGGATTGCCGTACTGAGTTGCGTCGGCGCGTCCGTCGTGGACCTGTTGGAGATCGGCGGCAAACTCGGCCTCTTGGAAGGTGCCTCGGGCCACATCAGGGTTGGGACGGATGACCGTCCGCCAAGGGGCGAGATCGCCGGTTGAACGGGATGAAGGCGTTTCGGGCTGGCTCTTGACAGGTGCTGATGCGGGGGTATCGCTTTGGCTAGTAGGGCTGGCGAGTTGATCCCGGATCGCTTCCACGTCCTGCTTCTGTGTCGGTACATTGATCTTGCCTAGCACATCAGCGATGTGAAACAGGTGAGTTCTGGCGAATTCAAGGTCTATGTCCTGTGGACTAGGATGAGCCGCTTTATCTCGTGCTTCCTTTATCATCCATAGCGCATTTTGGACGCCCCTCTCGTCTCCGAACGGCTGTTGGAAGCCCCCGTTCCATTTTCTGCTGATGAGGAGAGGAAAGTCGCCAATATCTATTGAGGCTTCTGCATCGTGCCCATTCTTATTCAGATTCTGGCTAAACTGCTCGGCCTGTCGGTTATTTAGCGAGTTGCGTATCACATCTTCGACCTGCTGGCCCTGAACTCTCTTTAGAGTACGGATGATGAAGGGCCGCATGGCGTCGCGGTAGATGTCCAAAGCCTTGTTGAGCGCGTCTCTGTTGGGGCGGTCAATGGTCGTGTTCACGGGGTGTCTCCATTTCACAACATTTATTCAAAATCAATGCCAAGCTAGGCCCTGTGCTCCCGCACTCGGCGGAGCAGTTCATCGCCGCTGTGGGATGTTACTCTCCATTTTGCCAGATCATCTTGTATCTACCGCCCATTGCGGCGTCGAGTTCTTCCCAGGTGATCTTGCCAGCTCTCAGATCGTCCAATTGTGCCCAAGTGATCTTGCCTTCTCGTAGTGCGCCGAGTTGTGCCCAAGTGACGCCGCCGCCCTTCAGAGTGTACAGCTCCTCCCAAGTGATCTGTTCTTTCTTCAGAGCCTCAAATTCCTCTGCAGTAAGCTCGCCTTCCATCAAGGCGTCCTTCATGGCCCAAGTGATGTAGGACAACTTGGCACCGGTAGCTTTGTACTGGCGGCAGGCTTCGACGTCTTCAGGGGTAATATGTGGATAGTCGCTGATGATGTCGGCTACGGTGCCGCCGTGTTCGAGTTGGTTGGTTATCAACTCCACGGAGATACGGGTGCCTTTCACGATGGGCTTGCCGCCTAGTATCATCAGGTCTTTTACGATCCGATCCTGCCAAAGTGGAACTTGGGCTTGTTCTGCGGTTGTCATGGCGCGTTCCTGTTTCGTCTCTCACCAAGTTACATTGCAACGTAGAGCAAGTGTTGCTTATTAGGGTACGGTAATACGGTAGGGGTCTCAGGTCAGGACCCTCGTAATCACCTTAAGGGGAAGCGCGATGGAAGGATTCTCTTTGAGATTCTCGCCGAGAAACGCACTCCACTCAAGGAGTACTGCTATTGAAGAGGGTTTTAATAAACGTTGTGCTATTTTCATAGCTATACCTCCTTTAGTTGGGGGTAATAAATGGAGCTTCCGAGCTATTTTCATAGCTACATCTTGCAGCTCTATTAGTCGAAGGAGGCGATTACAAAGTTTATCCTGAACCCCAGGAGATCCTGACCTGAGACCTCTAATCTATCTATCCAACGCTGCCCTCCAAGCTAATCCCCAACAGTTTTTGCGCCTCGACGGCGAATTCCATTGGCAGCTCGGCGAGGACTTCCTTGCAGAAGCCGTTGACGATCATGGAGATGGCGTCTTCAGTGGAAATCCCGCGCTGGTTGCAGTAGAAAATCTGGTCCTCGCCAATCTTGGAGGTGGAAGCCTCGTGCTCGACGTGGGCGGTGGGATTGCGGACCTCGATGTAGGGAAAGGTGTGCGCGCCGCATTGGTCGCCGATGAGCATGGAATCGCACTGGGTGAAGTTGCGAGCGCCGGTCGCGTTTTTGAGCACTTGCACCTTGCCGCGATAGGTGTTTTGGCCGCGCTGGGCTGAAATGCCCTTGGAGATAATGGTGCTGCGGGTGTTTTTGCCGATGTGGTGCATCTTGGTGCCGGTGTCGGCCTGCTGCCGCTTGGACGTGACGGCTACCGAGTAAAATTCGCCGACCGAGTGATCGCCCTGTAGGATGCAGCTAGGGTACTTCCAGGTGATGGCCGAGCCGGTCTCGACTTGGGTCCACGAGATTTTGGAGCGGTCGCCGCGACATGCGCCGCGTTTGGTGACGAAGTTGTATATCCCGCCCTTGCCGTTTTCGTCGCCGGGGTACCAGTTCTGCACGGTGGAGTACTTGATCTGCGCGTCGCCGAGGGCTACGAGTTCGACGACGGCCGCGTGGAGCTGATTTTCGTCGCGCATGGGCGCCGTACAGCCCTCTAAATATGACACATACGACCCCTCGTCGGCAATGACCAAGGTGCGCTCGAATTGGCCCGTGTTCGCTGCGTTGATGCGGAAGTACGTCGATAGCTCCATGGGGCAGCGCACGCCCGGTGGCACGTACACGAAGGAGCCGTCGGTAAAGACCGCGGAGTTGAGGGTGGCGAAGAAATTGTCGGAATAGGGCACGACCGAGCCGAGGTATTTTCGCACGAGCTCGGGGTGATTGTGGATGGCTTCGGACATGGAGCAAAAGATGATGCCCAACTCGGCTAGCTTGTCCTTGAACGTGGTGGCCACGGAGACACTGTCGAAGACGGCATCTACAGCCACGCCGGCGAGCATTTTCTGCTCTTCGAGCGGGATGCCCAGCTTCTGGTAGGTGGCCAGAATTTCGGGATCGACCTCGTCGAGGCTGTCGAGTTGTTTATTCTTGGGGGCCGAGTAGTAAACGATGTCTTGGTAGTTGATGTCGGGATAGTGGACCATGGCCCAGCGCTGGCTCTCTTTGCCGCGCGTTGGATCGTCCATAGTGAGCCAGCGGCGATAGGCTTTGAGCCGCCAGTCGAGCATGAACTCAGGCTCGTCCTTTTTGGCGGATATGAAGCGGATGATCTCTTCGTTGAGTCCGGGTGGGGCGGAGTCGGCTTCAATGTCGGTGACGAATCCCCACTCGTAATCGCGGTTGGCAAACTGCTCTAAGGTTTGAGTGCTTTCGCTCATGTTGGCTCCTTGTATCGTATCTAGGCGCAGTCTCAAGAACTTAGGAATCTGTACAAAAAAGTCAAGTTTCAGGACGGGCTTCGACAGGCTCAGCCCAAGGGCGGTGTCCTGAGCTTGTCGAAGGACGGCTAACCCAATTTTTTGCGCTGCGCCAGGTAGCGCGATAGGGCCACGTCAAAGGGGGTCGCCGTGTCGAGCAGGGCATAGTCGATGCCGGCCTCGGCGCATCCGAGCCGATAGGTCTGGATCAGCTCGTCCATCAGCGCGCGGTATTCGTGCTGGATGTGCCAAGGTTGGGTGGTGAGAGTTTGGTCTGGGTCTTCGAGGTCGTAGAAGCGGGTCTGGTCGCGGAAGGCGAGGTCGCGCTCGCGGGGGTCGAGCAGGTGGAAGACGATCACTTCGTGCTGCAGGTGGCGGAAGTGGCGCAGCCCTTTGAGGACTTGGTCGGGCGCGTCGAGCAGGTCGGAGAGCACGATGACGAGGCCGCGGCGGCGGATGCGCTCGGCGAGGTCGTGGAAGGCCGGAGCCATGCTCGTCTCGCTGCGCGGCTTGGCTTGGTCGATGGTCTTGAGGAGTACTTGGAGGTGGCTTTGCACTGAGCGCGGCGGCACGTACGCCTCGGTCTGGTGGTGGTAGAGCAACAGGCCGACCGCGTCGCGCTGCTTGAGCATGAGGTACGACAGTGCAGCCGCTAAAGAGACCGCGTAGCGAAATTTGCTCAGCGGCGCGCCGGCCGCAAAGTCCATGGAGCCGGACACGTCGAGCAGTAGATAAGCTTTGAGGTTGGTCTCCTCTTCGTACTGTTTGACGTACAGGCGGTCGGACTTGGCATAAGCCTTCCAATCGAGGTCGCGCAGAGGGTCGCCCGGCATGTAGGGACGGTGTTCGGAGAACTCGACCGAGAAGCCGTGGTACGGGCTGCGGTGCAGGCCGGTGATAAAGCCTTCGACCACGAGCCGCGCAATCAGGTCGAGGCGCGAGAGGCGCGAGATGGTTTCCGGGTGGAGGTAGGAGGCGGCTTCGCTCACGCTAGGATTCTGGCTCCACGTCGGCGAGCAGGCGTTCGATTAGGCCGACTGCGCTGATGTTTTGCGCTTCGGCGTGGAAGTTGACGACTAGGCGGTGGCGCATCACCGGCAGGGCCACGGCGCGGATGTCCTCGATGGCGACCGAGTGGCGGCCGGCGAGGATGGCCCGCGCCTTGGCCGCTAAGACCAAGTACTGGGAGGCGCGCGGCCCAGCGCCCCAACTGACCATTTCGCGGATGTAGTCCGGAGCTTGGGCGTCCCCGGGGCGGGAGGAACGCACTAGCGAGACGGCGTAGCGGACGCAGTGATCGGCCACGGGCACCCGCCGCACGAGTTGTTGTAGTTCGACGATCTGCTCGGCATCGACGACTTGGCTGACGGTGGCTTGGGCGACGCTGGTGGTGGCGCGGACGATGTCTTCTTCCTCGCGGTCGCTGGGATAGTCGATCCACAACTCGAAGATAAAGCGGTCGAGCTGGGCTTCGGGCAGAGGGTAGGTTCCCTCCTGCTCGATGGGATTTTGGGTGGCGAGTACGAAGAATGGCTCGCTGAGTTGCATGGTCTCGCCGGCCGCGGTGACCGCGTGTTCCTGCATGGCTTGGAGCAGGGCCGCTTGGGTCTTGGGAGGCGTGCGGTTGATTTCGTCGGCGAGGATGACGTTGGCAAACAGGGGGCCGCGGATGAAGCGAAAGGTTTTGCGGCCGGTGTCGATGTCTTCTTCGAGTACCTCAGTGCCGGTGATGTCCGAGGGCATCAGATCTGGGGTGAATTGGATGCGGCCAAAGGAGAGGTCGAGCGTGCGTGCGAGGGTTTGGATGAGCGTAGTTTTGGCTAGGCCAGGTACGCCTACGAGTAGGCAGTGGCCGCCGGCGAGCAAGGCGATGAGCAGTTCCTCGACGATCTGCTTCTGGCCGATGATGACTTGGCCGATTTCGCCGTAGATGCGGTCCCTGATTTGGCCGAGCTGAGCTACGGCCTCGGTGTCTGACATGTACTTCCTTTCGATTGTTCGGAAACCTCGTCCCCACAAAATAAGAACTCTTTAAGCTCGTTTATGGGCACGGGCCGATAGATTTCGTCTCGGCGATTCTCAGCAATCATGTACTCAAGATAGGCTTCCGCCGCGTCTCTCAAGCCTTCCAATGCTTCTTTTTTATTTTTTCCGCAAGAAGCAATATCTAGCTCTACGCACAGCGAGGCGTACTGATTGCCTTCTTTTTTTAGTAAACAGGTGAATGGTTTCACGGCAGACTCCTTTCTCCTGCAAAATACCGTCTTGCACTCAGGTCTTGCGCTCCTTTTTCTTGGCCGCCGGGAAGTCAAGTGAGGTAATCACTCAGCTTTCGCAATAGACGTTTGTGGCGTTTAGCCGAAATAGACCCTATAGAGCCAAGGACGCGATGACGCGGTAACACAGCGAGAAAGCCAAGTCGAATCAGAGATTTTGAGCGCAGACCACTCGACTTGAAATCCGCGTCGGCAGGAGAAATAATTTCGTCAAATCCCTCGACGCACTGATGTAACTGGGTGCTTACACCGCAAACGAGCAGATCGCGATAGGGCGGCATTTCCCGGAGGAAAAGGGCAGGTCTGTCCTTTAGTTCTCCATCGGCCTGCGATATAGGTGTAATAACGACGTCACCTTCCTTCATAGTCGGGATTCACCTCTTTGAGCAACTCCGCTGAATACTCAGGTTCGTTCTCTCCATAAGCGTCTTTTAGTCTTTGACCGGATAAGCGAGACCAAGCTGCATACTCACTGTCCGATTCTCGTCCTGGTAGAATAGTGACAATCAGTTTCGCATTCGGTTCTAGGGCAAATGGCTCATCCAAGCAAATGCGCTCTCCATCAAAATGGGCGGGCACAGCTATCATGGGCATAGTCAATTCCTCCTTTGAGCAAGTTGCACAGCAGTTCCCTTTCCCCTCTTAGGTCTTGCGCTCCTTTTTCTTGGCCGCTGGGAAGAGCACGTTGTTCAAGATCAGTCGGTAGCCGGGCGAATTGGGGTGCAGGGTGAGGTTGGTCGGCGGGTCGTGGACGTGGTGCCTGTGGTCTTCTGGGTCGTGGCCGGCGTAGAAGGTGAAAGTGCCCTTGCCGACGCGGCCGTGGATGTACTTGACGCTGTCGGTGCCCTCTTCTTGGCCGAGGAGGATGACCGAGTCCTTGATCAGCGACTGGCGGAAGGCCGTGGTCTGGCCGAGGAAACCATCGACGATGTTGGTGTGGCACTGGGTGAGCATCGTCGGCACGGGGTCGTATTTGGCGGAGAACTCGAACAGCGTGAAATACTCGGCCTCGGCCGTGCGGATCCGGCGCATGTCGTCTGGCGTGGTGTCGATGTTGGAGAATTCGTACACCAGCGGGTTGGTTTCGAGGACGAAGTTTTCAAAGGCCACGGTGCGGCTGAAGTCGAGCTGGTCTTGGGCGTTGGGGTCGGCTAGGTCGCCGTCGAAGACCGCGTGGCATATATCCACGTCGAGCGCGGCGAGGGCGATGTCAAAGGTGTCGGTGGCCGAGCACATGGCGAAAAGGAAGCCGCCCGCTGCCATGTACTCGTAGATTTTGACGACTACGGCCTTCTTTTGCTCGGAAACTTTGGTGTAGCCGAGGCGGCGCGCCATCTGCTCGTACGCGACCTGCTGTTCGCGGTACCAAACCTGATTGCTGTACGAGCCGTAGAACTTGCCGTACTGGCCGGTGAAGTCCTCGTGGTGCAGGTGCAGCCAATCGTAGTCGTCGAGCGCGCCTTGGAGCACTTCGTCGTCCCAGATTTTTTCGTAGGAGATTTGGGCGTATTCCAGCGCGAGGGTCACCGCGTCGTCCCAGGGCTGTTTGTTGGGTGGCGTGTACACGGCGATCTTCGGCACCTTTTCCAAACGCACAGCTTCCATGTTGGACGCGTCGATCTCTGCGTAGATCTGGGCGACTTGAGCCTCGGAGATGTGCTCGGTGCTGACGCCGCGCAGGATGGCTTCGCTGGCGATGAGGGCGTGTGCTTCGACGAGGAATGAGCCGCCTCGGTAGTTGAGCAGCCACTCGACCGGAATGCCGCGCTCCAAGGTCCAGAAAGCGAGGCCGTAGGCCCGGAGATGGTCGCGCTGGGAGGTGTCCATGGGCACGAGGATTTGCTCGGCGCGGGCTGGAAGAAGGGAGAGGGTGCAAAGGGCTAGGGCAAAGAGAATGGGCATCGGGTCAGCCGCTTTCGCGTAGGTGGCGGAGCCGCTCAATGTGCAGGCGCGCCTCTGGGGCGCGGGCGTCGTGCGGGTGTTGGAGGAGCGCGGTCTCGCAGGTTTTGAGGGCTTGCTCTATCGCGCCTTGGCGTTCGTAGAGCTCGGCTAGGCCGAGGTGGGCGGCGACGATGTGCTCGCCTTGGGGGAAGCGAGCGATTTGGCGCTGGTACAGGGTCCTGGCCTCGTCGAGGCGGTTTTGTCGCGCGCGCAATTCAGCGCGGATGAGCAAGCTCCATTCGGCAAGGCCTAGGTCGGCACCTTCTTCGAGGGTTGACCAGTGCGCGTCGGCCGCTTCGCTCTGCCCTTGCCTCTCTAGAAGTTGAGCGCGGCTGAGATCGGCGAGGGCATCGGACGTTGCGTACTCTTCGCATACGGCCAGCAGGGCGAGGACATCGTTAGCGAGGTCGTGGCTTAGATCGGCTGTGGCTAGCGCAGCCAAAGCGGCTGTAGCTGCGGCAAAGTCGCCGCGGAAGTAGAGCAGTTCGGCGCGGTGATAGCGAGCCGCGTACGCAGCCGAACCGCCGCGCTTTGCCAAATCTGCCCAAACGCGATCGGCGCGATCTAGGTC
>MKWU01002800.1_pt1 | contig 24759 bp, 20 predicted proteins | sample 809101 | NCBI WGS metagenome assembly MKWU01 (sample SAMN05860141, study PRJNA318959) | sponge metagenome | host: Aplysina aerophoba | place: Slovenia: Piran, Adriatic Sea, Gulf of Piran | collected 2013-05-07 | reverse complement strand
CCCCCGAAAAGGCCGGCAGCGAACCGTCGGTTCGCTGCCATTTTGTTTTCCGCTCGTTTGGAAAGCGCAGCCGATGGAACACGTCCACCCACCCCCACAGCCGAAGCGGCTTGGAACGCCAGGTTCCCGAGCTACGAGGAATGGATGCCGGCTGGCGCCGTCTTCCATCCCTCGTGCTCAATGGGTCTCCGCAGAGCTATCGCTCTGCTCCGGAAACAGCCGGCACATTTTCAGCGTGGAAACGGCGTGAAACACCACCCTCCGGTCGCCTCGGCCGGAGGCACGCCATTCAGCCGAGCCGTCAATTCACAGCAACTGGACTGATCTCCGGGAGGCGGCCTGGAGGGGTGCACGGCATGACCGGCGCGCGCCGCGCTCGCCAGCCGTGAGAATGGACGGTCAAGCGTCGCTGCCCGGTGGGCAGCGATCACTCGCCTGCGGCGAGTGGTGCCGGCCTGGAGGCCGGCGTTCCCTCGGGGATCTGGTTGGCGGCGTGGTACGAGCTGCGTACCAGGGGTCCGGCCTCCACGTGCCGGAGGCCGATCGCCCGGCCGCGCTCTCGAACCGCCCGGAACTCTGCGGGCGGCACGAACCGCTCGACGGGAAGATGGGCGGGGGTGGGCTGGAGGTACTGGCCGGCCGTGAGGATGTCCACCGAATTCCGGACGAGGTCCTCCATGAGGGTGTCCAGCTCGGCCGCGGTCTCCCCGAGCCCGAGCATCACTCCGGTCTTGGTGAGCGCCCCCGGCCGCAGCTCCTTGGCGCGCCGCAAGAGATCGAGCGAGCGCTGGTAGCGCGCCCCGGGCCGGACGGCCTTGTAGAGGCGCGGAACCGTTTCCACGTTGTGGTTGAGGATTTCGGGTTTCTCCTCCATCACGACCGCGAGCGCCGCCCAGTCCCCCTGGAAGTCCGGGATCAGCACTTCGACGGTGGTGTCGGGGCAGCGCCGCCGGACGGCGCGGATGGTCTCCCGGAAGATGCCGGCGCCACCGTCCGGGAGGTCGTCGCGGTTCACCGAGGTGATGACCGCGTGGCGGAGTTCCATGAGTTCCACCGCGTCGGCGACCCGTTCGGGTTCCTCGAGATCGAGCCCCACCGGCCGTCCGGTGGTCACCGCGCAGAACCGGCAGGCCCGGGTGCAGATGTCACCCAGGATCATGAACGTCGCCGTGCCCTGACCCCAGCATTCCGCGACGTTGGGGCAGCGCGCTTCCTCGCACACCGTGTGGAGGTTCTTCTCGCGCAGGAGATTCCGGAGCCGCCCCCAGGTGGGCCCGGAGGGGAGCCGCACCTTGAGCCAGTCCGGCCGCGGCCGGCGGGCGGGGCGTGGTGCGATCTCGGGGACGGGACCCGCTCCCGAGCCGATCACGGGAAGGGGGACCGCGCTCAAGGCTTGAGGTCGCCCTCGGGCCAGTTCTCGAGACGCGACTTTACGGCAGCCATGAACTGGTCCGCGACCGCGCCGTCGATCAGGCGGTGGTCGAAGGAAAGGGCCAGAAACACCATGGAACGCACCGCGATGGCGTCCTGGTCCACGACCACGGGCCGCTTGTGGATGCCGCCGACGCCGAGAATCGCAACCTGCGGCTGGGCGATGATGGGAGTGCCGAAGAGGGCCCCGAAGGGACCCGGATTCGTGATCGTGAAGGTGCCGCCCTGCACCTCTTCCGGCGTCAGTGCGCCGGCCCGGGCCCGCTTGGCCAGGTCGGCGATCCCCCGGGCGAGCCCCATGAAGTTCCTTTCGTCCGCGCGGTCGAGCACCGGCACGATGAGCCCGTCGGGCAGGGCGACGGCCACGCCCAGGTTCACGCTGCGGTGGTACGCGATGTGGTCCTCGCCGAGCGAGGCGTTCAGGCTCGGGAACTCGCCGAGCGCGTCGATCGCAGCCTGGGCGAAGAAGGGCATGAGGGTGAGCCGCACGCCCGCGCGGCTCTCGAAAGCCGGCCCGTTGGCGGCCCGGATGGCGACCACCCGGGACATGTCGACCTCGAACACCGTGGTGACGTGCGCCGAAGTCCTTCGGGAACGCACCATGTGGTCGGCGATCGAACGCCGCATGTGGGTGAGGGGTTCGGTCCGGTCCCCTTCCTGGGCGAGCGGCATCGCCGGGAGCGGTTGGGTGTCCGGGGCGGCGGCACCGTCCCCGGGCTCCGCGGCGGGGGGGGGGGGGGGTGGGGGGGGCGGCGCGGCCCGCGGGCGCGGGGGGGGGGGGGGGGGGTGTGGCGGCCGGCGGCGGCTCCGGCGCCGCCGCCGCCTCGGCCGGCGCCGCTTTGCGGCTCTCGAGGAAGACCAGCATGTCCTGCTTGCTCACCCGGCCGCCCTCGCCGGTCCCGGGCACGTCGGTGAGGTCCACCCCGTGTTCCCGCGCCATGCGCCGCACCAGCGGTGAACTGCGGGGTTGGCGCCGGACGGGCTCGGGAGGGGCGTCTTCTCCATCGACGGGAGGGGCCGGCGCCTCGGGAGCGGGCTCCACCGGAGCGTCACCCGTTTCGGAGGCGCCGTCGGGAGCCGCCGCGCCGGCAGCTTCCGGGGCTTCGCCGGGGGACCAGACTTCTCCTTCCGCGGCGATCCGCCCGACGACGGAGTTCACCGTGACCGTTTCGCCCTCGGGAACCAGAATCTCCACGAGCCGTCCGGTCAGGGCGGCGGGCACCTCGGTGTCCACCTTGTCGGTGGCGATGTCGAAGAGGGGATCATCCCGTTCGACGGTGTCACCAACGGCGGCCCGCCACTTGGTGATCGTCCCCTCGGTGATGCTCTCCCCCATCTGGGGCATGATGATGTCGCTGGGCACGAGCGGGGAATTCTATTGTGGCGGTGAGCCAGGGGCTTGGGACGAGCCGTTGGAGGAACGGCTTCAGCGCAGGTGCACGGACAGGAACTCCAACACTTTCTGGAAAAAAGCGTAGTTCGCCCCCCGATCGGTTTCCCAGCGGAAGATGGAACGGCCGGTGTCGCCCCGGAAGTAGAGCTCCACGAGGGGATAGTCCGCCCGGGACCGGAGTTCGGCGAGAAAATCGCTCTTCGCCGCGAGCGGCGCCTCGGGCACTTCCTCGCCGTGGAAGGTGAGTAGCGGCGCCCGGACGGCTGCTCCCTCCCCGTTCAGCGAGAGGCGCCGGTAGTTCTCGAGATTCCCGCGCACCGGCCCGAGTTCGCCCTCCACGAAGGCCCGCCGTTCCGCATCGAGGGTCCGGTTCAGGGTGCGGGGGTCCGCGAACCCCATGGCTTCCACCCCGCAGGCGAAGGAGTCCGGGTGACGGGCCAGCGCTCCCAACGTGAGAAAACCGCCGTACCCCGTCCCGAAGATACAGGTCCGGTCCGCGGAAATGTCCGGCAGATCCCGGGCGGCGTGGGTCAGCGCCACCAGGTCGTCGAGATCGGCGCCCCCCCAGTCCCCGTCGTTCAGCGCGGCGAACGCGGCGCCGCGCCCGCCCGTTCCCCGCACGCTCGGGGCGAGGACCGCATAGCCCTCCGCGGTGAGCAATTGCACGATGGGATCGAATCCGTTCCACCAGGAATCTCCCGCTCTCCCGCGGACATGCACCAGGAGAGGCGCCGGCGCCCCTCCCGGCGGCACGGGCCGGTAGAGGAAGCCCCCGACCGTGACGCCGTCCTCCCGTTCCACCTCGATCCGCTCCGGCCGGGAAAAGCTGCGCACGTCGATGTCGGCGAACAGGGTGTCGGTGATTCGCTCGCGTCCCCCGGTCACCGGAAAGGACCAGACGTCGCGCGGGAAGGCCGGCGCCTCGTGCAGCGAGAACAGCCTGGTCCCGTCGCGGCTCCAGCGGAGGCCGCGCGCCACGCCCGCGCCGCGGGTGACGATCCGGGCCCGGCTGGCCAGGGTCCAGCGCCCGTTCTCGTCCCGCTCGAGCCGCGACCGGTGGATGCGCCGGCTGCCCCGATCGGCCTCGGTCCAGGCGATCTCGAGGTTGCCTTCGGCGCTCCCCGCCGGGCGAAACCGGGGCTCCGCGAGGTCGCGGCCGGGCGCCAACAGCGGGTAGGGAACGCCGCCGCCGTCCGCGGACGCGAAGTACACGGCGTCGAACCCGCCTTCCTCGCATTCCGCACCGCAGGCGGCCCCGCTCGCCCAGGCCAGCCCGCCGCCATCCGGCGTCCAGTCGGGCAACCCGCGGACCTGGCGATCGCTCCCGGCCGTGAGGAGGAGGGGCCCGGTTCCCTCCCCGACAGCCAGAACCGCCAGGTCGCGCCCGGCGCCGGACGCGAGGCTGTACGCGATCCGGGTCCCGTCCGGGGACCAGACCGGGGCTCCTTCGTCACCCGGACCGTCCGTTAGCCGCTCCGCGTTCCCGCCGCGCGCGGATACGAGCCAGATGTCCCATCCGGTATCCGGTTCGGGGTTCGGCCCGTCACCCGGCGCGCCGCCGGCCCCCGCCGGGCCGGAACGGGACCAAGGTCCCCCCCCGGGTCCCGGGTTGGGGGTTCGCCCCGTCCCCGGGCGCGCGCCGGCCGATGAAGGCGATCCACTCGCCGGCCGGGTCCACGGCGGGCGCCCGCGCCTCCAGATCCGGAGCGGTGAGGGGTTCCGGCTCCCCTCCGAGTTCGAGCCGGAACAGACGACCGGTATCCGGTTCGTCGCCCCGCGGACGGCGTCCCGAAACGAAGACGACCGACATGGTGTCCCCCACGAACCGCGGCGCCGAGTCCCAGCGCCGCCCTTCGGTGAGCACGCCGGGCCGCGCGCCGGCGGCGGTGAGGAAGAGCGTGGAGCGGTTCCGGGTGGTTGCCGCGAGCACCACCCGGCGCCCGTCCGCGGAAACCCCGAAGCCGAGCGCCTGGGGAAGGCCGAGGGCCGTCGCGAGGGCGAGCTGCTGGTCCGGCTCGATGAGCTGTCCCGGCTGCGCCGGCTGGACTGCCGCTGCCGCCCTCGGTGTGAGAAGCATCGACGCGGCAATTCCGGCGAGGCCGGCAAGCCGCATCGCGGAAACGCTCATTCGGGAAGCGTAGTCCGGTGTCCACCGGCGCCGTCCGGGCGCGATAATGCCGGAAGCCCTTCCCGCCAAACGTGAGTTCCTCCCCGCCGCCCATCCGTTTCGAGACCCATCCGTCCCGCTACCGGCACTGGAGTCTGGAAGTCGAGGGGGAGACGGCCACGCTGACGCTCCGGGTGGACGAGGCCGGCGGTCTCCGGCCGGGATACGCCCTCAAGCTGAACAGCTATGACCTGGGGGTGGACATCGAACTCGCGGACGCCGTGGAGCGGCTGCGGTTCGAACACCCCTGGGTGGGCGCGGTGGTCATCCGCAGCGGGCTCGACCGCGTCTTCTCGTCGGGCGCCAACATCTTCATGCTGGCGAACTCCTCCCACGGGTTCAAGGTCAACTTCTGCAAGTACACGAACGAGACCCGGCTCGCGATCGAAGAGGCCAGCCTGGGGAGCCGGCAGCGATACCTGGCGGCGGTGGGCGGCACCTGCGCGGGAGGCGGTTACGAACTCGCGCTCGCCTGCGACGAGGTCCTCCTGGTGGACGACGGCAGCTCGGCGGTCTCCCTGCCGGAAGTGCCGCTGCTCGGAGTGCTCCCCGGGACCGGGGGACTGACCCGGATCATCGACAAGCGCAAGGTCCGGCGGGACCGCGCCGACGTGTTCTCCACCCTCGCCGAGGGGATCCGGGGCCGGCGGGCGCTCGAGTGGGGCCTCGTGGACCACCTCGCGCCGCGCAGCCGCTTCGAGGAACGCATCCGGGAACGCGCGGTGGCGCTTGCCGACCCGGTCCGCGGTGCCGCAGGCCGCAAGAAGAGGGGAATCGTCCTGGATCCCCTCGAACCGGAGGAGGGGCCCGACTCCGTCCGCTATCGCCACGTGGACCTTCGCTTCAACCGGAGCGAGCGGACCGCCACCCTGACCGTGCACGCCCCGGAGGACCCGTTCCCCGAAGACCGGGCGGCGCTGGCGGCGGCGGGGGCGTCGGTCTGGCACCTGCGGATGGCGCGGGAGCTCGACGACGCGCTCTGCCGGCTCCGCTTCAACGAGCCGGAACTCGGGGTGGTCCTGCTGCGAACCGCGGGCGATCCCGACGCCGTCAGGGAGGCCGACCGGCGTCTCGTCGGGTGCGGCCTGGTGTGGCTCGCCTTGCAGAGCCAATTCCGCGTCGGCCGGACGCTCCGCCGGCTCGACCAGACCGCCCGCAGCTTCTTCGCCGTGGCCGAACCCGGCGAGCGCTTCGTCGGCACCCTCGCCGAACTCCTGTTCGCGGCCGACCGCTCCTATCTCTGCGACGATCCGGAGCGCCCCGCCGGAGTCGAGCTCACGGAGCTGAACTACGACGCCTACGTGATGGCGAACGGGCTCTCGCGGCTCGAAACCCGGTTCTACGGAGATTCCAGGCGGACCAGGGACCTTCGCTGGCACGGTGCGGTCAACGCTGCCGAAGCCGAGAAGCTCGGGCTTGCCACCTTCGCGCCGGACGATCTCGACTGGGAAGATGAACTCCGCGTGGCCATCGAGGAACGGGCCGGCTTTTCCCCCGACGCGCTCACCGGGATGGAGGCGTCGCTCCGCTTTGCGGGCCCGGAGACGATGGAGACCCGGATCTTCGGTCGCCTCTCGGCCTGGCAGAACTGGATATTCCAGCGGCCGAACGCGATGGGAGAACGCGGTGCCCTCACCGTGTACGGAAAGCCCGAACGCGCTGAATTCGACTGGGAAAGAACCTGACTACCGGAATGAACGAGACCCATGTCCGAACTTGACTCCCGGATCCCGAACAACGTCGCGCTCTCGCAGGACCCGCGCCTCCAGCGGGCGCTCCTCCGCTGGCAGCCTGCCTTCCTCAACTGGTGGAACGAAATGGGGCCGGAGGGCTTCCAGGGCGACGACGTGTTACTCCGGACCGCGATCTCGGTGGAGCCGTCCGGCTGGTCGCACTTCGACTACGTGCGCATGCCCGACTATCGCTGGGGAATCTTTCTGGCGCCGCCCGAGCAGGACCGGAAGATCGGGTTCGGCGACCTGGCCGGCCGGCCGGTGTGGCAGGAGGTGCCGGGAGAGTTCCGGACCGACCTTCGCCGCCTGATCGTCACCCAGGGGGACACTGAACCGGCGAGCGTCGAACAGCAGCGCCAACTGGGGAAGACGGCGCCGAGCCTCTACGACCTCAGAAACCTCTTCCAGGTGAACGTGGAGGAAGGGCGGCATCTGTGGGCCATGGTCTACCTGCTCCACTCCCACTTCGGCCGCGACGGCCGGGAAGAGGCGGACGCTCTCCTGGAACGTCACAGCGGGGACGCCGACCGGCCGCGGATTCTCCAGGCGTTCAACGAGCCCTGCGACGACTGGTTGAACTTCTACCTGTTCACCATGTTCACGGACCGCGACGGCAAGTACCAGCTCCTCGCGCTCGCCGAGAGCGCCTTCGATCCGCTGTCGCGCACCACGCGCTTCATGCTCACCGAAGAGGCGTTCCACATGTCGGTCGGAGAGACCGGGGTCGGCCGGATCGTGGAGCGCACCGCGGAGATCATGGCGGCGGGAGAGGAGGACCCCCGGGAAGCCGGGGTGTTCGACCTGGGCCTCATCCAGCGTCACATCAATTTCTGGTTCAGCGCCTCGCTCGACCTCTTCGGAGGCGAGGTCTCCTCGAACGCCGCCCACTACTTCGCGAACGGCCTCAAGGGCAGGGCGCGCGAGTCCCGCCGGAAGGACCACACCGCGCTCGACGGGGTGTACCTGATGGAGCTTCCGGAGGACGGAGAACTCCGGGAGCGGGACGTCCCGCTCCGGAACGCCATGAACGAGATCCTCCGCGACGACTACATCCGGGACTGCGAACGCGGGCTGTCGCGCTGGAACCGGATTCTGGAGAACGCGGGACTCGGGGAGCGCCTGACCCTGCCGAGCCGCCGGTTCCACCGGCAGATCGGCGCGTATTCCGGGCATCGTTTCGACCCGGAGGGCAATCTGATCGACGACGAGCCCTGGCAGCGAAAACGGGGGGAGTGGCTGCCGACGGCGGACGACCGCGAGTACGTGCGGCGCCTCATGGTCCCGGTGTACGAGCCGGGGAAGATGGCCTACTGGATCGCGCCCCCGAGGAGCGGCGTGGACGGAAAGCCGATCGGCTACGAATACGTTCGGCGCCCGTGAGTGACCGGTTGCCGATGGACATCGTTCTCGCCGGGGCGCGGCGGACCCCCATCGGGAGGTTCGGCGGAGCGCTGGCTTCGCTGAGCGCCCCCGAGTTGGGAGCGACCGCCGCGCGGAGCGCTCTCGAAGCTGCGGAGGTCCCGCCCGAGGCGGTGGACGAGGTGGTCTTCGGGAACGCCCGGCAGGCGGGGGTGGGGCCGAACCCGGCGCGACAGGTCGGGCGGCGGACCGGGCTCGCGGACCGGGTTCCGGCGCGCACCGTGAACCAGGCCTGCGCCTCGGGCCTCCGGGCGATCCTGGACGCCGCCGCCTCCATCCGGCTGGGTGATGCCGAAGTCGTGCTCGCCGGGGGCGCCGAGAGCATGAGCAACACCCCGTTTCTCCTGCCCTCGGCGCGTTGGGGACAGCGCTTCGGCGACGGCCCGCTCGACGACGGGATGTATCGCGACGGGTTCCATTGCCCGCTCGCGGATCAGCTCATGGGCGAAACGGCGGAGACGCTGGCCGACGCGTACGGCCTGTCCCGCGGCGAGTGCGACCGCTACGCGGCGGCGAGCCAGAATCGCGCCGAGGCGGCGCGCGCGGTGGGACGCTTCGATGGGGAGATCGCGCCGGTCTCGATCGCCACCCGGACGGGTGAGATCGAAGTCGGGCGGGACGAGCACCCCCGGGACGGGGTGACCCCCGACTCGCTCGCGAAGCTCAAGCCCGTGTTCCGAAAAGACGGCGTCGTCCACGCCGGCAACTCGTCGGGAATCACCGACGGCGGCGCCGCGGTGGTGGTGCTCTCGCGAGCCCGCGCCGAGGAACTGGGAGTCCGGCCGATGGCCCGCCTGGTGGCCTACACGACGGTCGGCGTCGACCCCCGGGTGATGGGCATCGGGCCGGTCCCCGCGATGCGCGGCCTGCTGGAGCGGAGCGGCCTGACCCTCGACGATGTCGCGCTGGTGGAACTGAACGAGGCGTTCGCTCCCCAGGTGCTCGCCTGCGTCCGGGATCTGGATCTCGATCCGGAGCGGCTCAACGTGAACGGAGGCGCCATCGCCCTCGGCCATCCCATCGGCGCTACCGGCGCCCGGATCGTGGTCACCCTGCTCCACGAGATGGAGCGCCGCGACGTCCGCTACGGAATCGCAACGCTCTGCGTGAGCGGGGGCATGGGCGTCGCGGCCCTCTTCGAGCGGTAGCAGGAGCCTCGGAGCGCCGGCTTCCAGCCGGCATCGACCGCCGAGAGGCGGTCGATGTCGCACCCCGCATCCCAACCGTACGGGACGCCGTAGAGGGACCGCCGGCCTTCATCCAGGCCGGCGCCTGCGGCCCGAGAGGGCCGCGGAACCGCACACCGCATGCTCTTTCACAGCCCACCTGGATCGGGCCCGCACGGGGAGAAACCTTCGTGCGCGTGTCCTCCCGCGCACCCCGCCGGCCATGAAAAGGCGGCATCGGCGGCCCCATCCCTCGAAGCCGACGAGGGTGGTTCCGTTCGCGGCCTGCGGCCGCGGTGCCGGCTGTTTCCGGAGCAGAGCGATACCTCTGCGGAGACCTCTTGAGCACGAGGGATGGAAGACGGCGCCAGCCGGTGGTGAGCCGTCTTGGCTGTGGGGCTGCGTGGGGTGTCCCATTCCGCTGCGCTCTCGCGCAGCGGGTGCCGGCTGAAGCCGGCGTTCCAATCCGTTGCTGTGGTGAAGGAGGGTGAGGTGGTGCAGTTTCGACCGCCTCTCGGCGGTCGATGCCGGCTGGAAGCCGGCGGTCCCTGCGGGTCTGCCGACCGCTACCGCCGGAAGTACTCCACCTGCCACCTCTGGACGGCGCGGTTGTGGTCGCGCAACGAGCGGTTGAACTCGTGGGTGCCGTCGTTTCTGGAGACGAAGTAGAGGAAGTCGGTCTCCGCCGGAAAAAGGACCGCATCGAGCGCGTCGATGCCGAAGGAAGCGATGGGGCCCGGCGGGATTCCGCGGGCCCGGTAGGTGTTGTAGGGCGAATCGATGTCGAGATCGCGCCTCCGGATGTTGTTTCCGGTGTCTCCCGCCTGCCGCATCGCGAAGAGGACGGTCGGATCGGACTGCAGCAGCATCCCGCGCTCGAGCCGGTTCCAGAACACCGAGGCGATAACGGCGCGTTCGTCCGGGCTCCCCGTCTCCTTTTCGACAATCGAAGCCAGGGTGGCGATCTCGCGCAACGAGCGGCCGAGTTCTGCCGCCCGCCGCCGGCGCCGCTCGGTCCACAGCGCCCGGAACTGGCGCACGAGCACCGCCGCGACCCGGTCCGGTCCGGCCTCGGGAGGCAGCCGGTAGGTGCTCGGAAAGAGATAGCCCTCGAGGTCCCCCGCTTCGGGGTCGAGATCGCCGATCAAGCGCCCGGCGGTCACCGGATCCGAGAAGACGGTGAGGAGGTCAGCGGCGCTCCCGGCGCCCAGTTCGGCGAGGAGGGCCGCCGTCCCTTGCAGATCGAGTCCCTCGGGGACGGTGACCGGCAACGTCGCTACCTCGCCGTCGACGATCCGGTCGATCACTTCGATCGGGGTGAGGGGACCCTCGAAGCGGTAGAGACCCGCCTGCAGGCGGCTCCCCAGTTCCGCCCGGGTGACTCCCCGGAGGAACACCCGGCGGTCGGGGACGATTCCGGAAGCCTCCAGCCGGTTCGCGATCGTCTCCGCGGTGGAGCCGCGCCCTACCCGGAACAGCACCGCTCCGCGATGTGCCGCATAGGGGCGCTCAAGCGCCGCGTCGAGCGGTTTCAGGTAGAAGAACCGGTAGCCAAGAAGCCCCACCGCGCCGGCGCCCACGCCGGCGAGGAGCAGGAGAACCAGCCACCGGCTCCGCCGGGACACCTCGTAGTTGACCTGCGAATGGCGCTCCGGCCGCTCAGCCCGGATCGTTCGCCGCCGTCCGGCGTTTCAGGGCCCGGATCGCCAGATCCAGTTGAGGATCCTCGTCGTCCAGGTCCGCGGATTCGATCTCGAGATCCGCGGGACCCATGCTGGGCGCCAGCCCGACTCCCAGGATGTCCTCCCCGTCCGTTCCCCGGATGTGGGCGGTGGAAAGAAGGATCGCGTCGTCCTCGGGCAGTTCGATAAGTTCCGGACGGCCGGTGCGGCCGGCGGTGCGCCGCCCGACCACGTCCACCTGCTCCCGGGATTTGAGGGCAGCCGCGAGCACCTCGCCGGAGCACACCGTCCCCCGGTTCACGACCACCGCGAGCGGTCCCTCGAAGAGCGGCTCGCCGGCGGGGGCCGCGAGCGGCTCCGAAACCTCCTCACCCTCCTCGCTGCGCCAGGCCCGCTCGGCTACCTCGCCCTTCATGAAAGCGCCGGCGGCCTCGACCCCCGTTTCGCAGTTGGCGCCCCGGCTTCCCCGCAGGTCGAGCGCCAGGCGGTCGGCGCCGCTCTCCTCGAGGGCCTCGATCGCCGCTTCCAGTTGGCTGGCCGTCGCTTCGTGAAACCGCCGGATCTGGACCAGGCCGATGCCGGCTTCCAGCATGCGGTGCTCCACCGGAGGATCGGGGAGAACGGCGCGTTCGAGCGTTACGCGACGGGACTCGGCGTCCGTGGCGTCACGGAGCGACAGTTCCACCGACGTCCCCGGCGCTCCGGCGAGCAGCAGGAGGGCGACCGGAATCCGGAGTTCGCGCGTGTTCCGGCCGTCGATCGCCGTGATCGCGACGCCGCGCTCGATCCCGGCCTCCGCCGCCGGCGAACCCGGCAGCACGTCGTCCACGTGCAGGTAGTAGCGCTTCTGCAGGCCGACCCCGACGCCGCCGCTCCGTGACCCGCGATTCCGGTAGAGGGCGAGTTCGTCGGCACTCAGGTAAGCGCTGTCGGCATCGAGCGCCTCGAAGATGCCCCGCACCGCTCCGTCCATCAGGAACGCCGGCTCCACCGGCTCCAGGTACTGGTCGCGAATGAGCATCAGCGCGCCGTTGAACACTTCGAGCGCCTGGTACACGGACCGCTGGGCGACGGTCCCCGCCGTCGCACCGCTCCCGGTGGCAGCGGCCAGCAGCGGCGCGGCCCGTCCGGCATCGCCGTGGCGCGCGAAGACGAAGTCCGGCGCCCGGCTGGCGACGGCCGCGACGGCGGCGACCGCCAGGATCCCGGCGATCGCGTTCCGCGTCCGGGGGTTCCGAATCCGGGCAGGCCGCCCAGGCGGCCGGCCCGGAGGGCAGGGTGTGGTCGGGATCAGGAGCCGGATACCTGGAATTCGACCGTCTCCGTCACCGACTTCCCGCTGCCCGCGTCCCGCACGGTGATCTCGGCGATGTAGTCACCGGCTTCGAAGGGCTCCCGCCGGCCGTCCTGGAAGAGCCTCGCGAGGGGAACGTCCACGATCGCGATCGAGAGTTCCGCGGAGGCGAGATTGAACGCCGTCGGGTTGTAACGGAGGAACTGCTCGCCGTCCTTCCTGAAAGTGATCTGCCAGGAGAGGCTCGGCTCGCCGCTCGCGTCGTACCCGTAGGCGTTGAAGACGAGGCGCAGCGCGTCGCCCGGCGCGTATACGGTGGAGACCTTCGGGACGAAATGGAATCCCCCCACGAGCAGCGCCCTCCCCGGCTCCGGGGTGAAGTCCTCGACGCGGGAACCATCGGAGAAGCGCGCTACCGAGGAGAGCATGAACTCCCCGCTGCCGAAGTTGGGACTCTCGATTTCCCTGGTGATCGTCCCGTGGGTCTGGGTGGTGGGGTCCAGGACCCCGGCGTACACCGAATAGGCGCCGGGCGCCATCTGCATGGGCATCTCCAGCACGGTCGGGCCGCCGGCCGGTCCCTTCTGGAGTTCCACCGTGCGCTCGTCGTAACCGATCACGGTGCCGAGCGCATCCACCACGTTGTAGAACACCGAAACGGTCGCGTTGTCACCGTTCCAGGTGATGGAGTCGGTATCGAGTTCGAACAGCGCGGCCACGTAGGTGTCGCCGGCGTTCGAGCGGAAGAACGAGAAGGCCGCGTCCATTGCGATGCCGGCGCCCGGCTCGCCGCCGGCCCTGAGCGCGTTCAGGATCGTCTTGCCGGGGCTGTTCGGGTCGAGCAGCGCCCGGGTTTCGGCGCCGAAGAGATCCTCCACGTCAGGGAGTTCGCCGTCCGCGTTCAGCGTGAAGTTGATCTGGCTGGGCCAGAGGATCTGCCGCGCCCGCGCCCGCGCGATTGCGGCTTCGATCTCCTCGTTCCGGATGAGCCGCATCCCGAGGTTCGTGTTGCGGAATTCGAGTTCGAGCCCGTCGGGAAGGCCGCGGTCGGGATTGGGCACGTAGGAGAACTTCATCCCGCTGCCCGGGCCGCCGCCCATGCCGCCGCCGCCGCGACCGCCACCGCCGCCGGCGCCAGGAGCGCCGCCACCACCAGCGACGGGGTTCTCGCCGGTGGCGCCGGCCGGGGGCCGCGCGCCGCCCGGGCCGGCCGCCCGGCCTCCGGTCCGCTCGCGGTTATCGGGGGGGCCGAAGAGGAGCATCACGAGCGCCATGTCCGTCCGCGAACCCGTCCGGCCCCGCGCCCCGAACTGATCGTCGGCCTGCTCCCGCCAGTTGTTGAACTGGTCCTCGGCGCGATCCGGGTCGTGCGGGTTCTGGCTGCGGCGCGCCCAGAAGTGCTCCTTGAACCTGTTGCGCTGGTTGCGCGGGAGGCTCTCGAAGGCCTGCCGCTCCTGCGCGGTCATGATCGGCTCGACCTCTTCCAGCCAGCGCCGGTCGCCCCGGCTCAGGTCGTCCTGGCCGAGGACGGGGAGCGCGAAGGCGAGGATCGCAATCGTGGCGACACCCGCCACAAAAAGAGAAAAGCGGGGGGGAACCCGCATTTGGTCAGGCATGAGGCCTCCTGAAGCTGGAGCGGCCACCAAGCCGGGGACCCACCCCGGACGCGACACGCAATAGCCGTGAAATTCGCGTGAAAGAATACGTCCGCGAGGGGTTTCCCGCAAGCACGGGAAGCCGCGCTATACTCGATTTCGATGTCGTCTTCAATACCCCGTTCCCCTCGCCGGATTCGCCACGCCGCCGGCGGGTTGCTCCTCTCGGGATTCGCGCTCGGATTCCTGGGTTGCGGAACCGCCCCCAAGCGCTCCTGGACGGTGGACGAGATCCGGGCGGACCTGAACCACCGGATTACTCCGGACGTGCTCGCCCGCGTCGAGATTCCCTTCGAGATCGATGACGAGATCCGTGAACTCGCGTTTCGGGTCACCGAGAACCTGCGGAGCGACAAGGAGAAGATGCGGGCCATCGTGCGCGCGATCCGGCACCACACCGGGGGGAGCATCTCCTACGACTGGCTCTCCAACAAGACCGCCAAGAGCGTCTTCCGCGAGGGACGGGGCAACTGTCTCGCCTACACGAACCTCTTCGTCGGGATGTCGCGGGCGGTGGGGGTCGAGGCGGTCTACGTGGACGTGACCACGATCGAGAGGGTCACCAAGGAAGCCGAAGTCATCGTGAACAGCGGCCACATCACCGGCGGCATCAAGGACGGTCCCGATCTCATCTTCGTGGACTTCACCTCGAACCCGGAACGGGAGTACGCGGGCGCCAAGATCATCGACGACTTCGAGGCCATTTCGAACTTCTACAACAACCAGGGTTTCCTCTACGGCTACTTCGCCGAGGCGCTCGCCGACCAGGGGGGCTTCGACCCGCTCGCGCGGGAAATCGAGATGTACGAACTGGCGCTGTCGATCCGTCCCAACTTCAACCGGGCGCGGAACAACCTGGGAGTCGCGTTCAAGCGGCGCGGCCGGGTCGATGACGCGATCGAGCAGTACCAGTTGGCGCTCGACCTCGAACCGGAGTTCACCGAGGCCCGCGCGAACCTCGCCAGCGCCTACTACTCCCTGGGGAACACCGATCAGGCGATCGAGCAGTTCCAGCTCGCGGCGCGGAACGACGGCGCCAACGCGTACGTCGTCTATCACCTCGGGGTGCTGCACTACCACGAGGGCAAATTCCGGCAGGCGGCCGACTTTTTCCGTAAGGCGATTTCGCGCGACCGGCAGATGGCGGACGCCCGTTTCTTCCTCGGCGAGACGCTCCTGAAGCTCGGCGACGAGGACAAGGCGATGCGCGAGTACGAGCGGGCCATCGAGATCGATCCGAACTACATCTCGGCGCGCGCCAAGCTCGATCTGTTGCGGGATGCCCAGCGGGCCCGGCCCCCCAGTGGGGAATCGCGCGACGACGCGCCGCGCCGCTGACGGTTTCCGGGGTTCCTGAAAGCTCCTTCCCTTGCGGGTCGAAGGGGAAACCGCGGGACTCAAGTCCCGCGACCGAAAGGTCCTTGAGCGTCTCAGTCAGCGACGGCTTCCCCCGGCCGCGCTCCTGACCCAGGAGTTCGCGCGGCAGCTCGCGAGCATTTCCCGCACGATCCGACGCCAGGTAGGGGCCCTCGTGGACCGGCGCGGGGCCATCACCTGGGTTGGGGTGGGGGACGCGCACCGCATCGAACTACCCGACCTGAAACGCCAGCGGGTCGCGGGCCGGCGGCTGCGCGGGTTGCGGTTCGTCCATACCCACCTGGCCGACGAACCGCTGACGCGCGATGACCTGGCGGACCTCGTGCTGCTCCGGCTGGATCTCATGGCGGCCGTGACGGTTGGCGACGATGGCCTGCCCGGCGTCGTGCACACCGCCCACTTGAGGCCGCCCGGGCGTCCCGACCGGGAAGGGCCCGGGGAGGAGACACCCTGGGAACTCCTGCCGCCGGTTCCGCCGAGTCAACTGGACCTCGACTGCACGGCGCTTCTCGCCGATTTGGAGCGGGCGTTCGCCCGTTTCGCTCCGGAACGTCCCGGCCGGAGGTTCTCGGGACGGGCGATTCTGGTCGGAGTGGGCGAGCGGGCGCTCCCCCTCGGGGACGTGATGGACGAGCTGGCGGAACTGGCGCGGGATGCGGGTCTCGAAGTGGTGGACTCGGTCGTGCAGCGCCGGACCCGCCTCGATCCCCGCACGCTGGTCGGCCGCGGCAAGCTCGAGGGGCTCGTGATCCGGGCGCTCGACCGTGGCGCCGACCTGATCCTGTTCGCGTGCGACCTGAGTCCCTCCCAGGCGCGGAACATCTCCCAGGCCACCGATCTCAAGGTCCTCGACCGCACCCAGTTGATTCTGGACATCTTCGCTCGCCGGGCAACGAGCCGCGAAGGGAAGCTGCAGGTGGAGCTCGCCCAGTTGCGTTACCGGCTGCCGCGCCTGGTCCAGCGGGACACGTCGCTCTCCCGCCTCGGCGGCGGAATCGGTGGCCGGGGACCGGGAGAAACCCGGCTGGAAGTGGACCGCCGGCGGGTGCGCGAGCGGATCGCCCGGTTGCAGCGCGACCTGGCCCGGGTCGCGGTCAAGCGCGATGTGCGGCGGAAACGGCGCGAAGTGCGCGGCCTGCCGGTGGTGTCCCTCGTCGGCTACACGAACGCCGGCAAGTCAACGCTGCTCAACCGACTGACCCGCAGCGAAGTGGCCGCCGGCAACCGGATGTTCGAGACCCTCGATCCGACGAACCGGCGGCTTCGGGTCCCGGTGGAACGGGAGGTGCTGCTCGCGGATACCGTCGGTTTCATCCACGATCTCCCCGAAGACCTCATCGAGGCGTTTCGCGGCACGCTCGAGGAGATTTCGGCGGCGTCGCTGCTGCTGCAGGTCGTGGATGCCTCGAGTCCCCGCCTCGAATCCCGGGCCGCCGCTGTCGAGGGTCTGCTCGCGGAGCTCGGATTCCTGGAGATCCCGCGGATCGTGCTGCTCAACAAGGTGGACCGGCTCGGTGCGGCGGCCCGCGCCACACTGCCCGAGCGCCTGGCGGGAGCGGAGACCTGGCAGGTTTCCGGGATCAACGGGGAGGGGCTCGAGGAACTCGTGGGAGAGATCGCCCGGCTCATTCCGGTGAAACCGGCGGGCGTCGCTCCATTTCCGGTTCCGCAACCGGCTCCGCTGCCTCTTCGCTGACGCCGAGCAGCCCCGCGGCCTCGCGGGAGAGGCGGAGCAGGCTCTCGTAACGGGCCGGGTCCGCGTCCCCGGCGGCCACCGCCGCCTGGACGGCGCACGCGGGTTCGGTGCGGTGGGAACAGTCCGGGAAGCGGCAGCCATCGGCGTAGCGGGCCAGATCGGGATGCGCCTCGCGGATGCGGGTTTCGGTCAGCCCGTCGAGACCCAGGGCGCGGATGCCCGGGGTGTCCACGATTTCGCCGCCGCCCGGGAGTCGGATGAGTTCGGCCGCGGTGGTGGTGTGGCGGCCCCGCCCCCGGCGATCGAGCCCGCCGCTCCGCCGCCCGGGTACCCCGAGGGCCGCGAGCAGTTCCGTCTTCCCGACTCCCGAATGGCCGAAGAGCACTGCCCGGCCATCCGCCACCCTCGCCCGGAACGCCTCGATCCCCGCGCCGCTGCGGGTACTCGTGAGGTGGACTTCGAGTTCCAGGCCGCGATAGGGCGAGAGGTCCTGTTCGAACCCGGAGAGGTCGGCCTCCTTCGCCAGGTCGAGCTTGTTGAAGACGAGAACCGGCGTCACGCCGGCGTCATAGGCGACCACCAGCGAACGGTCCAGAAAGCCCGTCCGGTAGGGCGGCTCCACAAAGGCCGAAACGATGTAGCAGCGGTCCAGATTGGCTGCGAACACCCGCATCTCCCGCCGCTCCGGCGGTCCGACCGCCCGGCTGAGCGCGTTCTTTCGGGGAAGCACCGCGGTGATGCGCCCGCCGGACTTCCCCGGCCGGGCAGCCCGCCGCCCGGCCGGGCGTGTGGCGTTCTTGGGGGGAACCCCCGCGGTGACCCCCCCGCCGGACTCCCCCGGCCGGGCAGCCTGCCGGCCGGCCGCATCGATTTCCTCGACGAGAACCTCGTCCCCCACCACGGCGGCGGCTCCCGCGGGACGCTGGTCCCGCGATCCGAAGAGACGCCCGCCGAGGGCGCAGCGGAGGAGGGACTCCGCGTCCCCGCCGGTCCGGATACGGACCGCCGCTCCTTTCCGGTTCATGCGGACGACGGTCCCCCGGTGCTCCATCCGAGGGATGCTAATGGCGCGCCGGCCTGGAGGGCCTGACCGGAAGACGGGGCGTTCCGGCAGGTATTGCCCCTGCGGTGAGGGGGAGGCCGCCGCGCCGGAGCAGACCGGGGTCCGCGTGCTACCTTTCCAAAGTTGTGTCGAGAGCGTTGGGGAGCCTTGTGTCCTCCATCGTGACGCTGACCACCGTCCGACGGGGAGTTGCCTTGCTGGCGGTCGTGATTGTCGCGGCCGGGCTCGAAGCTTCCACGATCCGACATCTGGCGCTCGGTGAGATGGCGGTCCGGGCGGACCAGATCTTCACGGGCAAAGTGGTGGGCATCGCGAGCCAGCTCAATGCCCGGCGCACCGGCATCTTTACCTTCGTCACGATCGAGGTGGACGAGTACCTGAAGGGAGGCCGCCGCAACCTGCTGACCCTGAGATTCCTGGGTGGAGAGGCCGAGGGCTATCGGTTGGTGGTGCCGGGATCCCCGGTGTTTCACCTCGGTGAGGAAGTGCTGGTGTTCAGCGACGGCGGAGCGGGACGAATCCCAACGGTACTGGGGATGGCTGCGGGCAAGTTCACGATCAGCCGCGATTCGCCGACCGGAGCACCGATGCTGCGGCGTTCCCTCGCCGGCCTGACCCTCGAGTCCTCCGATGGTGTTCCGAAGGAGCCGGGTGCGACTGTTTCCCCGGAGCCGGCTTCCCTCGACGAAGTGCGTCACCTCGTCCGCGAGGCCCTGGCCCAATGAAGAGGCTGTCTTCCTCCCCGCGTCCGGCGCGCTGGCAGGCGCGCGCGCTTGTCGTCGTCCTCGGGGTTTCCGTCGGGATCCCGATCGCCTCCGGGTATCAACTGGTCCGGGGTCGAAGCTTCGTTTGGCCGTCGGAGCAGCGCCCAGTGCCGTACTGGGTTGCAAATGTGCCCGATAACTGGATGACCGTGGACCAGGTGGTTGCCGAGACCAGGGCCGCGTTCGACACTTGGGCCGCCCCGGAACAGGTCGGCGTCTCATTCTCTTACCAGGGCAAGACCAACCTGCGTCCCTTCGATTTCTTTGACCGGACGAACACCGTTGGTTTTTCCACCCGGGAGCACATGGCCGAGCTAGGGCTGTCGGAGGTCACACTGGCGGTCACAAGTTGGCTTGCCGACATGGAGACCGGCGCGATCGCGGAAGCCGACATCCTCGTCAATCCCGCCTATACCTGGACCGACATTCCGGACAGTGGTTTCTGGGACTACCGCACGTCCCTGATCCATGAAGCGGGGCACTTCATGGGGCTTGGTCATTCGGGTGTCGGACGTCAATCCGCCGTTGGGCTCGCAGCTGGCTCGGCAGTCATGTGGCCCTACACGTTTGGACGAGGTAACTCCCTTGGACGGACGCTCACCGCTGATGACATTACCGGCGCTTCGGTTCTCTATCCCAGTGCTTCGACCCCGAGTGGGCAAATCTACGGTGAGGTGCGACACGCCTCTGGAGAGGCTGTGGCTTATGCGCACGTCGTCGCCTACGAGCCGCTCGTGGACCTTACGGTGGGAGCCTGGGCCGACGGCGAGGGCAACTACGAGATCGCCGGTCTTCCGGACGGCGTCTACGTGTTACGCGCCAATCCGATCCCGGCGAACCACAGCGACGGGGCCTACTTTTTCCCGTTTGGCAGGGTAGCTCGGAACTTCAGCGCCACCGTCCATCCCCGACTCGTAGTGATTTCCGGTGCTGGCGCCACCGAGGCCAGAATCGAGGTTGGTCAGTGAATCTCTGGCGGCTGGGTTCTGCCGTGTTGCTGACCGCAGTGACGGCGAGCCCGGTCGCCGCTGCGGATTCAAGCGGGGGGCGCATTGCACGGCACGACGCACGGGGTCCCCGAGCGCCGGACAAGTCCGGAGAAAGGCGGCTGAAGAAGCTATTCGAAAGACTCACGGAAGGATCCGCTAGAGCGCGTCCGGTTGTCCAGGCTGGACCTGGAGGCCAGGGCGCGGTGTTTTCGCAGCCGGGTGATTGGACACACGCGGAAGCGGCCGTCGTGATCGGTAGCCAGTTGGTAGATCAGGATCTGGGCTTTTCGCAGAACATCTTTCAGACCGTCACGGCCGAGGCCGAGGATGTTGGGTTCGGCCAGCACTATGGTGCTCGCGGTGCCTTCTTTGCGAACCGGTATCTGGGCGCGGAAGCCGGGTTCGCGCGGACGGTGACCGAGTTCGACTTCTCGGTCACTGATGAGGACGCTGGGGTCACCATCTTCGCCGAGCCCCTGGAACAGATTAGTCAGGAGGTTTCGGTGTCGGCGGTCCTGCAGTGGCCGCGCGCCGCGGTCACTCCCTACGGGGTCGTGGGTTACGCGTGGAGAACTTCGGAAGTCGAAGGCGCCGAGCCTTTCGAATCCGGCGCGGTGGTCGTCGGTTTCGGGATCAAGGTGCCATTCCCGCGATTGCCCGTTTCGCTCGCCTTCGACTACCGCTACATCGAGTACCAGGATGAAGAAGGCGATGCGCTGCGGCTCGCGGAGGGAGGCTTGGGGAGTCCCACGGTGTCGGCGCTGACGCTGGGAGTTGTGGTCCGTCTCAACGTGAACCGCTAGACCCGTCGAGCGGTCCGGGGTGGGGCTCCGATCCGGAGGAACGGGGTGATCCCGGAGAGGTCGAACAAGGAGCCCCACCCCGAACCGCCCGGCGCTTCGCCCCCCCACCGGGAGAACTGGCGCGAACCGCAACTCCCTCGCAAGCTGGCGCGCGTGTCGGCGTTCAGGCCCTGGGTCACGTTCGAGGCCCGAGCATTCCGCGCCTCCACGCGAAGCGCGAGGCGAACAAGGTTTGTGAATCACGATATTATCATTAAATCAGTTAAATCTATCGCTCAAATATCATTTATCTCAACATTCGTGGTGGCGAACAAGGCGCCCTTCCGCCCATAATGCTCACAACCCTCCTCGCGGCGGGAAACCACCACACAGGAGTTCGAGGGACCCCAAGGAGGCGCTCGATGAAGTTGACGAAGACGATCGGATGCATACTGCTGGCCCTGGCGCTTGGTTCTGCGGAAACCTTCGCGCAGGAGAGGAGTCGGGTGGCCGTGCTCGACTTCGAATTCGCGAGCATCCAGAGGTGGTGGGAGGGCAACTGGGACATCGGCAGCGGCATCGCGGACATGATCGTTGAGGAGTTGGTCAACGACGGCACCTATAGCGTGATCGAACGGACACGTCTCGACGCGATCCTTGCCGAACAGGACTTTTCCAACAGCGACCGGGCAAACCCGCTCTCGGCGGCGGCGATCGGAAGGATTCTGGGCGTGGACGCCATCGTCATCGGCAGCGTCACGCAGTTCGGCATGGAGCGGGAGGGGCGCAGCGTCGGTGGTCTCGGGCGACTGACGCGAGGACTCGTGAACCGGGTTGGTCAGCAAAGGGGCAAGGCGGCGGTCCAGTTGACCGCCCGGATGGTGAACACGGACAGCGCCGAAATCCTGGTTGCCGGTGAGGGCGAGGGGAGGTCGGACCGCTCCGGACTCCTGCTCGCCGCCGGGGGCGGCACTCCTCTCGGGTGGGCCTCGCTCTCCATGACCAGCAGCAACTATCGCGAGACCATCATGGGCGAGGCGACCGAGGCTGCCGTTGAGCAACTGACGGGGCAGCTCGTCCGGTCCTCCGGCCGGATTACCGCGCGGGTCGTCCGTGTGAGCGGCCTGGTGGCGGATGTCGATGGCGCCACCCTGGTCCTCAATGTGGGTTCTGCAGTCGGTGTGAAGGTCGGCGATACCTTGAGGATCCTGCGGGTGACGCGAACGATCACCGATCCGGCGACCGGTGCGATTCTGCGTGAGATCACGCAGGAACTGGGTCAGTTACGCATTGACGAGGTAGACGCGGGTTCGTCCCTCGGCACCGTGATCACCGGGTCCGGCATTCAGGTCGGAGATCAGGTTCGGAACTGATACCCAGTTCGAGACGGGCGGCGGAAGCAAGCACCGTCTCCCGACTCCGGATGGTGCCGACGGTTGTCTTGATTTGCGGGTTCATATGTCCCAAGGTGGCCGCACCCGCGAGCGGGCGCAGCAAGTAGGACAGATCGCGGATCGTCACAGCTTGCGGAGGCTCGATGTCCTCAACGTGCTCCGTGTCGTACTGCGTGACGAGTTGCTGCGGATCGACAACTTCCCCGGCCCTGAAGATCGACCCAGCGCGTGATGCCTTGGATGGCCGTCGTCCAGACGATGACGATCGTCTTCTTCGTCCTGTGCATCGTCCTGCTGGTGACCGCCGCCTCGGCTATCTGGCTCGCGCTCCGCGTCCGTCGCCGGCGCCGCGAGCGCCGGCGATGAAGCGACTCGCGGGGGCGAGCCTGACGGTCCTGGCAGGATGCGGCGGGGACGGCCTCCGCCGAGTGCGCGCTCGCCTCGAACTCACGTGGAACGCGTCCCCCGTCGGTTCGCTTCGCAGAGGACCCGGCGAAAATGACGTTTAGTCGAGTCATCGCTTCCAACGTGGGATTCCTGGTTACGACGATCTTTCGTTGGGACGGGGCCGGCCCGGGATCCGACGGACGGTCAGTCGCGTCTTCGAAGGGGTTCTCGCGGTGCTGCCCGAATCTGGAAAAGGAGAGATGAAATGGTGATCCGTAGAAGCCCGGGGTGCTGGCCGCGTTTCCGGCGTCTTGCCGCAATTGGCCTCGTTGCCGCAGCCGTCGGCTGCGACGGTGGCTCGGACTCTCCATCTCCGACCGTTCCGCCTCCGAGCCCGGCCCCGCCCCCGACAACAGACCCGATGGGGGCCCGTTGCACGGACACGGGGCGCATTCTGGAGTACGGCTTCTTCGCTCATTTTGAGCCGATCAGCCACAGCGCGAGCCCGGATCCAGGCGCCGAAGCCTTCGACGAGCACCTCGGCTACGAGGCCGATCTGCTGAACGCCCTCGAAGCCATGGACGGCGCCGGGTTGGCCTTCCGCGGCCGGGGTATCGACGTCTGGCCCGGGATCTGGTTGCTTCCGTCCACCCCCGAGTACGACCTCGTGGGAGGCGGCATCACAATCCTGGAGGAGCGCACGGTGGATGCATCGGGGATGCTGGCGATTTCGTTCACGTCCGGGCACATCGAATTCGGCCATTCGATTCTCGTACGCGCGGCCGATGCCGACAGACTCGCCGAATACAGCGATCTGACGCGCGACGTACGGGTTGGCGTCTCGGCCGAAACCACGGGCGAGGCTCGCCTCCTCCAGATTGTCGGGCTCATTGACGAAGACGGGGCGTTGCTCGCGGGGACCCGGGTTGCCACCCCCGGCGGGACCGTTGTGGCCGACGGCAGCGACGCCTACCGCGTCGCTGCGAGCGGATCCTCGCCGAATCTCGCGGGCCGCATGCATCTGGAACCCCCGTCGCCGGAGCTTCCGCAGGTCGTGTTCTTCGGCGCCGAGTCCGTCCAGACGGAACAGCCCGAGGCGTTGGCCAGTGGGCAGGTGGACGCGTTGGCCGGAGACAAGATCCTGAACAGCACCATAGAACGGATGTGGGCCGGCGCACTCGTGGTGACCGCCATCGACACTCTGGTCGACCTCGGCGGATTCGCTCTCGATCAGGACGAAGAAGCGCTACTCGCCTGCCTCGACGACAAGCTGCGCTACCTGACCGACGAACGAAGCATCGGCTACGAGGAGTGGCTGGCGAACCCCGCGGTGTTCCTGGAACGGGCCGAAGTCTGGACTCCGTAGGACTCTATACCCCTATTCGCGCCGGACCTCGATCCAGCGTCGCACTGGATAGACGACCGAACGAGCGTTCCTTTGCAGACTGTCTCGGCGCCATTGATCCTCGCGCTGCTACCGCTCCTGCCCGGGTGCGGGAGGATGGGCTCGGAGCGGGACGCTTCCGCCGTACCGGTGGCAACGACCGACGACTGGTCACTGATCCGGGAGCGGGGGATCATCCGTTTCGTGCGCCTCGGCTTCGAGGAGTTCGACACGTTGCCCGCACAAGGGCTTTCAGAGGAGCGCTATCGTTTGCTGGCCGAACGATTTGCGGAGCGCTACGCCCTCAGGACGGAGTGGATCGTCGAGCGCAACATCGAGGCGCTGTTTGTCGCTCTTGAGGAAGGCCGCGCGGACGTGGCCGTGGCGACCCTGACGGAGACCGAATCCCGCCGGAATCGCGTGGCGTTCACGGTTCCGCTGACGGTTTCGCACGAGTGGGTGATCGGCTTCGGCGTGTTGCCGGGGGCTTACGAGGAAAGCCTCGCGACCCACTACCCGGACGCGCCCCGGGTGGTGGTCCCGGACGACGCCGACCACCGGACGATTCAGGATCTGATCGAAGCCGGTGTCTTCGACGCGACGATCATGGACGAGGCCGCCGCCCGCGTCGCGCTGCGGACCAGTTCCGCGATACGGAAACTGCGCGAACTGCCGGACGTGCAGCGCATCGCCTGGGCGTTGCGGCCGACGAATCCGGATCTCCAGAGCGTCCTCGACCGCTACCTGACGGAACTCCACACGGTGTACGAGGAATCCCCGGCAGCTCGGGACTGGTCCGCCATTCGGGCGTCCGGCCAGTTGCGGATGCTCACGATCAGTTCGCCGGCGACCTACCATCTGTGGCGCGGGGCACAGCTTGGTTTCGAGTATGAACTCGTGCGCAGATTTGCCGATTCTCACGGTCTGGACCTGTGGGTGACCGTCGCCGCCGATCACGAAGAACTCGCCGCGGAACTCACCGC
>MKWU01002799.1_pt1 | contig 24760 bp, 25 predicted proteins | sample 809101 | NCBI WGS metagenome assembly MKWU01 (sample SAMN05860141, study PRJNA318959) | sponge metagenome | host: Aplysina aerophoba | place: Slovenia: Piran, Adriatic Sea, Gulf of Piran | collected 2013-05-07 | reverse complement strand
CGGGCGCGCACGGCGCGCCGCAGCGGCAGCGCGGCTTCACGAACAGTCATCGACGCTCCTCGTTGGGTCTCGGGGCGCGTAGCGGCGTACGTGGGATGTTAGCCTCGGCTAACGGTGACGTATCGTAACAGCATTCCGGCCAGCGCGCCCCTGCCGTACGTCGGTTTCTCGCCAAAACTGCGCACCCATCGACGTGTGTACCGGCGCACCCGCGATGCCCGCGCAGTTCATCGCGGATCCCGGAGCCGCGCCGGGGCCCCGCGGTGGGTCGTACACTCCGGGCGCGAGGTGCGTCGATGACCAACCAGCCGGGTTACGACGTGGAAGTCGCCGTCATCGGTGCGGGCGCCCTCGGCACCGCCGTCGCCGCGACCCTCGCCCCGGACCACTCGGTGCTCGTCATCGAGCGCCACGAGGGCAGCGGGCGCGAGACAAGCTCGCACAACAGCGGCGTGATCCACGCCGGCATCTACTACCCCACCGGCTCGCTCAAGCACCGCGCCTGCATCGAGGGCAACGCGCTGCTCTACGAGTGGTGCGAGCAGCGCAACGTCGTCCACCGCCGCTGCGGCAAGCTCATCGTCGCGCTCACCGACGACGAGTTCGACGGCCTCGACGCCGTCGTGGAGCAGGCCAGCGCGAACGGTGTGCCGGGCATCTCGCGACTGAGCGGCGCCGAGGCGCGCGCCTTGGAGCCGGCGGTCCCCGCCGCGGGGGCGCTGCTCTCGGAGAGCAGCGGCGTCGTCGACCAGGCGGGCCTCGTCCGCTCGTTCGAGGGTGCGGCCATCGAGCGGGGCGCGCTCGTCGCCTATCAGCACGAGGTGCTCGCCGCCGAGCGTGACGACGCCGGCTTCCGCCTCGAACTCCGCGACGCCGACGGGCAGCGCTCCGAGCTGCGGGCTACTGCCCTCGTGAACGCCGCCGGCCACGGCGCGCCCCGCATCGCGGCCGCGCTCGGTTACCCCCTCGACGGTGCGGGCGAGGTGCCGCGGCTACGCCAGACGGCCAGCCGAGGACGCTACTACGACGTCGTCGGTTCCGGCGTCGCGCAGGCCGTCACGCGGCTCATCTACCCGCTGCCCGACCACGCTGGAGCGGCGCTCGGCGTGCATCTCACCATCGACACCGACGGCGCGCTGCACCTCGGCCCCGACGCGACCTGGCTCGACGACGCCGCGACGCTGGACTACCGGAACAACGACGATGCGCGCGCCGAGTTCCTCGCCGCCGGCCAACGCCTGCTCCCGGCGTTGACGGACGAGGACCTCGCACCCGGACAGGTCGGCTACCGCCCGAAGCTCCACGACGCAGGTGAGCCGCAGGCCGACTTCCTCGTCTGGCACGATGAGGGCTACGTCCACCTCGGCGGCATCGAGTCACCCGGCCTCACGAGCGCGATCCCGCTCGCGAACCTCGTCGCGGACGTGCTGCGCTGAGGACCCGTCACCCGAGCGCCCAGTCGAGCACGAGCTCGTCGGCCGGCATGTTGAAGTCGAGCCGTGCCTCGCTGAGCACGTCGCGCCCGAGCAGTGATGGGACGCCGGCGATCGGTGGAGTGAGTTCGATGTCCACCCGAACCCGTATCGCTATCTGCGACCCGTCTTCCGCATCGAAGAAGAGCACAGCGTTCTCGCTCCCGTACGGAACGTGACTCCCGGCGATCCCGGAGGCCTCAGAGCCGTCGCTAAAGATGGTGTTGGCGGGTAGAGGTAGCCCATCCGGCGTCTGTAGTCGAAGACGGTCACCCCAATGGAGGATGGTCGAATCCGACCCAGTGTCCACGAGGAGCTCGACTTCACCCCACACGCCTAAGCGTGGCAGAACAATCTCAGCACCCACGTACGGTCGCCGCGCACCGTCCGTGAAATAGCCTCTTACCTGCGCCATTCGGGCCGTGGTACGAGCATCCAGCGGGGTTCCTCGACACAGGCGTGGTGAAGCACCACCAACCCGACATCCTCGCCGGCGGCATCGAGCGCGCTCAGCACTTCTTCCGCGGTGTCTGCATGTGTCAGGACCTTCTGGTGGCGGATGCCGACCCATTGATCGGGATACCGCCGCTTGAGTTCCTCGCGGTGCGCATCCGCGAACTTCCAGTCAGCTTCGTACTGGCGTCCCCGCTCCTTCAGGGCTTCCACCCCGCCGAAGGGCTCGAGGAGCGCTTCGATTTCTTCCTGCGAAGTGATTCGACCCACGCGCGCACACATCCTGTCCGCGGGCGCCGGGGGAGCGAGCCGATGCCCACCGCTCCTGCAGGATACCGGAAACCTGTATCCGTTACGTTCATAACGGCGCGTATCGAGGACGTTGTGGCGCCCGGTCGCAGGGCCCCGAAGACGCCCTCAGCGCACGCTCGGGCCGTACTCCGTGCCGATGTGCCCGAGCTCCTCGAGGCGCCGGTACTCGGCGTCGCTGAAGCCCAGCAGCTCGCGGTAGACGTACTCGTTGTGCTCGCCGAGGAGCGGTGCGTGGCGGGCCGGCGGCTCGGGCGTCGCGCTCGCCTTCCACGCACGCCCGACGTACCGATGCGTCCCGGCGTCGGGCGCGGAGATGGTCTGGAAGAAGCCCCGTGCATCGTGGTGGGGGTCCTCGTAGGCGTCGGCGTCGTTCATCACGGCGCCGGCCGCAATGCCTTCGTACTGGAGGCGCTGCATCACCCAACGCGCGTCCCGCATGGACGTCCACTCCGCGATGATCGCGTCGAGTTCCCGGCGGTTCGCGTGGCGGCTCGACATGTCGCGGAACCTCACGTCGTTCACGAGGTCCTCGCGGCGCATCGCATCGCAGAGGCGCCGCCACTCCTCCTCGTTGCGCACCGCGATGGTCACCCACTTGTCGAGGCCGTGCGAGGGGTAGACGTTGTGCGGGGCGAGCCGGGGGTGGTCGTTGCCCATCTTCTCCCAGGTACGCCCGTTCATCGTGTAGTCCATGACGAAATCGCCCAGCAGCGGAACGAAGTTCTCCGCCGTCGCGAGCTCGACCATGAGGCCCTTCCCGGTGCGCTCTCGGTAGCGCATGCCCATCAGGAACGCGTAGGCCGAGCCCACCCCGGACGCCGCGTCCGAGGGCACGCCGGTCGGGGCGTACTCGTAGCTGAGCTCCGGGTAGGAGCGGATCGCCGGGTGCCCGGAGAGCGCCTCCATGTGGTGCCCGAAGGTGCGATACCCCCGGTACGGGCCCTCGACGCCGAATGCGGGGATGCGCACCATCACGAGGCGCGGGTTCACCGCTCCGAGCTGCTCCCAGCTGACGCCGTGTTTCTCGATGTTCGGCGGCAGGTTGTTCTCCATCAGCCCGTCGGAGACCTCGATGAGCCGGTGCAGGACCTCCTGCCCCTCGGGCCGGGTGAGGTCGACGGTCATCGAGAGCTTGTTGCGTGCGTGGTGGTTGAAGGTGCCGGCGCGGTTCCACGGCCGCTCTCCTGGCTCGTCGTTCGGGTACGCCGCCGCGATGCGCGACTGCGCCTCGACGAGCGCCGCGGGCGGGCGCGCGACCGTGCCGCGCGTGTTCGAGGCGAAGTGGTGTAGCGACTCCACCCGGATCACCTCCGCGCCCCACTCGGCGAGGTGCATCGTCGAGTACGGGCCGGCGAAGACGACCGTGAAGTCGAGGATGCGCAGGCCCTCCAGCGGCAGCCGCTCGCGCTTCGCCGGGGGTGGCGAGGAGGCTGGCGCGGGGCGCCGAGGCAGGTCGTCCAGCACCGCGCGGGTGTGCTCCCCGAGGCGCGGCGCGCGCCGCCGCTTCGGCATCGGCCGGCCCCCCCCGCCGCTTCGGCATCGGCTCGTCCTCGCGGTAGAGGGTGTGGTGGTAGCCGGGGTACTGGACCGGGCCTGTCTCGGGGTGGTCGATGGTCTGGAAGAACCGCCGGTACGTGAAGTTCTCGTCCTCCATCAGGTCGGCGATGGTGTTGATCGGGCCGCCCATCACGCCGAACTCCTGCGAGGCATCGCGGATCTCGCGCTTGGTACGCTCGGCCATCCACGGCAGCAGGTAGTCCAGGAACTGCTCGTAGCGGTCCGGCTTCGAGCGTTCGGCGAGCGTGCCCCACTCCTCGGTCTCGAGGAGGTCCTCGCGCCCGATCATGCGGAGGGTGCGATCCAGCCGGTCGGCGCTGCCGCCCATGAGGTAGAAGCCGTCCTTGCAGGGGAGCGTGCCGGACCCGACGGCCCAGCCGAGCGGCATGCGGCCGAGGACCCGCCCGGTGTACTGGTACCCCATCAGCCTCGAGAGCCGCATGTCGATGGAGTGCGCGGCAGTCTCGTAGATGCTGATGTCCAGGTGCTCGCCATGGCCGGTCGCCTCGGCCGCGCGCAGCGCGACGGCGGTGGCGAGGGCCCCGGAGTACCCGGCGTGGTAGCTGGTCACGCGACCCGCGGTCTTGATCGGGTAGTGCTCGTCGTTCCCGGAGCTCGCCATCGGCCCGCCCATGGCGTACAGCGTGAGGTCGGTGCCCTCAAAGTCCCGGTACGGGCCGGTCTGTCCGAAGTTCGTGATCGAGGTCATGACGAGCTTCGGCTGCACCTCGCGCAGCACCTCATAGCCGAGCCCGAGCCGCTCCATCACGCCGGGCCGGTAGTTCTCGACGAGCACGTCTGCGGTCGCGACGAGGTCGAGCAGCCGCTCGCGGCCCTCGTCGGTGCGGAGATCGAGGATGACGCTGCGCTTGTTCGTGTTGAGGAACAGGAACATGCCGGAGCGGTCGAGCCCGGGCACGTCGCCGAAGAACGGGGGCAGCGCGCGGGCGGGGTCGCCGCCGGGCCGCTCGACCTTGATCACCTCGGCGCCGGAGTCGGCGAGTACGCGCGTGCAGAACGGCCCCGCCGCGTGTTGCGTCAGGTCGATCACGCGCACGTCGTCCAGTGGCATGAGTGTGGTCATAGCTGAGCCCCGGCGGATTCTACGCGGTCGGCGACGCGGCCGTGGCGAAGCCGATCGATGGGCCTCCGCACGCTCGGCCGTCAAGGGTGGTCTTCGTGACATGGACTAGTCTAGACTAGTGTGCACTAGTCTAGGTGGAGGCCATGACGACTGAACGTACTGAAGCCCGCCCCGCCTGGACGGTCGTTCAGGCCAAGGCGCGACTGTCCGAGATCTGCTCGGCCGCGATCTTGTGATCTGGACTAGTCTAGTCTAGACTAGTTCATGTTGGAGTCAGGATGACGACAGAACGCACTGAGACTCGCGCCGCCTGGACCGTTGCGGAGGCCAAGGCCCGGCTCTCCGAGATCCTGCGCCTCGCCGAAGAGGAGGGGCCGCAGCGCATCGGCGTGCGCAACTCGTTCGTCGTCGTGCCGGAGAGCCTCTGGCAGGAGCGCGAGCCGGAACCCGAGCTCACGCTCGGTCAGTGGCTGGTTCGAAACATGCCGCGAGGCACCAACCTCGAGATACCTGACCGCCACGCGGACCGGGACCGCGAGATTCCGTTTGCTGACTGGCGTGATGTCGACTGGGGCGATGAGTGAGCGGCTTCTTGCTGGACACCAACGTAGTCTCCGAGATGACACGCGATCGGCCCAACGCTTCCGTGGCGGACTTCCTGGACCGGGAGGTTGAGCTCTGGCTGGCAGTTCTGGTCATCCATGAGCTGCAGTTCGGGCTATACCGCACGCCTCGCGGGAGGCGCCGGGATCAACTGGAAGCAGATCTCAGAGGCCTCCTCGCCAGGTTCGCGAGTCGCACCTTGCCCCTCGATCGCCCAAGTGCGGAGTGGGCTGCAAGATTCAGAGCGCGCGCACTCGGCGCAGGTCGGCCGCCGAGCCTCGCCGACATGCTCATTGCCGGCACCGCGAAGGCGAACGACCTCGCCGTCGCGACTCGCAACGTGAGGGACTTCGAGGGCCTCGATGTGGACGTCGTGAACCCGTGGGAACCTGCCTGACCGCGGTGCCGCGCATGACGCCGCGGCGCGGACTTCGTACGCTGGCGCCATGAACCTCCTCGAAGATCCCGGCCGCTTCCACTGGAAGTGGATCGTCATCGGCGTCGGGCTGCTCATCGTCTACGCCATCGAGCGCTCCGTCCGCACCGGCGGGCTGTTCTAGCCCGCCCGCCGGTCCGGGCCGCGAGACCACCTCGCATGGACGTAGCGCGCCCTTCCGAGATCGAGCGCTGGCTCCTCGACCACGCTCCGCCCGAGCCGCTCGACTCCGCCCGCGCGCTCTACGAGCTCATGCCACGTCAGCGCGGAGGCCAGCTCCCGTTCGTCGATGTGCCGTACGACGCCCGGCGCGAGGAACACTGGGCCGACGCCGCGCGTGTCGCCGACTACGTTGCGCACGCACCCGAGGGGGCGCGGCGAGTCCTCGATATCGGGCCCGGCGACGGCTGGCCCGCGCTTCCCATCGCCGCGTCGCGCCCGGATCTCGAGGTCGTCGGCGTCGACCCGGCAGCGCAGCGGACGCGCGTGTGCGCCGAGAACGCGGCGCGCCTGGGCATTGCTAACGCCGCGTTTGTGACCGGCGACGCGGCAGCCCTGCCCCTCGCCGGCGCCTCGTTCGACCTCGTCACTGCGGCGTCCGCCCTCGAGGAGGCAGGTCCCCCGGACGGCGTCCTGGCCGAACTGCGCCGCGTGCTGCGGGGCGGCGGGGTGCTGCGGGCCTCGTTCCAGGACTGGCGCCTCGCGGCACCTGAGATCGAGACCGTGCTGCTGTGGGACGGCGTCGCCCGGCAAGGCACGCCCGAGGAGACGCCGCTACGCCTCTACACGTACGTCCACCGGCTCCAGGACCCCGCACTCGAGAGGCGCTGGACTTTCGAACTGCCCGCCGGGGGCGAGGCGGCCGAGTTGCATCAACGCGCGCTCGAGGCGTCCGCGACGGGGCGCCGCGCGTACGGCGAGACCCTGCTCGCTCCCGACCTCGTGCAGGACCTCGGCCTGCCGTTGCTCGCACGCCTCGCGCCGCTCGCACGGCGCTGCACGGTTGTCGAGATGCGGCGGTGGACCACGGAGTGGCTGGTTGGTGCGCTGAAGGCAGCCGGTTTCCGCGACGTGAACTCCACCGCCCACCCAGGCGACATCGCCCGCCACGTAGGGCGCGAGCTGATCGCGCGCGGCGACATCGACGCTCTCGCCCCCCACTTCGACGCACTCACCACAGCGATCGGCGTCGCGGCGGGCCGCCGAGGGGGTCGCGAGATGGTGGTCGCGCGGCGCTAGCGCCGCGTCATGCGGGGCCGATGATGCGCTGCATCTCGTCGTCGGTGAACGCCCGCAGCGTCTCGCTGGTGACGTTCCCCGTCTGGGCGATGTTGAACGCGCCGTTCATCATCGCCTCCTCGCTCGGCGCGTTGACGACCGTGACGAGGTCGTAGTGGCCCTGCGTCCAGTAGTGGCCGAGCACCTCAAAGCCCGCGGCCTCGTTGAGCTCGCGGATCTCGTCGGCGCGGTGCACGGTCTCCTTCAGTCGCTTGCGACCCTCGTCGGTAAACCGGTAGAGCACGACGTAGCGCGGCATCGCTCTCCTCCTCGCCTTTCCTCCCGAGCGTACCCCTGCGCGGCCACGACGAGTACCCGCAGCCGCCTCGACGCCTCGCTGGCCGGGTACTATCGCGCCGAGGACGGGGGTCGGCAGTGGCGACTGCAGCGATGACCCTGATGCGTCTCGAGGCCGAGCAGCGGCTCACACAGCATCGCGGCGTGCGCCCTTCGCGTCGCTTCGACTTCACCGCCGCGATGGCCGCGATGCGCGACCAGGGCCTCGACCCGCACGCGACGGCGCTCGAGCTGATCTTTGGCCCCGCGCCCGCCCTCGGCGCGGACGGAACGCGCCTCGAACGCTTCGTCTTCCGCGTCGCCGCCAGCGAGCCGGGCATCGAGGTCGAGGCGGAGCTGCTCCCCGGCCAGATCGCCGAGGCGGAGTGGCGCACGTTCACCGCCTCCACTTGGGTGCGCGACCGCATCCGGATGGGGTGAGCAGGCGTCAGGGCTGCCGCAACTCGGGGAAGTACGTCCGGTAGAAGCCTCTGTCGCGTGTCAGGAAGGCATCGGCGGCGACGACAGCGTGGGCACCGATGAGAAAGTCGGGGATAACTCGCGCCCTTGGGCCACCGGCCTCGCGATAGCGCTTCCAGCGCAGGCCACCCTCGTAAGCGATCGCAGTATTGAGCGACACCGCCGCGACGTTGATGTCGCGCAGCGCGTGGTCGAGCCCGGCGCGATCGCGGAATGCGGGTACGAGTTCGGCGTACACGACATCGCAAGCCACGACCGCGCCCGCGTCATAGGCGGCGCGCATCCGCTCGCGCGACTCAGCATGGTGGGGAGACTCGGACAGGAACAGGTCAAGCAGCACGCTGACGTCGACGGCGGTGATCACCGGCCACGAATCTCCTCGATATACGCGTCGATGTCGCTATCGAACACGCCATCAAGGATCCCGGCGACGCGATCCACCGGGTGCTCCGCAGCCGTCCGCTTGCGGATCAGCAGCCCGTCGTCAGTCGGCGTGATCTCGACCTCGACGTTGTGATTCATGCCGAACTGGTCGCGCAGCGCCTTCGGGATCGTGATCTGGCCTCGCTCGGAGATACGCATCAGAGTTACCTTATATGAAAAACATACTCCGTGATTCGTACGAATTCCAGCATACGAGGTGTGTCGCGGTGGCGCCGGCAAGCGATAATGAGTTCTGGCCCTGGGAGGACTCCAATGATTCCCGCCGTTGCGGACCGTACCCCAGAGATCGAGGTGCTCTGCCGCCGCTACCACGTCGCGCAGCTCGGCCTCTTCGGCTCCGCCGCCACCGGCGCGTACAGCGATGGTGCCAGCGACCTCGACTTTCTGGTGGAGTTCGGGCCCCCCGCCTTCGACGACTATGCGAACATCTACTTTGGGCTGCTCGAGGCCCTTGAGCTCTTGTTCGGGGTCCCCGTAGATCTGGTCGTTCGGTCGGCTATCACGAACCCTTACTTCCTGCAGTCCGTTGAACAGACCCGGACTCCACTCTATGAGGCTTGAGACCACGAAATACCTGGAAGACATACGAAGAGCCTCGGGTCTGCTATCCGAGTTCACTGCCAACAAGACGCTCGCCGACTACGAAGGAGACGACCTGCTGCGGTCCGGCGTTGAGCGCCAGTTCGAGATCATCGGTGAGGCGATGGCGCAGCTCGCCCGAATCGACGAGGCCACTGCAGCCAGTATCGACGGGTATCGGCGAGTCATCACGTTCAGGAATGTACTGATTCACGGGTATGCCGAGGTCGATCATCGCCTCGTATGGGACGTGTTACAGACGAGCCTGCCGCTGCTAGTGGAGCAGATCGCCGAGCTACTCGACGAGGCGTGACGGGCACGCTGCGAGACCTTCGGCGAACGGTTACTCGTAGATCACGTCCCCCCGGTGCAGGCGATACGCGGTGTCGTACGTCTGCTCGGCCGAGCGTACGGTCGGTGAGTGCGCCGTCAGGAACCGCGCCGCGCCGATCAGCACGTGACCGCCCTCCGGCCGGTCGCCGAAGTGCTCCGCCAGCCGCACCGCCGCCTCGAAGATCTGGAACTCGTGGAACCCCGAGTCCTCCCGCAGCAGCGCCGTCCCCAGTCCCTCGACCAGCTCGCCGCGGCGTCCCGCCGCCAGCAGGTCCGCCGCGTGGCCCGCAGTCTCGTCGACGCGCTGCTGGCGGTCGAACTCCCCGAGCAACGCGCCGAGATCGCCTGAGCCGTTGCCGTTCCTCGCGAGGTGCGGGATCGGCTGCTTGGGGACATTGAGGAAGCGGTCCAGGTAGACGGCCGCCGCGCCGTGCAGGATGCCGCGCGCCAGCTCGCGCGAGGGCGCCCGCTGCATCGCCTGGAACAGCGCGTGGGCGTACGTGAACGTGTGGTGCACGGTGTCCCAGTCGCCGAACTCGTTCGCGACGTGGAAGTGCACCGCGCGCCGCGCGGCCGCGTAGGCGACCGCCGCTGACAGCTCCACCAGCGAGGCGCCGTCGCGCGCCGCCTCGACGACCCCGTGGAGCGACACCCGGGGCTCGTCGTCGAGGATCGACTCGGCGAGTGGGATGTGGCCGTCCCACGCCTTGTTGCGCTCGCCGCCCTCGCCGAGTGCGGCGTCGAGGGCTGCATCGGCTTCGGCGATGAGGCCGGGCAGGTCGACCGGGTGCTGCCAGCTCGCGGCCTCCTCCATGCGCTCGGCGCTTGCGATGAGCGGGATGATGCTCGGGAGCACGGCCTCGGCGTGTTCCCACCCGACGTGGTCGACGAGCTCAAACGCCTTGTTGGCGAAGTCGAGCGTGTGGCCCACGTCCATGAAGACGTGGTCCGTGCTTGCCGCGAACACCATGTCCGCGACCTGCTCCGGCGCGACGCCGATCGCCACCGCCGTGCGCAGTGTGCGCTCCGCCGGGTCCTGCGATCGCGTCTCCATGAACCGCCGGAACCACGCGCGGTACATCTCCGGGCGATGCTCGGACGTCTCGAGCGGGTCGAGGTCGAAGTCGGGCGGCTCGCCCGCCGTCGACCGCGCGACGTGCATGAGGCCCTGGTAGAGGCCGCGCGTGCGGTCCTCCTCGGCGAGCACGGGCAGCGTGTTCGCCATCGCCGTGAGGATCGAGAGCCCGGTGCTCCAGCCGTTCGCCCGGTTGCGCGTGCCGAACAGCGCCGCACGTTCGAGTAGCGGTCCGGTGGCGTCGAGCTCGTCGAGGCCGATCACGGACTTGGCGAGGACGAGCCGGATGTTCTGCTCCAGCCCCTCGTCCAGCTTGCGCAGCCAGTGCGCCTCGCGGTCCGACTCGCGCGGCACGGGGTCGACCCACACATCGCCATCGCGCACCTCGACGTCGAACGAGGTCACATCGTCGGCGAACGGGTCGAACGTCGAGCCGCCGGCGAGGTCGAAGCGGGCGTGGTGCCAGTGGCAGGTGAGGATGCCGTCGCGGATCGTGCCCTGGCTGAGCGGGAAGCCCATGTGCGGGCAGCGGTTATCGAGCGCGTAGACCTCGCCGTCCACCGCGAAGACGACGATGGTGCGGCCCCCGGCCGACACCACGCGCGGCGCGCCGCCCTCGATGTCGGCGAGGGGTCCGACGTGGACCGTCGCGCCGCTGGTCTCGCTGCGGGGAGTGGTGGTCGTCATGATGCGCCTCCCGGGATCACTACAGTCGAGTATAGGAGTGCGGCCAACCCGCGAGGCCCGAACCGGGCGGGCTACGGGGGCGCGTCGTGGCCGTGCGATGATCGGCCGCGACCTGTACGACTGAACAGGATCGGGAACGGAGTGAGCGATGGCAGACCCCATCCGCGTTGGCATCGTCGGAGCAACCGTGACGACCGGGGGCAGCGGTTGGGGCGCGAACGCCCATGTGCCCGCGCTCCACGCCCTGCCCGACTACGACCTCGTGGCGGTCTGCACCGCGCACGAGGACACGGCGCAGGCCTCTGCCGAGCGCTTCGGTGCGCCCCTCGCCTTCCACGACATCGACGCGATGGTCGCGCACCCGGATATCGACCTCGTCGTCGTCTCGGTGCGCGTGCCGCTCCATCACCAACTCGTGATGCCGGCGCTGCGCGCGGGCAAGGACGTGTTCTGCGAGTGGCCGCTCGGGGCCACCGTCGTCGAGGCCGAGGAGATGGCGGACCTCGCGCGCGAACGGTCACTGCGCACGTCCGTCGGGCTGCAGGGCCGCAGCGACCCGAGCATCCGCTACGCCCGCGACCTCGTGGCGCAGGGGTACGTGGGCGAGGTGCTCACCGCGAACCTGAGCGTGATGACACAGGCGGTGTTGGAGCGCGGACCCGGCCGCATCTGGCAGGCCGTGCGAGCGAACGGCGCGAACCCGCTCACGATCGCGGGTGGCCACGCGATCGACGCACTGTGCGCGATCCTCGGCGAGATCACGGAGGTCTCCGCGCGCGTGACCACGCGCATCACAGAGTGGCGCGACGAGGAGAAGGGGCGGGACGTCACTGTCGACGCCCCCGACAGCATCGCTGTCGCCGGCCGCTTTGCGAGCGGCGCCGAGGCCGCGATCCAGGTGGCGAGCGTACCCGCGCACGCGACGGGTACGCGACTGGAGATCTTCGGCCGCGAGGGCGCGCTCTTTCTCACCTCGCCCTCCGCGAACATTGGGCCGAACCAACTGCTCGGCGCGCGAGGCGGCGAGGAGCTGACCGAGCTGGAGCCACCCGACGCGTACATGCTCGCCCCCGAGGGGACGCCGTCCGGCCCGCCGCGCAACGTCGCGCACGCCTACGCCCGGATCGCCGACGCGCTCGATGCAGGCGACGCGTTCACCCCCGACTTCGACCTCGCCGTCACACGCCACCGCCTGCTGGCCGCGATGGAGCGCTCCTCGGACACCGGAGAGGCGGTGACGCTCCCCGCGTAGCCCGCGTCTGATCCCCTCGCCCCGCCGCGTGGGGCCCGCGGGGTATCCCCGCATTGAGTCGAGCCGAGGGTCTACCCTCGGCTCGCCGGCCCAGCCCCCCCGCGGGGGGGGGGGGGGGGGGGCGGGGGGGCTCCCCGCGCATGGAGGCGAGCCGAGGTCCTCCCCTCGGCTCGCCGACCTAGCCACACAGCGGGTGAGGGTGAGGGGGCGCGGGCTGCGACCGGCGTTTGCAGAGCCCGCAGAACCCCCTCACCCCAACCCTCTCCCTCGAGCGAGGGAGAGGGCGCCGGATCTGGTCTCCTCTCCTCAGCCCCGACGTCACCCACGGATCGGGTGTGCGCGGCGCCTGCTCTATACTCCGCGCGGCACACAACTCGCCACACCATCGGCTGGCAACGCCGCGCGGCGCGCGGATGGAGGGCACATTGGAAACCCGCTACTTGGGCAACTCGGGGCTTGAGGTCTCGGTCGTCGGACTCGGCACCAACAACTTCGGGATGCGGATCGACCAGGAGGCGGCCACGGCCGTCGTCCGCCGGTCGCTCGAACTCGGCATCAATCTCTTCGACACCGCCGACATCTACGGCGGCGCGAAGTCCGAGGCGTACCTCGGCCGCGCGCTCGGCGCGGACCGCCACAGCGCCATCATCGCCACCAAGTTCGGGATGTCGATGGGCGAGGGCCCGTTCACCCAGGGCGGCTCGCGGCGCTACATCATGAGCGCCGTCGAGGACAGCCTGAGGCGGCTCGGCACCGACTACATCGACCTCTACCAGATCCACCAGCCCGACCGCAGCACTCCGCTCGAGGAGACCATGCGCGCCCTCGACGACCTCGTACGCGACGGCAAGGTGCGCTACCTCGGCAACTCCAACTACGACGGGTGGGAGATCGCGAGCGGCCACTACATCGCCCAGCGCGACCACCTCACGCCGTTCATCTCGGCGCAGAACCACTACAGCCTGCTCGAACGCGGCGTCGAGGCGGAGATTGGCCCGGCCTGCGAGCAGTTCGGGCTCGGCATGCTGCCGTTCTTCCCCCTCGCGAGCGGCATGCTCACGGGCAAGTACCGCCGCAACGAGGACGCCCCGGAGGGCACGCGGCTCGCCGGCAGCATGGGGGCGCGTACCCTGACCGACCGCAACTGGGACATCGTCGAGCGCCTCGACGCGTGGGCGACCGAGCACGACCACACCCTGCTCGACCTCGCGTTCGCGTGGCTCGCCTCGAAGCCCTTCGTCGGCAGCGTCATCGCCGGCGCGACGAAGCCGGAGCAGGTCGAGGCGAACGTCGCCGCGGGCGACTGGCGGCTCACGCCCGAGGAGATGGCCGAGGTCGACGCGATCGCCCGCTGATCCGGCGGACTTCCGCAGTGGTCGCTACGGCGATCGCTCGACCAGCACCGTGACGATGTCGATGCCGTAGTACTTCTGGTGGCGCACCGAGGATGCCTGGTGGCGAAGCAGGCGGAGCGATAGCTCGTTGGCCTCGGGCAGCCTGATCTCGTCGCTGAGGTACGCCAGCTGGTCCTCGATATTCTCGTAGTCGGTCGCCGCGACAAACTCCAGCTCCACGGCCGCCCGTTCCGGGCGTGCCGTGATCGCGAGCCGGGGCGTGCGCTCCGCAACCTCGTCCTCGTCGCGCAGCAGGAGGCTCAGCAGGGTCTCCTCGCCGGCCGCGCGGAGCCGCTCGGCCGACGCTCCATCCCAGTTGAGGTCGGACCCGATCTCGCTCAGGAACTCGTCGACGTCCGGCAACGCCTCCATGCCCAGTTCGGCCTCCATGCGCCGAGGGCGGGCGCCCGTGTACTCGATGAGCAGCGTGAGCAGGATGGCGACGATTGCGCCGTACAGGACGCCGCTCGAGAAGATGGCGCCGAACTCGTCGCCCAGCACGAACGGGATGATGTCGTGCCGGTCGAGCCCCAGGCCGATGGCCAGCGAGAGTCCCACAACCAGGGACTTCTGTGGGTCGAGGCCGCCCTGGACGATCGTCTGTATGCCCCCCACAAAGATGACGCCGAGGGCCGTGAGCAGGTACGCGCCCATGACGGGACTGGGAATCGTCAGCAGGATGGCGCCGAACTTGGGGAACAGGGCGACCGCCAGGAAGATGAGAGCAGCCGCGTAACCGACCCGGCGCGACGCCACTCCCGTGAGGTTGATGAGCGACGCACTGAACGAAGCCAGCGTCTGGACGGGCGGGGTGCCGGCGATGCCGGCCAGCAGCATGCCCAGCCCGTTCGTGCTGACCATCGCCTGGACGTGCCGGAAATCGATCGCTCTTGGCTGTCGCTGCGAGACCCGCTCGACGACCGTGCCGTCGCTGACGACCTTCGTCCCGAGTACGAGCGTGAGCACCAGGAAGGTCGGCAGCAGGGCCCAGAACTCGACGCCGGGCGTGAGGTCCACTCCCGGGAACCGGGCCTCCGGGAACCCGAGCCAGGGGGCGTCGAGCACTCGCTGCAGCTCGTACTGGCCGAGCAGCGCAGTCGCCGCGCAGCCGGCCCCGATGCTGATGGCCGCGGACCAGAGCCGCACGGTGGTCGGAGCACGCAGCGTGAGCGCGACTGCGACGGTGAGGGTCACGAGCGCGATGATCGGCCCTGCCGTCTTCGGGGCTCCCGCGGGGAGCTCGTTCAGCCGGTCAATCGCGACGGGTAGCAGCGAAGCCGCCACGAGTATGAGGACCGTACCGGAGACCACGGGCGTGATCAGCCGCCGGAGTGCCGGAAGCCAGAACGCCATCGCGAACTGCACGACCGAACTGACGACCATCAGGCTTGCCAGGGTCGTCGGCCCGCCCTCTGAGAGCGCCGCGACGCTGATCGCCACGAACTGGACCGTCGGTCCCGAGACCACGATGTGCCCGGACCCCAGGTACGGGGCCCGTGTAGCGTGCAAACCGATGATGACGGCGTTAATGAGGAGGGCGGCGAAGACGGACCAGCTCAGGTATGCGTCGTCCAGGCCCGCCGCGCGCACCGTCACGGCCACGACCAGGATCGTGGGAGCCAGCGCAAGCGCGACAGCCTGGAGCCCCACGACGGCGGCGACGAATGGTGAGCACGCCTCGTCCGGCCCGATCCGGACCACCTCGTCGGCGTTCTGTGCCGTCACGCGCAGCCCCGTCCCACCCGGTCGCTAGAGTAGCGCCCGGCCCTCCCGGACACGAGCCGCCGGATCAGGGGCGGGCGCGTTGTTTCGTAGTACAGTCTCGCGCGTGATGGGGAGGTGACGACGTGCCGCAGGAGCCAACGCAAGACGAGGTCCTGTCCTGGTTCGACACGCTCAGTAACTGGGGCCGCTGGGGCGAAGACGACACGCTCGGGACGCTCAACCTGATCACGCCGGAGAAGCGCCGCCAGGCGGCCTCGCTCGTGCGTGACGGCGTCAGCGTCTCGTGCTCGCGCGTCATCCCGTGGCGCGGGGCGGCGATGGCGGGCGCCAATCCCAACATCACGATGGCCCAGAGCGGCGAGCGCTATGCCCTCGGCGACGAGATGCCCGACCCGGACTTCCCGGGAGAGAACGCGCTCCAGTGGGCCGGGGAGCAGATCTCCCTGCTCTTCCACGGCTTCATTTTCACGCACATCGACGGCCTCGGGCACGTCTTCTTCCGCGGCCAGATGTACAACGGCCGCTCGGCCGGGCTCATCACGGCCTCGGACGGCGCGCAGGTCCAGACCTCCGACGTGATGCGCGACGGCATCATGAGCCGCGGCGTGCTGCTCGACATCGCCCGCCTGCGGGGCGTCGAGACACTGGACCCAATGGACGCCGTCTACCCCGAGGACCTCGAGGCCGCCGAGGAGGCGCAGGGCGTGCGCGTGCAGGAGGGCGACGTGGTGCTGCTGCGCACCGGTTACGGCGCGCAGATCGAGGCCGCCGAGGCCTCGGGCGGGGAGCCGCCCGGTGAGCACTCGGGGTACCACGTGGCGTGCATGCCGTGGATCCGCGAGCGCGGCGTCGCGCTGCTCGGCGCCGACGTGGTGAATGACATGAGCCACCGCCCGTACCCGAAGGTGCGCCTCCCGGTGCACGAGATCGCGCTCGTGGCGATGGGCCTGCGCCTGATCGACAACGCGCACCTCGAACGCCTCGCCGAGGCGTGTGCGGAGCGTAGCCGCTGGGAGTTCTGCTTCACGCTCAACCCGCTCCGCCTCGAACGTGGCACGGGCTCGCCGGTCAACCCGATCGCGACGCTGTAGGAGGTCATTGGAGCCCGTGGGGGAGCAGTCAGGGCGCCTCCCAGAGCATTCGGACGGGGACGGCGTAGAGGCCTTCGCCGAAGCCCACGCTCGTCTCGCCGTCGTAGAGCACGACACCCGTTGCGAAGCGGTCGCCGCACGCGTCCTTGAGCTTGCGCAGGCCACGGAAGTCCGAGGACGTGACGGTGCCGCTCGCCTTCACCTCGACCCCGGCGACACGGCCGCCGGACTCCAGCACGATGTCGACCTCGGCCTGATCCTTGTCACGGAAGTGGAAGAACTCCACCGGGTCGTCGTGCCATGTGGCCTGCCGCCGCGGGATTCTGGGCGATCCGGCTCACGTCCGTCCGATTGCAACGTTCCGGGTCGTCCAATTGCAAGGATATAGCTCGTCTGATTGCAACGTTCGCAGGCGTCCGATTGCAACCCGGCTCCGCCTGAGACCGATGCGATCCCCGACCCGCGCCTACCCGCTGTACGTCCAGCCTGTGTAGACCGAGGTCAGCGGGTCGCCGGAGCCGACGACCTCACCATCGATGACGCGGCCGATCACGAGCACGTGGTCGCCGACTTCGATGAACTGCTCCGCCTCGCACTCGATCCACGCCAGCGCGTCGTCGAGGACCGGGCAGCCCGATGGCCGCAGCGTGTGCTCCACCTCGTCCAGCTTGTGGTAGCGCTGCGCGGCGGCTGCCTCGCTGCGGCCCTGGATCTTCGAGGCGTCGAACGGCTGCAGGAACTCGCGCGCGAGCGCCATGCCGTCCAGGCCTTCCTCGATCACGTTGACGGTGAAGGCGCGGTTGTTGCGTATGCGCGCGAGGCTCCGTGAGTCGTCCTCGAACGCGACGAGGAGCAGGCGCGGCTCAAACGAGACCTGCATCACCCAGTCCGCGATCATCCCGTTCGCCTGGCCATCCTCGACCGACCCGACGACGTACACGCCGTACGCCAGCTCGTGCATCGCCATCTCGATGGGGTCGAGCTCCTTGCGGTCGGGAGTGCCCGGGGGCAGGTCCGGCAGGGTCATGGCGCGTCCTCCAGTGCTGCGCTTGCACGATAACCCGCCGCGCTGCGAGCGTCCGGTTCCCTCTCCCACACGACGGGGCGAGAGAGGGCCGGATCTCATCCCCTCTCCCCCCGCGGCGCCTGCGGGGTATCCCCGCGTTGAGTCGAGCTGAGGGGCTGCCCTCGGCTCGCCGACCCAGCGATACAGAGGGTGAGGGTGAGGGGGGTACGCGGGTGTGACCGGCGCGCGGAGAGCCGGCGGAACTCCCTCACCCCGGCCCTCTCCCTCAGGCAGAGAGAGGGGGCCGGATCGGATGGGAGACGGCCGGCGAGGGCTGGCTTCTTAGCGTTCGTCCATCGGCACGTAGTTCCGCGTGGTCTCGCCGGTGTAGATCTGACGCGGCCGGTTGAGGCGGCCACCCTCCTCGTGGTGCTCGCGCCAGTGCGCGATCCAGCCGGGCATGCGGCCGAGCGCGAAGAGCGGCGTGGAGCCGTTCTCCGGGACGCCGAGCGCCTCGTAGATGATGCCGCTGTAGAAGTCCACGTTCGGGTAGAGCTGGCGCTGCACGTAGTAGTCGTCGTTGAGCGCCAGCTCCTCGAGCTCGAGTGCGATCTCGAGCAGGCGCGGCGAGTAACCCAGGTCCTCGATCACCTCGTGCGCGTGCTTCTTGAGGATCGTGGCGCGCGGGTCGAAGTTCTTGTAGACGCGGTGGCCGAAGCCCATCAGCCGCGTGGTGTCGTTCGTGTCCTTGGTCTTCTCGAGGAACGCTTTCGCGCTGCCCTCGACGGCGGCGATGTCTTCGAGCATGTCCAGCACGGCCTGGTTCGCCCCGCCGTGGAGCGGGCCCCACAGCGCCATGGTGGCCGCGGCGGCCGAGGCGTAGATGTTCGCGCGCGAGCTGCCGACCATCCGCATGGTGCTGGTCGAGCAGTTCTGCTCGTGGTCGGCGTGGAGGATGAGCAGCGTATCGAGGGCGCGCACGTTCGCCTCGCTGAGGCGGTAGTCCTCGGTCGGCACGCCGAACATCATCCACAACAGGTTCTCGGGGTAGCTGAGGTCGTTGCGCGGGTAGTTGAACGGCTGGCCCATCGCGTACTTGAACGCGAACGCGCAGATCGTCGGCAGCTTCGCGAGCAGCCGGTACACGGAGATGTCCACCTGCTCCGGGTCGAGCGGATCGAGCGAGTCCTGGTAGAAGGTCGAGAGCGATCCGACCACGGCGGCGGTGACGGCCATGGGGTGCGCGTCCAGCGGGAACGCGTCGTACATCCGCAGGATCTTCTCGTGGATCAGCGAGTGGTTCGTGATGCGGTCGGTGAATGAGTCGAGCTGCTCCTGTGACGGCAGCTCGCCGTGGAGGACGAGGTAGGAAGTCTCGAGGAAGGTGCTCTGCTCGGCGAGTTGCTCGATCGGGTAGCCGCGGTAGCGGAGGATGCCCTCCTCGCCGTTGATGAAGGTGATGTCGCTGACCGTGCTGCCCGTATTGGCGTAGCCCTGGTCAAACGTGATGAGCCCGGAACTTGAGCGCAGCGAAGAGATATCGATGGCGCGCTCACCCTCGGTGCCCTCGATGATGGGCAGCTCGTAGGTGGCGCCGTCGACGGTCAGCGTTGCTACGTCGGTGGTTACCTCCGCTGCAAGAGTCATGGCATGAACCTCCAGTTACCGCTCGCATAACGACCCGAGGCAGGCGAGGCTCTGCCCGGGTGCGTGATGAGTTCGGGGCTGGAAGCCCCGCCGCGCCCCCATTCTAGCCAAAATCGCGCGGCGCTGCGTGCTCTCGCGCCCGATTCCGGTCCGATGGGTCGAGTTACATTCGTCCGTTATGAAGCCTCGTCGCTGTCGGATCGCCCGCCATATCATGGTAGGTGGACGTGCCGCTCCCCCCGCACGAGAGGACGGTAGCCATGCGCATCGCGATCACCGGAGGCACCGGGCTCATCGGTTCGGCTCTGCGCGAGCGACTGGCGGCAGCAGGCCACGAGCCCGTCACGATACGCCGCGGACCGGAGAGCGACCCCGCGTCGCAGTGGGACCCCGCGGTTGGCTGGGTGCGCGCCGGCACGTTCGCCGGGTACGACGCCGTCGTCCACCTCAGCGGCGCCAGCATTGGCGAGGGCCGCTGGTCCGCCACGCGGCGCGAGCTGCTGCGCAGCAGCCGCATCGACTCGACCCGCACGCTGGTCGAGCACCTCGGCTCGCTACCCGCCGAGGATCGCCCCGACGTGCTCGTCAGCCAGTCCGCCGTCGGGTACTACGGCGAGCGCGGCGACGAGGAGCTCACGGAGGCGGCGGCGCCCGGCACGGGCTTCCTCGCCGACCTCGTGATCGCGTGGGAGCGCGAGGCCATGCGCGCCGAGGAGCACGGCATCCGCACGGTGCGTCACCGCTCGGCGATCGTGCTGTCGACACAGGGGCCGCCGCTCTCGCGGCTGCTGGTGCCGTTCCGCCTCGGCGTCGGGGGCAACCTCGGCAACGGCCGCTGGTGGATGCCGTGGGTCACGCTGGAGGACGAGGTGCGCTCGATCGAGCACGCACTGACGCACGACGTGAGCGGGCCCGTCAACGTCGCCGCACCGGACGCGGTGACCAACGCCGGGTTCACGAAGGCCCTGGGCCGCGCGCTGCGCCGCCCGACGCTGTTCCCCGTGCCGATGTTCGCCTACCGGCTGGCGTTCGGGCAGGACCCTGCCGAGCTCTTCGCGAGCCAGCGCGTGGCGCCACAGGCGCTCACGTCCTCCGGCTTCGAGTTCGCCCAGCCCGACATCGACGCGGCCTTCGCCTCCCTGCTCCGGTAGCAAGCGTTCCCCTCCGACCCGCTCTCCCTGCCGAGGGAGGGGGCTGGGGTGAGGGAGCTCCCGGCTCCCCGCACGTCTGTCGCACCCCCCGTGCGCCCCCCTCACCCTCACCCTCTCCCCCCGCAGGGGGGCGAGGGGATCAGATGCGGATACAACGACAGCGGCCGATCGCGTGAGCGACCGGCCGCTGCTGTACTCGTCTCGCGCCTGGCGGGCGCTTCGAGGTTAGAACGGGAAGTCGGTGTGACCCTCTTCCTTGGCGCCGACGAGGATCGCCATGTTCCCCGGCGGGTGTGCGTTCTCGTACATGAGCTGGTGGCTCTCGCCTACCTCGTCGAACTGGAAGACGCGCGAGAGCGCGGGGTCGATGCGGCCCTGCGCCACGAAGTCGTTGAACTCCGCGCACTCCTCGACGTTGGCGAAGTGCGAGCCCTGGAAGCGCTTCTGGCGCATCCACAGGTAGCGGAGGTCCACGTCGGCGTTGTAGCCGGACGTGCCCGCGCAGATCACGACCATCCCGCCGTTGTCGACCAGGAAGATCGAGGTCGGGATCGTCGCCTCGCCCGGGTGGTCGAAGACGATCTTCGGGTTGCGACGCTCACCCAGCGCGTCCCAGAACGCACGGCCGAACTGGCGCGCGCCGCCTGCCCACGTGCCGAAGGCCTCAGCGTCGTCGGTGGCGGGGAGCCGGCCCCAGTGCTCGAAGTCGCGACGGTTAATGACGCCCTTCGCGCCGAGCTGCATGCAAAACTCGTACTTGGACTCGTCCGAGACGACGGCGATCGGGAGGCCGCCGAACTCGCGCACGATCTGGATGGCCATCGAGCCGAGGCCGCCCGCGCCGCCCCAGATCAGCACCGGGTCGCCTTCCTCGACGACGTTCGGCGGCCAGCCGCGGAGCATCCGCCACGCGGTGGCGCCGACGAGCATGTAGGCTGCCGCGCCTTCCCACGTGAGGTTCGGTGGCTTCGGGTAGCACTGGTAGTGGTCCACGAGCGTGAACTGCGCGAACGAGCCCCAGTTCTCCTCGTAGCCCCAGATCTTGTTCGACGACGACATCATCGGGTCGCCGCCGGCGACGATGTCGGGGGCGTCCTCGTCCCACATCCCGCAAGACAGCACGACTTCGTCGCCGACCGCGACGTTGGTGACCTCGTCGCCCACGGCGTAGACGACGCCCGAGGCGTCCGAGCCGCCGATGTGGAAGTCTTCCTCGGCGCCCCCACGCTGGCGCGCGCCGATGACGTTGACGGGATAGCCGAGCGCGGCCCACACGTTGTTGTAGTTCGTGCCTGCCGCCATCACGTAGACCAGCACCTGGCGCGGTCCCGGCGTCGGCGTGTCGATCGCCTCGATCTGGAACGCGTCGCGGGGCGGCCCGAACCGGCTCTCACGGATCAGGCTGGCGTACATCTTGGGCGGCACTTCCCCGACCGGGGGCGCTTCGCCGACCTCGTAAATCTCCTTGGGCACTTCGCTTTCCTCCAGCGTTCGAATCCCGAGCAGGCCGCCGTCTGCGGCCGGGCCCGCGTATCCTACACTGCGCGCGCCGCAGGGACTCGCGCCAAGAGCCGAGAAGCGCCCTCCCGCGCACGACGCATCACCCTGGCTCGAAGCGGAACGGGGCATGACGTGCCGGAAGCCAGTTACCCACCGCCCCCACAGATCCGCGTCATCGCCATCTGCCTCGTGCTCCACCGGGACCACGTGCTCATGGCCGAGGGCTACGACTCCACCCGCGACCTGACCTTCTTCCGCGCCCTCGGCGGCGAGGTGGAGTTCGGCGAGTCGGCCGCCGAGGCCGCCGTACGCGAGCTGCGCGAGGAGCTTGGCCGCGACGTGGTGGTGCGCGACCTGCTGGGCGTGATCGAGAACCGCTTCACCCTCGAGGGCGTGCCGGGCCACGAGATCGTCTTCGAGCACGTCGCGACCTTCGCGCCGGGCCACGAGCCGCCGGACCTGGAGCCGATGACCGCGATCGAGGGCGAGGCGCGGTTCACCGCGCGCTGGCTGCCACTGCCCGAGGTGCTCGCGGGGACGCGCCGGGCCTTCCCGGACGGCGTCGAGGACCGCCTCGCGGCGTGGGTCAACCGCCAGTAGACGCCCGGGCAGTCGTCAGGACGCGCGGACCGGCTCCCCGGCGTCGAGGGCGGCCACGGCCGCGGTGATGCGCGCCACGAGTCGCTCGATCTCGTCGCTGGCCTCGATCCGCAGGCCGTTTTGCCGTCGCACGTAGAACGCGTCGACGATCTCATCGCCGAAGGTGTTCACCTTCGCCATGTGGATGTCCAGCGACATGTCCCGCAGCGCCGTGGTGATCGTGTAGAGCAGGCCGAGGCGGTCCGCCGCGTGTACCTCGACGATCGAGTACTCGTCGGAGCTGGCGTTGTCGACCTCTACCGTGGTGGGGAGCTGCGCCGCTGGCTCCGCCCCGTACGAGGCCCGAGCAGCGGCGAGGCGTGACTCGATCGGGAACTCGCCGGCGAGCGCGCTGCTCATCGAGTCGAAGATGCGCTCCCAGCGCTGCTCGTCGATGCCGCGCCCGCGCCCGTCGCCGACGTGCATGACGTCGATCGCCACGCCGTCGTCGCGCGTGTATGCGGTGCCGCCGAGCACGTTCACGTTGTGGACCGCCAGCGACCCGGCCACCGCCTGCAGGATGCCCGGCCGGTCGCCCGTGACGATGGTGATCCGGTCGAGGTTGCCGAGCTGGTCGTGGTGCAACACCGGGGCGACGGGTGCGGGTGTTGCCGCGCGCGACATGACGCCACTGTCGATCAGCTCGATGTGCCGGCCGATCGCCTCGGGCTCCATGGACAGCAGGTACCCGATGGGCATCTGGTTGAGGTGCGCCTCCACGGCCTGCGGCTCGACGCGGCCAGACAGCTCGCGCACCGCGGCGTCCCGCCGCACCGCGGGCGTCCGCAGCGAGACGCCGGAGAGCTCCTCGGAGACCCGCAGGTACAGCGAGCGCATGAGCTGCGCCTTCCAGGCATTCCACACATCGGAGCCGCAGGCGCGCGCGTCGGCGACGGAGAGGACGTAGAGCAGGTTGAGCGTGCGCATGTCGCCGACGGTGTCGGCGACCTCGCGGATCACGCGCTCGTCGGAGATGTCGCGCCGCGTCGCCACGTCCGGCAGCAGCAGGTGATGCAGCACCGCCTCGGCGAGGCGCTGCGCGGCCTCGTCGCCGAGCCCGGCGCGCACCGCGAACCGTTCCGCGATCAGCGCACCGCGTTCGCTGTGCTCGCCGCCGTGCCCCTTGCCGATGTCGTGCAGGAACGCTGCGAGCAGCACCTCACGCGCGTCGCCGACGAGGGCCGCCGCCTCGGGCGTTCCGGCGTCGAACTCGTCCGTCTCCATGGCCGCCTTCGCCTCGACGACGGTGCGGCAGATGTGCACGTCCACCGGGTGGGTGTGGAAGAGTGTGACGTGCGGCTCGTAGCGCAGCACCTCCCATTCGGGCAGCACCCGGGCCAGCCACTCGCTCTGGGGCAGCGGCTCGAGCGGCCCGCCGGCGGTGAAGCTCTCCAGTACCTCCACCAGCCGGTCGAGGTCGCTGCTGCCGGGCGTGGCGGCCATCGCCTCCTCGTTGCGCTCGGCACGCTGTCGATGCCACGGCACGGGGATGCGCCACTGCCGGCGGCCGGGAGAGGACGCCCCGGCACGCAACGCCTCGGCTGACGCCGCTTCGACCATGCGCATCGCTTCCGTGACGCCGCGGCTCCAGTCACGGCGGTTCGAGCCGAGGCTCTCCGCCACGCGGCCAACGAGGTCGCGGCGCAGCCGGTCGTTCGCACGGTCGTCGATCGCGTGCAGCGCGTTGCGCGTGGCGAGCAGCAACTCGCGCGCGTCGGCGAGCTCAGGCGTGAGCCACGCCTGCTCCCGGCCGTCCGCGAGGGCGTGCGAGAGGTCGAGCCAGTGCACGGTCTGCAGCGAGCGCAGCCCGCCGCGGCCGGTCTTCACGTCGGGCTCCTGCGGCTGCCACGGCTCGCCCCGCACGCGCGCGTCGCGGCCCGCGGCGAGCTCCTCGTGCAGCCACGAGCGGCGGCGGCGTATGAAGTTGCGGAGCTCGTTCCGGAACCGCCCGAACAACGCCTCGTCGCCCGCAACCAGCCGCGCGTCGAGGAGCGAGGTGCATGTCTGGATGTTCTCGCGCGCTGCGGGGATCACCTGCTGGAGCCTCCGCGTGGAGTGCCCCACCTGCAGGCCGCTGTCCCACAGCGGGTAGAGCATGCGGTTCACGACGTCCTGGTCGGGCTCGCCGGCGAATAGCAGCATGAGGTCGACGTCGGAGTGGCGGGACAGCTCGCGCCGCCCGTAGCTGCCGAGCGCCACGACGGCCGCGCCCTGCCCCGCGACCGGCTCGGCGAGCGCGCCGAGGCATGTGTCGAGCGCGTCGCTCAGCCCCTGGGAGAGCGCGAG
>MKWU01002798.1_pt1 | contig 24778 bp, 24 predicted proteins | sample 809101 | NCBI WGS metagenome assembly MKWU01 (sample SAMN05860141, study PRJNA318959) | sponge metagenome | host: Aplysina aerophoba | place: Slovenia: Piran, Adriatic Sea, Gulf of Piran | collected 2013-05-07 | reverse complement strand
TGCTGGAGCGGCTGGCGGGGTCGCTGGAGCGTGACCACCCCGGCGCGGCGGCGTCCATCCGGGAGGGACTCGACGAGACGCTGACCGTGCAGCGCCTCGGCCTGACGGGGGCGCTGCAGCGTACGCTACGCTCGACGAACATCATCGAGAACCTGAACGGCAGCGTGGAGCGCTATACGCGGAACGTGAAGCGCTGGCGCGGTGGCCACATGATTCAACGCTGGGTGGCGAGCGCGCTGGTGGAAGCGGAGAAGCACTTTCGGCGGGTCCGCGGCTACCGGGACCTGCCGCATCTCGTCAATGCTCTGGACGCCCCGGCCCCGCCTGACAGGATGATTGCTGACGTGGCGTAACATGGACGACTCGTAGACGAGACGAGGGGGCGCCACTCCCGAAGTTCAACAGCGAACGGGACAATCCCCCGTGTGACTTCGCAAGACCTGCCGGAGCTTCAGCACCTTCCAGTGCACCGGCACCGATCCGAGCCATTCCACCCCGGAGTTCTTGTAAGCCGGATACGGCTTCAATTCGACGGCCATCACATCAACCACCGAAGAGGGTCTCGCGTACTGCCTGCTTGGGTAGACCAGGAGTGCCGCCACGTCGACAATAGATCGCGTCCAGGGTCCCGCTCCGCACGTCCCTATCCCGAGGTACGGTCACCTGATGCTGGTCGCCTCCAGCCGTCAGCGTCACGGTCATGTGGCTGCCTCGGCTCCGAGTCACGCGGTAGCCGTAGTGACGCGCGAGCCGCCGGACGACCTCGGTGCCCGAGAGGTCGCGGGGCAGCTTCATACCGCGATGGCCTCCTCCCGGACGAGGTGCAGCCGGATCACGCGCGGCGCCTCGTCCTCATCGAAGTGACAGAGCACGGCGTCTCTCGCCATCTCCTTCAGGTCGTCCCAGCTCTCTCCCTGCGTGTAGATGCTGTATCCGAGCGCCCTCGCGTCGTACCCGCCTTCGACCGCTTCCGTGACCTCGAAGATGATCTCCGCTGGCCGCGCCCGCGTCTCCGCCGATGGATTGTCGGTCATTGCCCACTCCCGTTGCGCTCGTCCTCATCGCGTCGAGACCGGTTCACCGTGGCCCAGAATCTCCGCCAACAGCCCGTCCGTCTCCTGCTCCAGCGCCAGAATGTCCGCCCGAATGTCGGCCAGCGGGCGCATCGGCTTCGGCTTGTAGAAGTAGCGCGTGAAGCTGATCTCGTAGCCGACCTTCACGCTCTCGGCCCGGTACCAGGCATCCGCCGCATACGGCAGCACCTCGCGCCGCAGGAACGCCTCGATGCCGCCATCCTCCTGCAGCGGGATCTGCTCGGTGTCGCGCAGATCAGTGTCGGGCTCGTACTCCACGACGGCCGCTCCACCGTCGGCGATGGCCGCGAACAGGCCGCGCAGCGGATCGGCCTCCGTACCCCGCTTGTGGATCTTCCGGATGATCGGCGGCGCGGCTTCGTTCCGCTCGCCGTTCTCTTTCAGCTCCTTGATCTCGGCCGCCCTGTAGACGTGGGTCGGGTCGGCGCCCTCGATGCGCAACGGCCGTTCGACGGTCACCTTCCAGTAACCGAAGGCGGGGTTGTCGAAGATGCGGCTCTCCCCAGTCTCTTCGAAGGCGAGGAACGTCTCGCAGATGCGGGAGATGTCCTCCTCGCCGAGCTCGCAGTTCTTCTTGCCGAGGTTCTTGCGGAGCGGGCGGTGCCACTTCGTAGCGTCGATCAACTGCACCCTGCCGCGGCGGTGCTCGGGCTTGCGGTTGGTGAGCACCCAGACGTAGGTCGCGATGCCGGTGTTGTAGAACATGTTGAGCGGGAGGGCGACGATCGCCTCCAGCCAGTCGTTCTCGATGATCCAGCGGCGGATGTTGCTCTCGCCCTGCCCGGCGTCGCCGGTGAACAGCGAGCTGCCGTTGTGGACCTCGGCGATCCGGCTGCCGAGCCGGGTGCGTCGCTTCATCTTCGAGAGCTTGTTGGCGAGGAAGAGCATCTGGCCGTCGCTGGAGCGGGTGACCAGCGAGTACTCGGGGTCGCCCGCATGTTCGATGACGAAGCGCGGGTCGCGCATGGCCTTCTTCCCGCCCATCCGCTCCAGGTCGGTCTTCCAGCTCTTGCCGTAGGACGGGTTCGAGAGCATGAAGTCGAACTCGCGCGACGGGAAGGCGTCGTTCGCGAGCGTGGAGTGCTCCGGACCGCCTACGATGTGGTCGGCCGCCTCGCCCTCGCCCTTCAGCAGCAGATCGGCCTTGCAGATGGCGTACGTCTCGGCGTTGATCTCCTGGCCGAACAGGTGCGCCGAGACGTCCTTGCCGTGCTCGGTCGCAAGCTGCCGTAGCGTCTCCTCGGCGACGGTCAGCATGCCGCCGGTGCCGCAGGCGCCGTCGTAAAGGAGATACGTGCTGGACTTGATTCGGTCGGCGACGGGCAGGAAGACGAGCTTCGCCATCAGCCGCACTGCGTCGCGCGGCGTCCAGTGCTCGCCGGCCTCCTCGTTGTTCTCCTCGTTGAAGCGGCGGACCAGCTCCTCGAAGATCGAGCCCACGGCGTGGTTGTCGAGGCCGGGGTGCCGGACGGAGCCGTCGGCGTTCTGCACCGGTTCAGGGCTGAGGTTGACGTCGGGCGAGGTGAGCTTCTCGATCAGCGTGCCCAGGGCGTCGGCCTTCGAGAGCCGTGGGATCTGGTTGCTGAACTCGAAGTTGTCGAGGATGTCCTGCACGTTGGGCGAGAACCCGTCCAGGTACGCCTCGAAGTCTGATCGGAGCTGCTGCCGGCTGGCCCGGGCGCGCAGGTCGTGAAGGGTGAACTTCGAGGTGTTGTAGAACGCCTGCCCTGCCGCCTGGCGCAGAGCCGAGTCCTGCTCGACGACGCCGGTTCGGTCGAGCACCGCCTTCATCTCGAGCACGTTCTGCTTGCTGTCCTCCAGCACGGCGTCCAGCCGGCGCAGGACGGTCATCGGCAGGATGACGTCGCGGTACTTGCCGCGGACGTAGAGGTCGCGCAGGACGTCGTCGGCGATGCCCCAGATGTAGTTCGCGATCCAGTTCAGGTCGGGGCTGTTCGTGGTCATGGAATTCGCGCGGCCGTTGGATCACACGCCTCGGGACACATCCATCCGTGCATGCAGCACGCGCACGATGGTAACGCCGATGTCGCCCGGGACGTAGAACACCACGTGAGACTGGCATTCATGACGTCTCACGTCTGGTGCGATCTGCTCGGCCTGACGGCCGAGCATCGGATACTCCGCGAGATGCTCGAAGCAGGCACGCAGGCCGTTCACGTACTTCCTCGCCATCGCCAGCCCGTGTTGTTCGATCGTGTAGGTGTAGATGCCGTCGATGTCAGCGGCTGCCTTTCGCGTGAGACTATAGGCGCCCATCGCTCCGAAGTCTCGCTTCGACTTCCTCCATGATGGACGGAACCGTCTTCGCGCTCGAACCGCTGTCGAGGCCCTCCTGGACAGCGACTCTGACCGCTTCGAGCTCCGCGCGCCGCTCGTGATCGCGGCGGATGAGGTCGCGGATGTACTCGCTGTCGTTCGTGAAACGGCCAGCCGCGATCTGCGCCTTGATCCACTGATCCTGCAACTCGGTCAGGGTGATGGTCTTGCGAATCGTTCCCACTGTGCCTCCCATCAGCGTCACCGAAGATCATACTATTGGTGCACGCTCAGGATGCTAGCCCAGCGCGCAGCGCAAGTGCCGCCGCAGCGCGGGAGGACGGGGAAGGCAGCCGACTCCTACGGAGCGACCAGCCCCTCGAACTCGATGCGGATGTCGGGCCGCACGCGCAGGAGGCCGAGCAGCACGACGGGCGGCTCGACGCCGTACTCCGTCATGTCGAGGCGAAGCTCGCCCGCGATCGCGACGCCGGCTCCGGACGGAGTCAGCGAGAGGGGGAAGGTCACCGGCATCGTGACGGCCTGGATGGTGAGCTCTCCGCTCGCCTGGGCGCCCCCGCCGGACGGCTCGTAGCTGTCGAGCCGGAAGGTGATCTCGGCGAAGTCGGCCGGCCTCATCGCGTCGAGGAGATGCTCGGTCATCTCCTCGTCCGGGCACTCGAAGTCGGCCACCGGGACGGTGAGCGTCGCCGACTGCACGCCGTCGGCAAAGCCGGGCGCCGGCGTGGACGAGCCGGGCGTCACCTCCGCCGTCCCGCGCACCGAGCACGTCCAGCCGCGGACGGTCGACGTGCCGGAGACGGTGAAGTCGACGCCGGGCTCCTGCGCCACGGCCGGCGGTCCGGACAGCAGCGCGAGACCGGCAACCGCGGTCACGAACCGAGTAGCGCAACGCGTTCGAAAGGCGACCGGCATCCTTGACATCCTCCGAGTTCCCGCGCCGAGGCCCCAAGCCCGACCGAGCCGGGTGCACGCCCGACCGGGCGGGGCCGCGCCCCGATTGACTACAGCCCGAATCCGAGGCGGTTGTCGCGCATCATGATGGGGCTCTTCCCCTCCATGACGAAGCGGGACGTGATCTGGTCCGTCGACGTCGTTCGCGTTTGCCGCATGGCGAGCTGGAACTCCGCCAGGATCAGATCGATGACCTTCGCGACGCCGTCCTCTCCGAAGGCGCCGAGGCCCCACACGTAGGGGCGGCCGATCCCGACCGCGTCGGCGCCCAGCGCCAGGGCCTTGAAGATGTCGGTGCCGCGGCGGACGCCGCTGTCGATGAACACGGGCACCCGCCCCCGGACCGCGCCCACGACCTCGGGCAGCGAGTCGATCGACGACCACATGCTGTTCACGGCCCGGCCGCCGTGGTTGGACACGAAGATGCCGTCGGCGCCGTGCTCGATGGCCTGCTCGGCGCCCTCGGCCGTCATGATGCCCTTCAGGATGACCTTCATGTCGCTGGCGTCCTTGAGGCGCTTCACGTAGTCCCAGGTGTAGGGATAGCGCGGACCCTCCGGACCCTCCAGCCCCGCCCGCATCGGCCGGCGGTAGTCCGGGTGGTGCTGGTGGCAGGTCTGGCAGAGCACGGACGAGTACCCCTCGCCGGCCAGCGTGCGCCGCTGCAGTTCGCGGTTGCTGCCGCCCAGCAGGTCGATGGTCCACACCAGGGCGGGGCAACCCGCGCTGGCCACGCGGTCGATGACCCGCTTGTTCACGTTCCAGTCGGGCACGGTGTAGATCTGGAACCAGTGCGGCTCGCCGCGGGCCTCGGCGATCTCGGCATAGGATTGCGAGCTCTGGTGCGACTGCATTTGCAGGACGCCTCGTGGCCGCGCACCGCGCGCCGCGCCGGCCTCGCCTTGCGTGTGGTAGGCCGCGAGGCTCGCGACCGGACAGAGGAACAGGGGAGACTCCCAGCGCCGGCCGTAGAGTTCGACCGACGTGTCGAACTCTCCCAGCGGCTCCCCGCCGAGGCGCCGGGGCCGCAGCATCAGGCGCTGGAATCCCTCCCGGTTCGCCTTCCGCGTCTCGTAGTCGTCGACCCCCATGTGCAGGTAGTCCCAGTGCTGCGCCAGGTTGTTGGCGTGCGCCACGCGCTCGAAGTCCCAGACGTTGATGGCTTCGTCCGGCGACTCGATCGTCTGGCCCGTCAACTGCTCCTCGATGGCGTTCTGGGGCGGCAGCACGGGGTCCTGACCGGCGCTGAAGCGCGGCTGCACCAGCGCCGACGGCATCTCCGTCCCGCACTCGGGGCAGTGCGGCAGCCCGGCTCCGGGTGTGGCGCGGCGCTCCGCCTCGTGCGCGAGCGCGCGCTGCCAGGTGGCCGGCAGGCCCGACGCGGCCAGACCCAGCAGCGGGCTGGCCGCCAACAGCCTGAAGAACTCCCGCCGACTCGCCCCGGGATCGGGAACGCCCGCCTGTGGTCTTCGTCCAGTCATTCCTCGGCTCTCCTCAGAGGTCCTCCGGAGGTCCGCGACCCTGCGTGGAATCTGCGCCTGACCGCCCGGGGGCCGTCGGTCCGAGAGTGTAGCCGAAAGGCCACCGAAAGCAACCCGCGCGCGTATCAGTCCGTGGCCACGGGAGATGACGGGCCCGTTCAGGGGGAGCTGGACCGCTCCTCGAACGGATCGATCACCCGCACCCCGTCATAGTCCTGCCCCGAGCTGAGGTCCTCGGAGTAGACCGCATCGCAGCCGGCTGCACGCGCGGCGGCGAGGATCGCCCCGTCCCAATAGGACAGCCTGAAGCGTCGGCTCACTGCCACGGCCTCTCGGAAGAGGTCGAGGGTGACGTCCTGAACGGGGAACCTGAGCAGGATCCCGAGGAATCCGACAGCGTCCTCGTCGGTCAGTCGACCCGGGCGCGTCGGACGTGTCGCCTGGCGGTGGAACTCCTGGAAGACCTGCACGGATACCGTCAGGTCCTCCTCCCTCAACAGTGCGCGGGCGCGGCGACGCTTGCCGGCATCCTCCGGCACCCGGCTGACCGCGTAGAGCAGCACGTTGGTGTCAACGAAGCGCATCGCGACCGCCGGTCGCCTCGTCGTAGAGTTCGCCTCGGGTCAGGTTGTCGGACGAGCGCAGCCCCACACCGCGGGCATCGAAGTCCGCGAGCACTTCGTCCAGGTCACGGCGCCGCAACTCTGTGGGCGACGCGACGTCCCGCGCACTGGCGCGCGCTCCACGGCCGGAGGTGGCGGCCAGACTCCGGAGGTACGTGCGCACGAGGGCCGACACCGACGTATCCCGCTCTGCGGCGCGGATGCGCGCCCACCGGTGCGTCTCGTCGTCAACGGATACGGTAATGTTCCTCATGACACAGCTTCACAGTTTCAGCGTATCACAGGCTCGGATGGCTTCATCGGACGTCACGGATCGGGGGGGACCACTATGATCTGCCCGAATCGAGGCGCCACGAGCGACCTTGCTTCGTCGCAACCCGGACGCCAGGCGCGGCGGGCGGCGCTGGCGGCGCCGCCGCGCCCTCGCGCGCAACATACAGATAGGGAGACCGCATGAGCACGCAACCGGAAGTCTGGCTCGGTGGGCCCGTGGAGGGCTTCGAGCCGCTACTGATGCCGGCCGTGCACGCGCTGCTCCAGGCCCGCGAGGACGTCGAGGGCCTGGTGGCATCCGTGCCGGCCGAGCACGCGTGGGAGCGGCCGGGCGGTGCGGCGTCGGTCGCGTTCCACGTAGGTCACCTCGGAGGGGCGCTCGATCGCCTGCTGACCTACGCTCGAGGCGAAAAGCTGTCCGACGCGCAGAAGGCCGCGGCGCGCGCCGAGAGCCAGCCCGGCGAGCCTGCCCGATCGCTGGGTGAGGTCGCGGCCGGCGCCTGCGCGTCGATCGAGCAGGCGCTCGACCAGTTGCGGGCCACGGCCCGCGACGATCTCCTGGTTCCGAAGAAGGTGGGCCGGGCGGGCCTGCCGAGCACCACCCTGGGCCTGATCTTCCACGCCGCCGAGCACTGCACGCGGCACGCGGGTCAGGCGATCTCGACGGCGAGGATTCTGCGTGGATCGGACCCTTCATGACGCCCGAGGGGGCGTTCCACGCCGACGCGCAAGGAGAGGCAGCGTGAACCGAACCATCATGGCAAGCGGCCACCGCCATAAGAACCGCGCCCGAGCCGCGGGCTTCTGGGCGGCGACCCTGATCGCCGGCGCGCTGCTGGCCTCGAACCTGACTGGCGCGCAGGGCTTTCGGCTGATCGAGGCGACCGTCGACGACGTGCACGGAGCCTTCGCGTCCGGCGAGCTGACGTGCCGCGCCCTGGTACAGGCCTACCTCGACCGGATCGCGGCCTACGACCAGGCCGCGCCGGCGCTGAACGCCGTGCAGACGGTCAACCCTCGCGCGCTGGCGCGGGCAGACGAGCTGGACGCCGCCTACGCTGCGGGCGGCCCCGCCGGGCCGCTCCACTGCGTGCCGGTGCTGCTCAAGGACCAGGTGGAGACGCGGGAGATGCCGACCACCTACGGGTCGGCCCTGTTCGACGGGTTCGTCTCCGGCCGCGACGCCACCATCGTCGTCCGCCTGGAGGAGGCCGGCGCCATCATTCTCGCCAAGACGAACATGGGCGAGTTCGCCTCGCGCTACGTCGGCTCGGCCTTCGGCATCATCCGCAACGCCTACGATCCGGCCCGCAACCCGAGCGGCTCGTCCGGCGGCACCGGCACCGGCATCGCCGCCAACTTCGGGCTGGTCGGGGTCGGGGGGGACACCCGCGGGGGCACACCCCGAGCCAGCCCGCCCCCCGTCCACTCGCTGGTCGGCCCCCGCCCCACGGTGCCGCTGGTGAGCCGCTTCGGGATGATGCCCGCCAACCCGTCGAGCGACACCCTCGGCCCGATGACGCGGACGGTGCGCGACGCGGCGCTCGTGCTCGACGTCATCGCCGGCTACGACCCGAACGATCCGGTGACGGCCTACGCCGCGGGACAGGTGCCCGACTCGTACGCGGCGGCGCTCGACGCGGCGGACCTCCGCGGGAACCGCATCGGCGTGGTTCGCGAGGCGATGGACCCGCGGACCGACCCGGAGGCCGACGGCTACCGGCAGGTGCGGGCGGTCATCGACCGGGCGCTCGACGACCTGCGCTCCCTCGGCGCGGTCGTCGTCGACCCGGTTGCGGTCCCGGACCTCGAGCTGGCGCAGCGGACCTACGTCGCCAACAACTTCGAGACCGAGGCGGCGACGAACGCCTACCTGGCCGAGCACCGGAACACACCGGTCCGGACGCTGCGGAGCATCCTGCTGTCCGGCGTCGTCACGCCGTGGCGCGCCGCGGGGCTGCTCGACGTGGTGGGACGATCGATCGACGACGCCGCGTACCTGCCGATTCTCCAGGCGCGCGAGCGGCTGCGGCGGAGCGTCCTGGCCGCGATGGCCGACCACGAGCTCGACGCCCTGGCATATGCGACCTTCGACCACCCGCCGGCGCTCATCGCCCCCGACGTGCTGACCAACCCGCGCACCGCGGACGCCTACGCGCTGGGCAACAACCGCTACCTGAGCCCGGTCATCGGCTTCCCGGCCCTGACGGTGCCCGCCGGTCTCACCGCCGACGGGCTGCCCGTAGGGCTGGAGCTCCTCGGACGGCCATTCGACGAGGCCGCGCTGCTCGGACTCGGCTACGCCTACGAGCAGGCCACCGGCCGGAGGGAGCCGCCGCCCACGACCCCGGCACTCGCTCCGTAGCGGGCACCGGGACATCCATCATCCATCCGGGCGGCGCAACAAGCTTGCAGGATTCCGTGCCGGCCCCGACGCAGGCGACGTGCGGCCGGACATCCATGCCGGGCGGCGCAACAAGCTTGCAGGATTGCCCCCCGGGCCGAGCGGCCCCGGGGCCGCTCGGCCGACCGCCTGATCTGGCGGCCGGCCGGCGCCGCGGGAGCGTCTCGTCTCCCCGTCCTGGGGTGCCTCTACTCGGCGTTCACGATGCGCAGGAAGTCGACGTGGCTCCCGACCAGCCCGTGGACGCCTACGTGGCGCGCGATGTCGAGCCCGAGACGCTCGATGTTCGCGGCAAGGGCGCGCATGTTGGCGTTCGCGGCCGGCGGATCGACGTCGGGGCGCGGCGGCGAATACAGGTCCGCGTTGATCAGGATGCGCTCGGCCGGCAGGTGCGCGATCAGCATCGTACCGGTGTGGCTGAGGTCCTCGACCGCGTAGATGTGCATCTCCCGCTCGCCGTCCGTCAGCGTGTAGCTGTCACTGACGAGCTCGATGGCAGGGACGCGGTTCGGCGCGAACCACGGCATGCGCGACGACAGGATGTCGGGCTCCAGCGAGCGCGTGCCGGGGTGGAAGAAGACGTTGCGGTAGAAGTCGCCGTTCGCCTCGTGCGTGAGGACCGTGGCGCTCTGCGCGACGTAGGTCCTGAGGCCCCCCGCGTGGTCGGCATGGTGGTGCGTGTTGACGACGTAGCGGATCGGCTTGTCCGGCACGCGGCGCCGCAACTCGGCGATCACGCCGAGCGACCGGGCCTCGTTCTGCGGAGCCTCGACCACGGCGATGAAGTCGTTGAACTCGACGGCCACGCTGTGGTGCGTGCCGCCCGAGACGCGCCACACCCCGGACGCCATCTGGGTGGAGCGGACCACGACCGGCGGAACCTCGGCCGCCGCGACGGCGTCCGGGACCTCCACCGCCGCGGGCTCGACGTTGACGCTGAATTCGCCGACCGTGATCTCCATCGAGTTGTGGCCCGGATGGACGCTCGGGTCGCCCTGGTGCGAGTGCAGCACGGTGGGGAACATCACGCCGTCGAAGTCCTGGTAGCCGGTGTAGCGGTGGTCGTAGATCATGTCCCCCAGCACCGGGTGGGGCACCCAGGTGAGGGCGCGCTCGACCAGGTTGTCCTCGTTGATCGTCCCGTTGACGCGGTAGCGGCCCATCGCCGTGAAGGTAACGATGGTGAGCGGGCGCCCCTCCAGCATCAGCTCGACCGCCGAGGCGTCGTCGGCCGCCGCGGCCGCCTTCAGGAAGCCGTGCGGCGACAGCCAGATGTCGAGCTGCCGCACTTCGGCGTCCTGCGGCCGGGGTACGTCGTTGTCCCCAATCCGCATCCAACTGTGATCGCCGCTCGTCAGCAGCGTGCGCGTCTGCTCGCCCACGAGCGGCGCCCCGCCGCCCCGCGCTGGGAAGTCGCCCTGGCGGCGCGTATGGGTCTCGACCGACGAGCGCGCGTCGTAGTCGATCGTCCGCGAGTACGAGCTGACCTCGAACCGCGGCCAGTCCTCTGCGGGGGTGAAGCTCTGGCCGACGTTGGCCACCCAGCCGGTTCCGGAGTACTCGATCGAGCTCAGGCTTTCCGGGTCGCCCATCGCCTCGGCGGCCGCCTGCAGCACGGCTTCGACGTCCTGGGCCCCGGCCGGCGCCGCCGCGAGAGCGCAGACGGCAACGAGAACAGCAAGCGTTCGTAGCATGGGATCCTCCCGGCGCTCTGGTAACGGCAAGAAAGCGGCAGGATGATAGCCCGCCGTCCGCGGCGCCGACAAGGCGCCCCCGGAGACCGATCCTCGCGGCAAGGGAGACGGGCCGCTATGCTCTTCGTGGCGTCCGACCGCGCCGCGGAAACGACATGACTGCGATCTCGCTCCTCGACCTGTCGCCCATCCCGGAAGGCGCCGACGCCGCGCTCGCGCTGCGCAACTCGGCCGACCTGGCGCAGCATGCGGAGCGCTGGGGGTACAAGCGCTTCTGGCTGGCCGAGCACCACAACATGCCGGGCATCGCAAGCGCCGCCACCGCCGTGGTCATCGGCCACGTGGCCGCCGCCACATCGACCATCCGGGTCGGCGCCGGCGGGATCATGCTGCCGAATCACGCGCCGCTGGTCATCGCCGAGCAGTTCGGCACCCTGGCCACGCTCTTCCCCGGCCGCATCGACCTCGGCCTGGGCCGCGCGCCGGGGACCGACCAGACGACCAGCCGCGCCCTGCGCCGCAACCTCGACGGGGACGTCAACGCGTTCCCGCGCGACGTGGTCGAGCTGCAGAACTACTTCCAGCCGCCGGAGCCCGGACAGCGCGTGCGCGCGGTGCCGGGGGCGGGCGTCGACGTGCCGGTCTGGATTCTCGGCTCGAGCCTGTTCGGTGCGCAGCTCGCCGCAATGCTCGGGCTCCCCTACGCGTTCGCCTCGCACTTCGCGCCGGCGGCATTGATGGATGCCCTCTCGATCTACCGCACCCGGTTCGAGCCGTCGGCGCAGTGCGCGAAACCCCACGTGATGGTCGGCTTCAACGTCGTCGCCGCCGACACCGAGACGGAGGCGCGCTTCCTCTACACGTCGATCCAGCAGTCGATCCTCCGCCTGCGCGGCGGCGCGCCGGGCAAGCTGCCGCCTCCGGTGGCGGACTTCGAGGAACGGCTGACGCCGGTCGACCGCCAGATGCTGGCGCAGATGCAGTCCTGCTCGGTGGTCGGCTCGCCCGGGATGGTCCGGACCGGCGTGGCGGAATTCGTCGAGCGGACCGGCGCCGACGAGGTGATGATCGTCACCCACGTCTTCGACCACGCGGCGCGGCTGCGCTCGCTGGAGATCACGGCCGAGCAGGTGATCGCCCAACCGCTCGGCGCCTGACGCGCCGCTACAGCAGGTAGCGGGCCACGGCGGCCTCGTCCCACTCCATCCCGAGGCCGGGTCCACGCGCTGTCACCCGGCCGTCCACCGGCCGCGGCGGCTCGGTCAGCACGGCCCCGGCGAGATCGAGGAACTCCAGGTAGTGCGCCAGCGGCGTCACCGGCAGGAGGTGTGCGCTCGTCTCGACGAAGAGATGGCTCGAGACCGGCACCGCGACCGCCTCGGCCTGCCCCATCGCGCGCAGCCAGCCGGTCACCCCACCCATCTTCATCACGTCCGGCATGCAGAGGTCGCACGCACCGGCGGCGAAGGCATGCACCATGTCGTGGCCGAACCACCAGTTCTCGCCGGTCTGGATCGGCACCGGCGACCCGGCCCGGACGCAGGCGTGCCCGGCCAGGTCCTCGGACGGGACCGGCTCCTCGACCCACGCCAGGTCGCATCCCGCCAGCGCGTGGATGCGTCGTAGCGCCTCGGGGGCGGTCAGCGACTGGTTGAAGTCGACCATCAGCTTCACGTCCGTCCCGATCACCTTGCGGACCCCGGTCAGGTTCTTCACGTCCCAGGCGAGATCGGCGACCCCGATCTTGACCTTGATGGCGCCGAATCCCTGCTCCACGCTCCCCTCGAGCGCCGCCGCATCCGCTACCGGGTCGACCACGCCGTAGCTGTCGTAGGCCGGGACGGAGGCGGCCTGCCCACCCAGCAGCTCCACGACCGGCCGGTCGAGCGCCCGGCCCAGCAGGTCCCAGAGCGCCATGTCGAGGCCGGAAAGAGCCATGCCCACCAAGCCCTGCCGCCCCAGCAGGCGAAAGCGCGCGGTCAGATCGTCCGAGAGCGCGGCCGGTACGGCGGGACGCCCCTGCACCACCTCGGCGAGGTCGTCGACGAAGGACTTCAGCGCACGCAGCGTCAGCGTGGTGTAGCCGAAGATGTAGGCTCGCCCCGCCGGCCCTTCCTCCGCGGCGACGTCGATCAGCAGGAGCGGCGAGACCGGGATGTCGCCGGATGCGGTGCGGAGCGGTCGGGCGAGAGGCGCCGCCACGGCGCGGGCGGTCAACGACCGGATGGTCAACGCGGGGTCCGACATGCGCTCCTCCTGGGGCGGCGCCGAGGGGTCCTTCCCCCACCCGGCTGCTTCTCGCCGCCCCGAGTGTCGGCGAACGGGCGCAGCGGATCAACCGGTCGTCGCGACGCGCGGGCGGCGAGACCGTTTCTCCGTGGGCGGAGGAGCGGCGCGCGGAGGTCATGGCGCGGCAGGACGAGCTGCGCCGGCGGCGCGGCGGGGTCGTTCGCGGGCGGTGCCGGCCGGGGCGAGGCGACGTGCGGGCGGCGCGCAGGCGTTTGACAGGGCCGCGGCCCGTGGTCACACTGCGATCAGGTGCCGAGAGCCTTGGACGGCGTGCCCGCGGCACGCGCCGGATCGCGGATCGTCGCAGCGGTGGCGGCGGTGGCGGCGGTGGCGGCGGTGGCGGCGGTGGCGGCGGTGGCCGGGCTGGTCGCGGGGCCTGCGGTCGCGGCGGGCGGCCCCGCGGTCGCGGCGGGCGGCCCGGCAGTTGCGGCGGGCGGCCCCGCGGCCGCAGCGGGCGGCCCGGCGGTCGCGCAGTCCCCATCCGCACCGGCGGGATGGACGGTGTCGTCGGGTGACGTTCGCGTGCGGTGTCGGATGACGGTCGGCGGCAGCTTCGACGCGATCACCTCCGCGCTGGCAGGGACGCTCCGCGGCGCATCATCCGCCACGGGCGAGGTCGACGGCGAGCTCCGGGTCGATCTGGCGACCCTGGGCACCGGCATCGAGTTGCGCGACGACCACCTGCGGGACCGTTACCTCGAGATCGAACGCGGGCCGGCGTTCCGGCACGCCGTGCTGACGGGCATCACGCTCCGCGATTCGCTGCCCGACAGGGATGGACGCCACGAGACGGCGTTCACGGGGACTCTGACGCTCCACGGCGCCGAACGGGAGATCGAGGGCGAGGCGGCGCTGCAGCGGCGCGACGGGCGGTTGCGCGTGGAGGCAACCCTGTCGCTGAGCCTCGAGGCGTTCGACATCCCGCCACCGCGCTATCTGGGCGTCGGCGTGCGCGACGAGGTCCGGATCACGATCGCCTTCGATGCCTCGCCGTCCGGTACGGCCGGGGCGAACGGCTCGCCATGATGCGCGAAGCGGTCTCCGTCCTTCGCAGCGCGGGCGTCGCCCTCACTGCCGCAGCCTGCATCGGCGGCTCCGCGGCCCCCGCGTCCGCGGAGCCGACTTTCCTCTCCAAGCAGTACCCCCGGTGCACCGCGTGCCACTACTCGGCGTCGGGCGGCGGCCTGCTGACCCCGTACGGCCGGTCGCTGTCGCGCGAGGAGATCTCGACCTTCGGCCGGCGCGGACCGTCAGCGGCGGCAGGCGCGGCGGTACGGGGCGAGGAAGGCTTTCTCTTCGGTGCGCTGCCGAGCGACAGCCCGCTGCAGCTCGGCCTCGACGCCCGCCCGTCGCACCTGGCGGTCGAGGCCGGCGGTCGTGCGCTTCCGGACCGCAACTTCCTGATGAACCTCGACGTGCAGGCCGCGTGGCGGCAGGACCGCTGGACCGTCTACGGCACGGCCGGGCGCGCTCCGGACCGCGGCGGCGCCGAATTCGTCTCCTACGAGCACTGGGTCGCCTGGCAGGCCACCGAGCGGGTGACCGTGCGCGGCGGACGCTTCCTGCCTGCGTACGGCGTCCGCTTCGCCGACCACACCTCGTTCACCCGGGCCTGGCGCAACCTCGCCGAGGACGATCAGATCTACGGTGTCGAAGTCGGCGTGTCGACGGACCGGACGCTGCTGCAGGTGGCCTTGGGGCCGGGCCGCGCCGCCTCCCTCCTGGACGGCGACGGACGGGAGGCGATCACCGCGAGCGGTCGGTTCCAGCTGGACCTCGGTCCCCGCACGGTAGTCGCCGGGTCGGTGCTGCACCGCGCCCGGTCGGACGCCGCTCCCCGCAGCACCGATACCGGGCTGTCGCTCGGATACGCCCCCGCGGCGTGGCTCACTACCTGGACGCACGCCGACGTGCGGTTCCAGCGGCTGCCCGGGAGCCGGCGCTCCTACATTTTCGCCAACCAGACGTCGGTCGAGGCGCTGCGCGGCGTCTGGATCCGGGTCTCGCCGCAGACCCGATGGATCGACGCGGATCCGCGCGGCGAGGTGCGCCGGATGGCGTACGGTCTCGACCTCTACCCGCGCACCCACTGGCACGTCAACCTGTCCTACTACCGGGACCACCTCCCGTTCGTCGGACGGCGCACCCGCACGTTTCTCGCGCAGTTGCACCTCTATCTGTGAGAGCCAGGAGTCTGCGCCGTAGAACGGTGCAGACTCCTGGCAGGCTGGGTTGGGCACCAGGCGGAGCCGTCAGGCGACGAATGGTGGGCCAGGCAACGGAGGGGCGCGTTCGCGCCGGGCGGGGAGTGAGCGAGGACACCGTCACGACGCCGGCACTCATCACGACACCTGCGCTGCGAGCCCGACGCCGGACGTCCACTGGATCCGTCCCGGCCCGTTGGTTAAGGTACCAGGAAATGACGTTCCTGCTCCGAACCGGCCTGCTGCTGGTCGCCGTCGGCGTCGCCGCGTGCGGTAGCGACTCCCCGACCGGCCCGACCTTGCCGATAGCGCCGCCCTCCGGCCTGTCGCCGACCCTGTCGAGCATCCAGAGGGAGATCTTCAACCCATCGTGCGTGGAGCACCACGGCGACCACGCGATCGAGGGCGATCTCGACCTGCGAGACGGGCAGTCCTACGCGCAGCTCGTGAACCACCTGGCGTTCCAGGTGACGCTCGACCGGGTCGAGCCGAACGACCCGGAGGCCAGCTACCTGATCCTCAAGCTCGAGGGCCGATCCGGCATCGTGGGCGATCGAATGCCGCCCAGCGCGCCGTTCCTCTCAGCAGCCCAGATCGACGTGATCCGAGATTGGATCACCGCAGGGGCGCAGAACAACTGACCGGGCATCGCATTGCCCACCCGAGGCTCGACGGAGGGTTCCCCTGTGAAGCGACGTCCTGTCCGACTCCGGCTGATAGCAGCGGCGACCGTCGCGGCCGTGCTGGCCTCGCAGGCCGCGTCTGCCGCGTCCGACAACTGGCCGCAGTTCCGCGGCCCGGACGGGACCGCGGTGATTGCGGACGACCCCGCGCTGCCCGAGAGCTGGAGCGCAACCGAGAACGTCGCCTGGCGGACGCCCATCCCGGGGCTGGGGTGGTCGAGCCCGATCGTGTGGGGCGACCGGGTGTTCGTCACCACGGTGGTCGCCGACGAGGACTACGAGGGTCCCCGCACCGGCCTGTACCTCCCCGCGGGCGGCGCCGACACCCCGCCCGACCCGCCGCCGGGCACGCACCACTGGCTGCTGCTCTGCTTCGATCTGGGGAGCGGCGAGCTGCTCTGGCAGCGCACCGCGCACAGCGGGCCGATGACCGCGACCATCCATCCGAAGAACTCCTTCGCCTCGGCCACCCCGGTGACCGACGGCGAGCGGGTCTACGCCCTCTTCGGCAACCTGGGACTCTTCGCGTACGACCTCGACGGCCGTCTCGTCTGGTCGCGCGACATCGAGTCCCTCCCCGATCAATGGGGCTGGGGAGCGGGCTCGTCGCCAGCGCTGCTCGACGACCAGGTGCTCGTCATGCACGACAACGACGAGGATTCCTATCTGGCGTCGTTCGATGCGGCCACCGGCGAGCAGAACTGGCGGACGCCGCGCGACGAGGTGAGCGCGTGGTCGACGCCGTTCGTCTGGCGCAACGACCTGCGCACCGAGATCGTCACCGTGGCCAGGACGCAGGTCCGTTCCTACGACCCGGCCGGCAACCTGCTCTGGTGGTTCTCGGGCGACATGACCAGTGCGACGGTGCCGACTCCCGTGCCGGGGGACGGCATCATCTACGTCAGCTCGGGGCACGTGGGGCACGACCATCGCCCGGTCTACGCCGTGCTCCCGGGAGCCGTGGGGGACATCACGCTCCGCCCCCGGCAGCGCGCCAACGAGTACATCCGCTGGTACGACCCGCGCGGCGCCTCCTACAACCCGTCGCCGCTCCTCTACCGCGGCATCTACTACACGCTGCTCGACCGCGGCTTCCTGACCGCACACGACGCCCGTACCGGGCGCACGGTCTACGACCGCGTCCGGATCGAGCCGGGCGCCACGTTCACGTCGTCGCCGTGGGCCTACAACGGGAAGATCTTCGCCCTCAGCGAGGACGGGGACACCTATGTCATCGCCGCCGGGCCGGATTACGAGCTGCTCGGCAAGAACGTGATCGGCGAGATGACCCTCGCCTCGACCGCCGTCGCCGGCCGCACGCTCCTGCTGCGCACGGCGTCCAACCTCTACGCCATCCGGCGGTAGGGTCCGGCGACGTCCCTGGCCCCCGGCTCACCTACGGAACGAGCGCCGGGACGCGCACGAGGACGTAGGTGACGTCTCCCCCGTCGGGCACGAGGTAGCCGTGGGGCGTCCGCGCCGGGATGTGCAGCACGTCGCCGGCGGCCACCGGGTGGCGTGCGCCGCCGGCGATGCCCGAGCCGCGGCTGCCGTCGCGATCGAGCATCTCGCCCCCCACGAGGAGCGTTCCCGCACCGCTCTGCACCAGCACGACGTCGATGATGTCGTCGTGGATCTCGGGGACGCCGTCACCGTTGCGGTGGATGAAGCGGAAGCGGTGGGCGCCGCTCGGGTTGCCGTAGTCGGCCAGCGTCTCGCGGGCCGAGCGGTCCGGACGGACCCGGGTGGCCAGGGCGGCGTTGCGCCGGGCGAGGTCAGCCGCGCTCCAGATCGCGAATCCGGGCGGCTCGAAGTCGAGGGTCGGCGCATCGGCGCGCGCCACCGGCTCTCCCGCAAACGCCGGCAACCGGACCAGCACGTAGGTCACATGACCACCGTCCGGCACCAGGTACCGGTGCGGCGTATCGGCCGGTATGTGGAGCACGTCGCCGGCCCCGACCGGATAGTGCACGCCGCCCGAGATGTCGCGGCCGCGGTATTCGCCGTCCGCGCCGGTGCGGCCGATGATCCCTCCACCCACGACCAGCGTGCCGGCGCCGCTCTGTATGAACACCACGTCCTCGATGTGGGCGTGCTGCTCGGGGAAGCCGTCCGCATCCCGGCGAATGAAGCGGAAGCGGTGGGCGCCGCTCGGGTTGTCGTAGTCGGCCAGCGTCTCGCGGGCGGAGCCATCGGGCCGCAGGCGTTCGGTCAGCGCTGCGTTTCGCTGCGCGAGTTCCGCGGCGCTCCACCGGACGAACCCGGGCGGTTGGGCGCGCGCCGCCTGGACCCACGAAATCAGCATGACGACGCCCAGGAACAATCGAAGCCACCTCATCACTCGCGACTCCCTTCCACAGTGGCAGGGGCGTCGTCGCGATCCGTCAGCAGGATGAGGTCGAGGCGCTCGAAACGGCGGAACCCGTGATCGAATGTCGCGATACGGTGCCCTCCCGCGACGGCGAACGCAGCGAGATAGGCGTCCGACCAGAATCCGGGCGAGGACGCGAGTGGCACAACCAAGGCCGCCAAGTGCTCCTCGATGCCGTCGGGCTCGTCCTCGAAGCCGACGTCCTCCTGCGCGGCGACGTTCCGTACGGCGGCCCACGCCTGCGCGTGGTTCATTCGGTTCACCCCCATCACGCGCTGACTCGACAACAGACGCAGAAGTCCGAGTTGCGTGAGCCGGCAGAAGGCGACACGAACCCCCGCCGGAAGCTCGAGTTGCCGCCACCACAGAGTCGCGGCGGCATGATGGGGATGCCCCGACACGAGGGTCGCCAGCCAGAGATTGACGTCAGCGAGTATCGACTTCGCGGTCGACATCCTCTTCGTCCAGCAACCGTTGGGCGCCGGAACCCCTTAGTTGACGCAGCACGGACCCTGTCGGGCCTGTAACGAGCGGGAACACGCGACCGGGCCCGAGGTCCTGGCTGCCGAACTCCGACGCCGCGGGCTCGGGAGTGCGCCCAACCTCCCGCAGATGGCTCTGCAGTGCCTCGCGCACGAAGTCCTTGAGACGCAGCCCGCGTAGGGCCGCCTCGGCCTTCGCGTGCCGGAGCAAACGCTCGGGGAGGTCGATCGTTGTCCGCACAGAAACGCATCTTAGCATCGATTATGCTTTTGTGTGATCTACCACTCGGGCACGTCCGGCATCTCGATGCCCGTGGGGCTGTACTCCAGCGGGTCTCCCGCTTCCCCGGTCAGCAGGCTCAGCAGGAACGGATAGACGGCTTCCATGCGGAACTCCGCTGCGGCGGAGGGCGCCCAGGAGATCTGCCCGCCCGCGGTGAATCCGGCCGTTGCCAGCGATCCGGGCAGGTCTGCGATATCGGTCACGACGTGCAACGGGACGTCGCTGCCGCCTTGCCCGCCCGCGATGAACGGCGGCTGGTGGTCGCCGAGAACGAGTGCGATGAATCCGGGCTCGATGTGACGGCGGAACGCGTCGAGGAGCAGCTCCCACTCGTAGGCGAGGGTCACGAAGTAGTCGCGCTTCCAGCCCTGCGGCACCGTGAGGGCGAGCTCCACGTAGTCCGGCCGAGTCTCGAGGAACGAGGGCTGCGGTGCTTCTAGCTCCGCGACCTCCTTCGTAATCCGGGGCGGAGGCTCCCAGGCGTAGTGCGTCGACACGGCGAAGAAGTGAAAGAGCCGAGGCCGCGGGCGCCGACTCCAGTGGTTGCGAAACGCCTGCTCGAGGGCCCACTGGTCCGGCACGTGACCGAAGCCGTACTGGAAGGCGTCGTACGAGAAGTCCTCGCGGATGAGCACCTCGTCGTAGCCGTACGGGTCCTCCGCCCACGTCGCCCCGGGCTGCACCGCCAGCGTGTGGTAGCCATGGCGCTTCAGATAGGCGATCAGGTGCGGATACCGGTCGGCCATGCGCTTCCAGGCCCAGTAGGTCGAGTGGCTGCCGATGCGAATCCCGCTGAGCGCCGACGCCGTGCTCATCCACGAGCCGCCGCCGGACACGGGAGCGGTCGCGAAGCGCGTCAGCAGCGGGAGCCCCAGCTCGCCGAGGCCGCTCCGCACCCGGCGCATCAGGCCCTGGCGCGCGGAGCGGTAGTCGTCGTCCGCCCAGAGGGTTGCGCCGTACGATTCGACGACGAACAGGTAGATGTCGGGTCGGCGCACGGGCGGCGTCTCGGCCAGGCGGGCCGCGGCCTCCACCACCGAACCATCCAGCGCCTCGACGGTGGCCAGCACCTCCTGCGACCGTTGCCAGTTCTGAAACGCGTGCTTCGCCTGGAGCTGCACGATCGGATCGTCCCGAGCGACGCCGAACCACAGGAGCGACAGCACGCAGTACGCGTTGACGACGGCCCACCCCGCCGCCACCGACCGCGGCTTCAGGCCGGCGCCCCAACGCCAGGCGGCATCCAGGTAGCGCCTCACGAGCAGGCCGAGAACGACGGCCACGGCCGACAGTGCGACCCCGTAGAGCACCTCCACCACACCCCAGGTGTCGCGCACGAATATCCACGCGCTGCCGAGCATGCGCACGTCGTCGAGCAGCGTGCCCGGCCGATCGAAGAGGGCATGGATGAAGCCGCTGTAGACCATGAACGCCAGGAGTCCGCCGTATCCGAGCGCGGCGAGCCGGACCGCGGTCGGCCGCCACCGGGCGGCGAAGCGGCTGGCGAGCAGCAGCGACGAGCAGAGGAGGAGCCAGTCGGCGCTGATCCGGAAGATGTCCTTGTTGTGGCGCCGGACGAAGAGCTGCATCACGTACTCGTACGTGCTGCGCCCGAGCTCCGACCAGCTCCAGTCGTACTCGCCTCGCGGATGACCCAACGGAAAGAACGGCCAGAAGTCGTTCTCTTCTGCGTTCAGCAGGTAGAGCGGGACGAAGAGCAGCAGGTTGAGCGCCAGGAACCCCACCGCGACGCCTGCGCCGGCCGGCAGTGACGGGACGCGGAGCGTCAGGCGGATCTCAGGAATGGTCCGACTCCCGGCAAGGAACGCTGGCTCGAGAGGATGTGGGATTCCGCTCTTCGGGACTGGGCATTGCCGCCGGCCCCGTCACCCTGGCGGCCGGGAAGGAAGGCCGCGGGCCGCATGTCGCCATCGTCGCCGGCGGCTCCGAAGCCAGGCGGCGCCAGCCGAGCTTCTGGAGTCCGCGCCGTTCTACGGCGCAGACCCCGTCGCCCGGAAACCGTCGCCCGCGGCTCCGATTCCCCGCCCAGCCGGCCTACAGCCGTCCGCGCCGTTCTACGGCGCAGACTCCTAGCGCACCTGCGTCTGAACCTTGGCCGACTGCTCCGAGGTCTCGGGCTTCGGCGGCTTCGCGGGTACCGGCTCGGGGACGGGGCGCGAGTACATGTCGATCAGCTCAGGCCGCGGTCCGTCGGTCGGGACGCCGGCTCCGACCATGAGAGCGGTGATCGCCTCGATGGTCGGCCGGGACGGACGCGGGAGGCCGCCACGGTAACCCTCGGCAATGAACAGCGGCGTCCGGCCCAGCTCGTTCGGCTGCGTCCAGACCTCGATGTCGGCGCCGTGGTCCGCGAGCAACTGCACCACGGTGGGGAAGCTGCCGTACGCCGCTCCGTGCATCGCGGTATCGCCCTCCCCGTTCACGGCGTCGATGTCGGCGCCGAGGTCGAGCAGCATCTGCACGGCGTCGCGCGCCTCGGCCTCGGAGCCCGCCTCCTCCTCCGGCGCAGCGGTGCCGAGGCCCGCCGCCGCCATCAGCGGCGTGCTGCCGTCCGCGTTCGGCAGGAACGGGTCCGCGCCCAGCTCCAGGAGCAGGCGCATCAGCGGCGCATCCGCCCGGTCGGCGGCCATCAGGAACGCGGTGGCGCCCTCCACGCCCAGGCGCGACGCCGTGTGCGGCGGGCGCGCCTCGGTCGGCAGCAGGCGGGCGTTGACGTCCGCGCCACGCTTCACGACCGCACGCACGAACTGCAGGCTCGTGAGGTTGCCGGAACCTACGGGGGGCGGGTCGCCGCGGTCGCTGGCGTCCGGCTTCCGGACCCAGGACATCGTGTGCAGGGGCGAGAAACCGGTCCGCTGGTCGTTCGGGTCGGCGCCGGCCTCGATCAGGGTCACCGCCAACTCGAAGTGGCCGTTTCGCACGGCCAGCAGCAACGGGCTCATGCCGTCGTCGACCGGCCGGTAGCTGGCGTTGTTGACCGCTTCGTCCGGACCCTGCTTCACCCGCTCGAGCACGCCGTCGACGTCCACGCCCGTGTCGAGGATGGCCTGCACCACATCGATGTGGCCCTCGCGCACCGCGAAGAACAAGGGCGTGAAGCCCGAGGTGAGCGATGCGTGGACGTCGGCCCCGGCCTCGACGAGCGCATGGACGATGCCCGTGTGTCCCTCGGCGGCGGCCCACATGAGCGCCGTCTGGCCCCGCCGCTCGCGCGCGTCGGGATCGGCGCCATGGGCGAGGAGCGCCTCGACCGCCTCCTGGCCCCCGGTGCGGGCCGCCGTCATGAGGACCGTCTCGCCGCCGAGCACGCCCGCGTTCGCGTCGGCGCCCGCCTCGAGCAGGAGGGCGACCAGGCCGGCGTTCCCGTTCGACGCCGCAAGCGACAGCGGCCGCACGCCGTAGCGGTTGGCTGCGTCGGCCTCGGCGCCGGAACGGACGAGATGGCGCGCCGTCGCCGTGTCGTCGTGGTAGGCCGCCCAGTGCAGGGCGGTCATCCCATCGACCTGCGCCGCGTTGACATCGGCGCCGCCGTCGATGAAGGCCCGCACGAGTGCGGCGCTCCCCTGCTCGGCGGCGTCGAGGAGCGCGGCGTCCGCGGTCGGATCGGCCGCCGTCGATTCGGCCGCCGCTTCCAGCGCGACCGCGTTCGACCCGACCGCAACGCCGAGAGCCAGGGCCGCGTATCCGGCGTTTCGTCGCCAGTCCATATTCTCGTCTCCTGTCGCGCGTCCCGACGCGTTCGAACCGACCGGGGCCACCGCGCGGTACTGAGCCCCTCCCGACGTGGGTCCCCGCCGTCGCGGACGCCCCCGCCCTACACCGGCACCGCGTCGACCAGATCCTCCACGCGGCCCGTGCTGTCCCCGAACGAGTCGAGGTTCACGCCCACTCGATCCAGCAGCGTCAGGTGAAGGTTCGCCAACGGCGTGCCCTTGTCGTAGTGGATGTGCCGCCCGCCCCGCAGGCCGCACGCGGCGCCGCCGGTGACGAGGATCGGCAGGTTCTCGTGATCGTGCAGGCTGGAGTTGCCCATCCCGCTGCCGTAGAGATAGACGGTGCTGTCGAGGAGCGAGCCGTCGCCGTCCGGCGTCGCCTGCAGCTTCTCGAGGAACTCAGCGAAGAGCGACATGTGGAAGGTGTTGATCTTCGAGATCTTCAGCAGCTTCTCCGGGTCGTTGCCGTGGTGGCTGGTCGGATGGTGCGGGTCCGGCACCCCGATCTCGGGATAGGTGCGGTTGCTCAGCTCGCGCGTGAGCTGGAAGCTGACCACCCGCGTGATGTCCGCCTGAAACGCCAGGAGCTGCAGGTCGAACATGAGCCGCGCATGGTCCGCGAACGATGCCGGCACCCCGATCGGCCGGTCGGCGTCGGGCGTCGCGTTGTCGTCCGCCGCCGCCTCGGCGCGCTGGATCTGCCGCTCGACCTCCCGCACGCTGTCGAGGTACTGGTCGACGCGCACCCGGTCTCCCGCCCCGACGGCCGCCTTCAGCCGGGCGATGTCGCTGCTGAACGCATCGAGCAGACTGGCCCGGCTGTCGAGCGCGGCGGCCCGCTCGGCCGCGGTCCCGCCCTCACCGAAGAGCCGCTCGAACACGATGCGCGGATGCGCCTCGGCAGGGAGCGGCGTCGTCGGGGACGACCACGACAGGCAGTTCTGGTAGACGCAGGCGTAGCCGTTGTTGCAGACCCCGGCGAGCGGATTGAGATCCATCGACAGCTCGAGCGACGGGAGCTGCGTGTCCTGCCCGATCTTGCGGGCCGCGATCTGGTCGACCGTGGTGCCGAGGTAGTAGTCGGAGCTCTCCGTGTGCTTGGCGTAGGCCGCGCTCAGGAACCCGGAGTTGGACGTGTCGTGCGTCCCCGGATAGGAGTTCTGGAGCTCCATGCGGGTGACGACCGTCAACTGGTCCTTGACCGGCTCGAGCGGGCTGAGGATCGGCGTCAGCCGGCCGAGGTGTTCCTCCGCGGACGGCGTCCAGCGGCCATGGTCGCACCCCATCGGGATGAACACGAAGCCCAGCCGGGAAACCGGGCGAGCCGGCGTCCGGGCGAGCGCGGTCGCCGCAGGAATCATCGCATCGAGCAGCGGCAGCGCCAGGGCGGCCTGCATCCCCCGCAGGAACGTCCGCCGGGGAAGGGCCTTCTTCGTGATGATCATGACGCTCTCCTCATCTGAAACGGAACACTCTTGACGATGCCCACGACGAGCGCCGACAGGCGATATCCCTCCGGCCCGGCCTCGCGCAGAATCCGGCGGACCGCCGGCTGGTCGTAGTGCTCGACGCCGCGCCCGAGCGCGAACGTCATCAGCTTCTCGGTGATGGTGCCGGCGAACAGATCCGGACGGCTCAGCAATCCCGCCTCGAGGCCGTCCACGCCGTGGAACTCGCCGACGCCGGGCAGCCCCCCCGAGACGTCGATGGACGCGCTGTCGCCCTCGTGGTCGCGCCAGCGGCCGAGCGCGTCGTAGTTCTCGAGGGCGAACCCGACCGGGTCGATCGTCCGATGGCAGTTGGCACAGGTCGGGTTGCTCCGATGCGCGGCGAGCCGCTCCCGCATCGGCAGGTTGGCGGCCACCTCGTTCTCCTCGAGGGCCGGGACGTTCGGGAGCGGCGGCGGCGGCG
>MKWU01002797.1_pt1 | contig 24785 bp, 14 predicted proteins | sample 809101 | NCBI WGS metagenome assembly MKWU01 (sample SAMN05860141, study PRJNA318959) | sponge metagenome | host: Aplysina aerophoba | place: Slovenia: Piran, Adriatic Sea, Gulf of Piran | collected 2013-05-07 | reverse complement strand
TCGTGCGCTCGCGACGTCCTCCTCCCAGTATCTTCGCCACCGCGATCTTCGCGTTGTCGTACAGGATGCTCTGCGGCACTCCACCCAGGTAGCGGAACGCAGACACGTGACCGTCACAGAACGCCTCTGTCGTCTCCCCCGGATATGCCTTGATGAAAATGCCGTCGCTGTGCGGAAGCGACATCACAAAGTAGTGGATCCTGCGCTTCTCACCACCGATAAATGCCCACGCCTGTCCGAAGTCGCACTGCGCGTGGCCCGGTGGGTGTTCCAGCGGCACGAACATCTCGCGCACCACACGCCGGCGCTCACGAACGTAGTCCTTGACTATGGTGTAGCCGCCGTCGAACCCGTGCTCGTCTCGCAGTCGATCGAAGATGCGCCTGGCCGTGTGACGCTGCTTCCTCGGCGCACTCTGGTCGTCTTCGAGTATGCGGTCTATGACGCCCGTGTAGGGCTCGAGCTTCGGACGCCGCGGAGGGCGCTTCCTGCGGTAACCCGGCGGCACAGGGTTGGCGAGCATCTTGTCCACGGTGTTCCTGTGCAGCCCGAACACCCGGGACGCTTCCCTGACGCTCATCCCCTCTACCAGGCAGGCCTTGCGCACGCGAAAATACAGATCCACGATGTACATCCATCTCACCTTCCTTCGAGTCTCGCAAGACTCTATCGGAAAGTGGCAGACGGTACAGTTTTACTCCGCCGAAATCAGGCCGTCGAGCCGCCTACATGGCACATTATTACTCCGCCGTTTACAGCTTGTGAACTCGCGGAGACACTTGTTGGACGGGCATCGCAAGTATTCGACGCCTAGCCCAATTCCCCCTCGCTTGCGCTGCTCTTCGCTATGCGGTATCCAACGCGAGGCTCCGCAAGAATGTACTGGGGGCTGTTCCCGTCATCGCCCAGTTTCTTCCGTAGTCTTCTGATGTGCGTGCGGAGAGTTCGTATATCGGGCGACTTCTGAGGCGCCCACACCCTGCGTAAGAGCCGGTCGTGAGTCACAACTCGACCACGGTTAACTGAAAGCTCAAGTAGCAGCTTATATTCAGTAGCCGTCAACTTAACCTGGCGTCCAGCTAGGCTTACACGGCGTTCCGCGTGGTCGATGCGCAGTTCACCCACCGTATATGGTTCTGATGGCCCTATATAACTTGTGGCAACACGCCTTCGAAGTGCAGCCTTGATTCTGGCTATTAATTCGGTGGGCGAAAACGGCTTTACGATGTAGTCTGAAGCTCCCTTTTCGAATGCTTGGGCTATTATCTGGTCTCGGCCGTATGCGGAAACGAAGATCACCGGAACATCGGCAATTGCCAATATCTCTTCCATGAGCTCGATGCCATCCGTCCCCGGCAACACGAGGTCCAACAACACCAGGTGAGGCCTACTCTCCACAAATAGCTCAAGCGATTCTTCGGCTGAGGCTGTCACAATCGGAGAATACACGGAATCCGCAAGCGCGCTGCGGATGAACATCAGCGTCTGGGGGTCGTCGTCAACAACAAGGATCGGCACTCGGTCTACGATTTCGTCTGGCACACCCGTCGAAATTGCCTCTGGCTCGGCGACCGTCTCCTCGACGGTTGGAATAGTAAACGTGAACCGTGTCCCAAGCCCAACACCTTCGCTCTCTGCCCAGATGCGACCTCCGTGGGCCTCCACGATCCCCTTGCAGATGGCGAGACCTAAACCGATATTCCCTCCTTGGCCATCTGAGCTGTTCTGAGAGAATTTCCCGAATATCAGCGGAAGATGCTCCTCGGGGATCCCTCTTCCTTCATGAGTGACGGAGACTGCGATGTGTATGCCGTCCTGAACTGCGCTGACTCCGATTGGGGAACCATCAGGAGAATTCCTTGCGGCATTGGACAACAGGTTGCTGATGACCTGTACGATTCGCCTCCTGTCCACCAACACCGTGGGCAGCCCTGTCGGGACATTGATATGGAGGTTATTACTTGCCCTGCCGTTCAAAAAGGAGTTTCTTGCCCGTTCCACAAGAGCTGTGACGTCGGCCGGCTCAGCGCCGATGGGCAGAGTACCAGTCTCCAGGCGCGCCACAACCAGAAGATCACCGATCAGATTCCGCATCTTGTCCGATTGATCAACTACGATTCGCATGAACTGTCGGAGCTGGGTCGGATCCATCTCGGACGATGCCTCCAACACGGTCGTCGCTGACCCCCTGATTGAAGTCAGGGGTTCCAGCAACTCGTGACTTACCATTCCAAGAAACTCGGCGCGCATGCGCTCCATCTCCTGCAGAGGCGCCATGTCCTGTAACGAAACTACGACCGACTCAACCTCGCCCGCATTTGTTTTGATGGGAGTAACGTTGACAATGACGCTGATGCTTCGTCCGTCTGGGACTTCTACGACAACTTCCTCCGCCAGCACCGTCTCACAAGTGTGCAAGAAATCAGTAATTGGGAACTCCCGTAAGGAAGTCTCACTCCCATCGGCGCGCTTGAAGGAGATCACCTCCATGAGTTGCTCTGGCGTCTGCTCGGGATTTCGAAGGATATCAATCATCCGTCGAGCCTCCCAATTGAACGAATTCGGTTTTCCGGTCGTAGCATCGAAGACCACCATGCCAACAGGTGTTGTGTCAATCACGGCCTGTAGGTCCGCCTTGGTCCGCCTTTCCTGTCGTTGCAGGCGTCCGCTGGATATGGCTGTTGCCGCCTGGGTGGCGAATAGCGCAAGGACCCCTTCGTCCTCGCGCGTAAACTCCAGATTGTGTTCCTTCTCAGCAAGGAAGATGCTGCCGACACGCTCGCCCATGTGCAGGACCGGGCAGGCAAGGAAGGACACATTCCCCTTAACATCCAACAGAGAACGCAGATCCGCGATTCCCAGCGATTGGACGTGGCTGAACAGGTCAGGAACCCGCAGTGTGGCTTCGAGACTGCTCAGGTATGCAGTGAACATTGGCCAGTCTGGGAGTCTCCATAGCCTGTCCGGCTCTTCCGCTTCCATTCCCGAAGAAAGGAAGTTTTCGACAACCCCTTCATCGTCGTGCACGGCGATGGCGCCATAGCGGGCACTGGTAAGAGATCGTGCGGAATCGAGCGCCCCTTGCAGCACGGAGTTAGAGTCTAGGTCTTCAGTGATGCGGAGACTGACCTCGCTCAGGCGCGAGAGGCATTCGCGCAATGCCTGAATCTCCTGGTCTCGCCTGTCTGACTGCTTCAAGTTCTCACCTCCCCACTTTTTCTGCCGAAGGGCAAGATACGAACCACAATGCTGCAGAATCCGTGCGTCCTCGATTGTACCATTCGGAACAAAATTACACTATATCGTAATAATTCAGCAACTTATGTCACACTTACGTCACTGCAAATAATATGCTCTACAATATAGGAATAATACGTAACAAGAGTCATACAAAATTTGAGCTATTTCATCAGCAGAACTCGAATGTTAGAGGGCTTCGACCGCAGCCACTTGCAAAGCAAGAAGCTAGTGAAGACAAGGCGCTATGTCATTCAGAGACATACGCCGAGAGAGGTGTGGTGCTCTCGTGTCTGACCTTTCCAATGCCGGGAAGAGAGAGCCTCGTGGTGCCCTATTGCGCGTGCTGCCGGCAGCCGCACTGCTCTCCTTTATCGTTCTAGTGTCTCTATTCTTGGGTGCTGGAGATAGCCCTGCGCTTGCCGACGGTCATCCGGACAAGCCTACCAGATTGCGCGTTTCTACCGCAGCCGGTTCTCTGGATGTTTCAGTACAGTGGAATGCAGTGACCGGCGCTGACGATTACTGGGTGCGCTGGCGGGTGGCAGGTCCGGACCAGCCACTCAATGATGGAGACAGGACAGTATCTACAACTGCTTCAATAACCGTTGCCAGCTATGGTGATTGGGTGGTGCGTGTGGAGGCATGTAACACAGACGGCTGCAGCGAACCGGAAGCGAAGCGCTTCTCGACTCAGCCAATCGCGACAGCCACCGCAACCCCGACCGCAACCCATACTGCTACTCACACCGCCACGCCAACCGCGACCAGCACCCCAACACCCACTCCAACATCTAGCCCGACTGCAACTCATACTGCTACTCAGACCGCCACTGCAACCCCGACCGGCTCCCTAACACCCACACCGACTCATAGCCCGACTGCAACCCATACTGCTACTCAGACCGCTACGCCAACTCCAAGCAGTACTCCAACTCATACAGCAACCCCGACGCCTACGGCATTCGTGTCCGGCACTCCAGAACCCACTCCGACCCAGAGCCCGACTGCCACCCATACTACTACTCATACTGCAACGCCAACAGCAAGCAGCACCCCGACACCCGCGCCCGTCCACACTGCCACCCTGACACCTACGGCATTCGTGTCCGGCACTCCGGAACCCACTCCAACATCTAGCCCGACTCCAACCCAGACTGCCACTCAGACCGCGACACCTGCGACCAGCACGCAGACGCCAACCCCAACCATCAGCCTGAATCCGGTAAATAGTCCCACTTCAAGCCCTGCTATAACCCATACTCCCACCAGTAGTCCTACACCACGTATCACCCCGACATTCACTCAGTCTCCAACATCAACTCCGCAGGTGCGGCGCAGAAAGAAAGCTACATCTACGCCGCGTCCAAGTCCGACTGTCATACGGGCAACGGTAACTCCCGTACCCACGGAAACCCCCATGCCTACGGTAACTCCCATACCAACGATGACGCCTGTTCCAACCGAAACTCTTGTGCCGACAGAAACTCCGCTGCCCCCAACATTAACCCCGGTTCTTACAGGCACGATAGTTTCGACACCCACTCCAACTCTCACTCCGGCCACCTCAAGCGAGCGCTCAAGGCGCAGAGATCGCAGCACACCTGCAAGGACACCCACCTGGACGGCCACGATGACACCTGAAGCGACCGGCACTCCTACCAGAACAGTGACGCCGACCGTAACACCAACAATCACAATTCCGACTCAAACTCCGATTCCAACTGCGACGTCCACCTCCATACCGACACGCATCCCCAGTCCCACGCTTGAGCCGATCCCGACCAGGACACATACTCCCTTGGTCCCGACACCTACCATCGTTCCAACTCCCACGCCAGAAATAGAGGCAGACCAGGAAACTACGGTACTGGAAAGGGTCGGCGGTGCCGCAAGCCAGCCCCTGCTGGCTCTACAGAGACTCACACGCACAACAGTGGACATCCCCGATGCCATCGCGCCACGCGTTCGTGGCACCATAGACGTCGTCGCTACGACAACCCGGGAACGGATCACATTCGTGACTCTATTGGCAGCAGTCGGAATAGGATCACTTGCAGTGTTCGTGTATCTTCTGCTTCGTAGGCGCCAGTAAGCGCCTGAACGGCACTGCCAGGCATCAGCCATGAAATGCCCGGGCGCGATTACCAGCCGTTCCTTACAGTCTATTTCCAAAGCAAATTCTGGGAACGAATCCTCTGAGCAGTTGCGCGAATTTGAACTTCAGCTTGTCAGTCTTGAAGACATTCACGACGCCTGCATGGCGTGTAGCTAATTCAGACGTACCTGAGTTGTGCAACCCCCACACAGGACCGGCGGAATAAATTGTATAGAAAGTTGCATAATACCGGGCTCATTATTATGTGCGTCACATTGTCGAACTTGGAGTCAGAAATTAGACTATGAACAATGCCTATGGCATTCTGACTGGCGCTTTCTCATTGAACCCTTGATCGGTGGGATGAAGAGCCGAGGTAACGCTTCAGGTAAGCGAGCGACTTGAATACCTCCGACAATAAAGATCGAGCTGGCGTGCTATCCTCTGCGGAGATTTCCAGCAGAGCATACCGACAGCGCTTAGCGCAGTTCCATCTGACTAGGAGGCTCAAAGATGACACAGGACGGTTCTATAGAAGCAACACTCGTTGAATTCCTCCAGGCGCGCGCTGAACAATTCGGCGACCGTGACGCTCTTCTCTTCAGACCAGGCTTCCGCTACCAGCGCTGGTCCTACACAGACATCTGGGAAAGTGCGGGGCGAATCGCGGCTATGCTGCAGGCGCGGGGACTGACTAAGGGCGATCGCGCCATCATCTGGGGTCCCAACTGCCCTCAGTGGGTTGTTGCCTTGTTTGGGTGTCTGCGCGCCGGTGTTATCGCGGTTCCCATCGATCTTCGGAGTCCACGGGAGTTCGTGGAAAACGTCGCATCTCGAGTGGAAGCCACGCTCTCGTTCGTCTCTCGGGTCACACCGAGCTACCACGCCGAACTCGGCATACCTGAGATTGACTTTGAGGACCTCGAGCCGCTGTCAGAGAATATGCCCGCACCACGATCAATGAATATCGGCCCAGACGATCTCGCCGAGATCATGTTCACTTCTGGTACAACCGGCGATCCCAAAGGAGTTATGCTAACTCACCGAAATATCACCGCGAATTTAGCCTCGGTCGTTCAGGTCGCTGCCGGCAAAGAGTCCGATCGATTGATGTCAATCCTGCCCCTCAGCCACATGCTTGAGCAAATGGGCGGCCTATTAGTCCCCATGCATTCGGGCGCAAACATAACATATCCGACTGCCCGCCAGGCGACAGTGCTCTTCAGGACGATGAAGGAGCGCCGCGTAACGATGATGGTCCTTGTACCGCAACTCCTTGATCTATTCATGAAGGGCATTGAACGAGAGGTACGGAGGCAGGGCAAGGAGGCGGTGTGGGCAAAGTTAATGATGGTTGCTGGCGTTGCTCCATTTCCGATTCGCCGCGTCCTCTTCAGGCAGGTGCATAAGAGGTTCGGCGGTAAACTGTCCTTCATCTTCGCCGGAGGGGCTCCGCTCGATCCCACTCTCGGCGAATGGTGGAACCTCCTTGGTGTGAGCGTGATCCAGGGCTACGGCGCGACCGAAACATCCCCCGTCATTACATGCCACGCCCAGTCCAGTCCGCGCTACGATTCCCCGGGACCTCCGGTTCCCGGTGTGGAAGTGAAAATTGCCGATGACGGAGAGGTGCTTGTTCGTGGAGAAAATGTCACACAGGGCTACTGGAACGCGCCCGAGGCAACTGCAGCCTCTTTCCGCGACGGCTGGTATATGACAGGCGACCAGGGTGAATTCGACGGCGAGGGCAACTTGCTTCTGAAGGGTAGGAAGAAGGACATGATTGTCCTGCCAAGCGGCTTAAACGTCTATCCTGAGGACATAGAATCCATGCTGGTCAAGCACGAATCTGTGGCAGACGCCGCGGTAGTTGGCTTGCCGCGTGAATCGGGCACTGAGATACATGCCGCGCTGATCATGTCGGACGCTGGGCAAGCCTCTGACGCAGTCGCTTGGGCAAATGGAAGACTCGCAGAGCACCAACGCGTTCGCGGTTCTACCGTCTGGCCCGACGAGGATTTCCCTCGCACCCATACACTGAAGGTCAAGAAGGCAATACTTACTGAAGTGCTACTCAGCGATAGTGGATCAGAGTCCGAAGCTAATGCGCGCGGGCCTGCGCCGCAGGATTGGCCCTCATTAGAGGGGCTGATCGCCGAGATTGCTGAAGTATCAGTCGCCCAGATTGGCAGCGAGAAAACTCTGGACGGCGACCTCGACATGGATTCTCTGAAGCGTGTGGAGCTACTCTCCGCAATTGAGCAGGAGCTTGGCGTTTATCTTGAGGAGTCCGCAATGGAACGGGGCGTCACGGTCGGAGCGCTGGCAAAATTGGTGGACGAAGGTTCCCGAACTCCGCAGGAAAGAAGCTTTGTGCGGTGGGGGATGAGCTGGTGGTGCAGGCCGCTCCGGGGCCTAATCCAGCGTTTGTTCATATTCCCCGTCCTGAGGTTGTTGTACGGCTTTAGGGTGACTGGAGAATCGCAATTGGAGAGTATCCAAGGTCCCGTGCTATTCGCGGCTAATCACTGCCTGAGGCTCGACAACGGACTCATCATCAAAGCCATGCCGCTGCGCCATCGCAGGCGTCTCGCAATCGCCGCCTGGGAGGAGCTGTGGAGCAATTTCGCATACCGCATCACCCACCCACTGATCGGAAACGGGTTCCCATTCTCAAAAGAAGGCGCGGTGCGCGAAAGCCTGGAAAATATGGGTCGTATCCTCGACGATGGATGGTCGGTCCTGATCTATCCCGAAGGGGAGCTGACGGTGGGCGGTCCTATGCGGCCATTCAGAGGAGGCACGGGACTGCTGGCGGTGGAATCGGGCTTACCCGTAGTGCCCGTTAAGCTCGACATCCTGAAGATAGGCTCACCCACCGACTTTCCACTGTTCGGGCGAGGGGATGTAGAGGTGCGCTTCGGCAATCCCATCTACTTCGCTCGAGGCACGTCGTATGAAGAGGCAACCTCCATGATTGAGCGGGCAGTGAGGGAACTCTAATAGACTCTGGGGACCTATCCCGAATTCTGTATTCACTTGTCACACCACTAGCAAGAGATACCTCGACGAGAATCGAGTACATTAACTCGCGATCCAGGATTCTGCGTCCGCCCACGGGCTTCGAGTTCACGGGATCTGCAAGCTGGAAGTAGCAGTCTTGGGATTCTCCCTAATGAGACGTCAACGGAAAGGCATGCACGATAGCCTGCACGAAAATGTAGCTGGTTACGATGAAATCTGTTCTAATGGGTGCTGATTTTGCTCCGTCTGGACGGTGCCCACGAAAGACATACGCTACTACTGGAAGGTTGATGAATGACTCGCCTGGTAATGATTAGTAGACCTCTCCTGGGAATATTACTCGCACTGTCCGCAGCCTTGCTTGCTGCATGTGGCGGGCAGGCACAGCAAGAAGCAACGGTCAACAAGGAAACTCTGGTCGTGACTGAGAAGACCGCTGATGTTGAAGAGCTCGTTGAACAGACTGCTGAAGTTCGTGCCACAGCGACGGCAGCAGCTACATCGACGCCCCTGCCAATATCAGTACCAATTGCAGTAGCGACGCAAGCGCCTATTCCCGCATCCTCATCCCCGACTCCGTCACCTACTGCAACCGTGGAGCCACAAGACGTGCAACTCCGCATCGTCGCCATCAATGACTTCCACGGTCACATCGCCACATCTTCCACTGCTTTCGACGGTGTGGGGCGGGCGGACTACCTCGCCTCCAATATCGCTGCCGCGAGAGCGGAATATGAGCACTCGGTGTTCGTGTCCGCGGGCGATCTCATAGGCGGTTCTCCGCTGGTTTCGGCCCTCTTCCACGACGAGCCCACAATCGAAGCAATGAACCTGATGGGGTTGGATCTGAATGCCGTGGGCAACCACGAGTTCGACGAGGGGCCGGAAGAACTTGTCCGGATGCAACAAGGCGGATCGCATCCGTTGGATGGCGACCAGGACGGCGATTCCTTTAATGGCGCTGATTTTCAGTTCCTTGCCGCCAACGTAATCGACGACAGCACTGGCGACACAGTCTTCCCCTCATACACGGTGCTTAGATTCAATGGAATCGGTGTTGCTTTCATCGGCCTCACCCTGGAGGGCACAGCGAACATCGTCGCACGCAGCAGCGTGGCAGGGCTGACGTTTGAGGACGAAGCCGAGACCGTCAACTCACTCATTCCCGAACTGAGGGCAATGGGAATCGAGGCAACCGTTGTTCTGCTGCATCAGGGCGGCTTTTCCGATGGCGGTCAGGATGATTGTGGGTCTGGATTGGAAGGTGCGATCGCAGATGTTGCCACACGACTTGACGATGCCGTGGACCTGGTTATCGCCGGACACACCAACGACGAATTCATCTGCGAGATTGAAGGGAAGTGGGTGACGATGGCAGACAACGCCGGGCGGCTGTTCACAGTCATCGACGTTTCGCTCGATCCGGTGACGAAAGACCTGGCAGTGGTGAAAGCCAGGAACCTGCCCAACTCGCAGGAAAACATAACGCCTGACGTCAGGCTCACTGCGCTCATCGAAAAGTACGAGTCGCTATCAGCACCTAGGGCTAATGCCGTAATCGGGGCAACTACTGCAGATATTCTCCGCCAGCAGAATGAGGATGGCGAGTCCGCTTTGGGAAATGTTATTGCCGATGCCCATCTTGAAGCGACACTCGAAGCTGGTGCTGTCGTTGCGTTTATGAATCAGGGTGGCATACGGAATGACATCCTTTTCGCTACATCCGGGCCTGAGAATGACGGCGAGCTGACTTACGCAGAGGCGTTCTCGGTGCATCCATTCGGAAATAGCCTGGTAACGATGACGCTTACGGGCCATCAGATTGACGAACTACTGGAGCTGCAGTTCAGGCCCGGTGAAGTGACGACCAGGGGAATCCTGCAGGTCTCCCGAGGCTTCAGTTACGAATGGGACGGGGCGCAGCCCGTGGGGTCGAGAGTGGATATCTCCAGCATAACGGTCAATGGGGTGGCACTGGACCCCGATGCTAACTATCGAGTTACTGTAAACAGCTTCCTTGCGGATGGTGGCAGTGGATTCTACGTGCTCACGGAAGGGACTGACAGGACCGGTGGCATGATAGACGTGGAGGCGATGGTAAGTTACTTCGCAGGCGCGGATGTTGTCACCCCTGGCCCTCAGGACCGCATTAAGCGTCTGGACTGACAGGCACGACGCATGGACCAACAGGAACATTCTACAAACGCGTATTCTGGTGTCAGTTAGCACTAGCTCTCAATTAAGGCGTCGCGACACTTAGGCTTGATCAAGCTGCAGCACACAGTCAGAGTGCGGGACGCATTCTCCGCCTCTGCTGTCGATCCTTGACAATTTCACTCACCTACCTGTCGACGCATCACATAAGTGTCGACGCAATAATTGCCTGTATGTTGTCATAATGCTTCAGATGTGCCAGTTTGGAGGTTAGGGTAGGGAATCGTTGTCACTTGCCGCATAAGCTCAGGAGTAGGCCATGGGCTGCGCCGTGTAACCGACTACATTCTCAATCCCTTCGTTCCGGCTTGATTCCTTCACAGCGGTTCCCCCAATTCTTCGTCTCACTGACGGATGATTCGCTTGGATGCATGTTGCGTTAGGCTATAATGCAACTCAGATGCCACTCGCATTTGACGCGCAAATGTCGGCTTCTACCACTCCGGAGGTCTATCCTCTTGACTGTTACAAATGATTCTGTCGCCAATGCCGCAGTAGTTTCCCGCGCGCAGGGTTGCCTGCTGGGACAGTTCGCTGGCGAAATGCTTGGCATGCCCGTAGAGACTATGCCTGCGGAAGACATAAGAAAGCTGTACCCCGACGGACTCACGAAAGTATCCGATGGTCGTAATCTCCTGCTTCCACTTGGGATTCATCATCCTCAACCTGCGCTGGCACAGCTCACGGACGACGGAGAAATGGCGCTCATGCTGGCTCGCTCCATCGTCGAACATGGCAGTTTTGACGCCGACAAAGTGTTGGACGCCTACATGTACTGGTGGAAGTCACCTGCCTTCGGATTCGGACGAACCACGGAAAGTGCGTTGGAACACGGCCGCCTTGAAGCGCAGGCCCAGACAAACGGCGCGCTTATGCGAATCAGTCCCCTGGGAATATTCGGTGCCAATCACGAATCGGCGCAGGTCGCAGACTGGGCAAGGCAGGATGCCAGGCTCACTCATGTTAATGAGGTCTGCCAGGACTCCAGTGCCGCATTTGCCGTATCCATCGCGCGTGCAATCCGAACGGGCTGCGATGCCGATGCGCTCTACCAATGGATCATCCGCTGGTCGGAAGAAACCGGGATTGACGACCGAACGCTTGAAGTGCTGCGGCGCGCAGCCGACCGTGAGCCACCCTATCCAACTGAGTTAAGTTCGGACATCTCAAACACGCGTACGCGCGTGTGGGTCCTGCCCGCACTTCACAACGCCTTCTGGCAACTGCTCCACGCTGACAGTCTTGAAGCGGGCATCGTGGACACCGTAATGCTTGGAGGCGACACCGATACCACTGCCGCGATTTGCGGCGCTCTCATGGGCGGGGTCCACGGGCTAGAAGCCATACCGGCCCAGTGGAAAGACGCCGTGCTCAACTCCCGCCCGCATGAAGGACAACCTGACGTATTCAAACCTCGGCCCGAGGCACTCTGGCCTATCGACGCCCTAGACTTAGCGGAAAGACTGATTTCGATCTGATCCACCTGCCCTGCCATTGAGCCCGATGCGACGTAGTCTTACAGCCACCATGCCCTGCAACCGGCATTCACCTTTCCGTTCCAGACGCTGAGACCAATTGGGTCTGAAGATTCACCCAGATCATCTCGGCGGCGCTATGTCCCTGGTCTCGCTCAGCCATAGGTTGAATGCTGCAATTGCGACGCCTATGCCAACCGCAACTGCCAGACCTACCTCCCAGTCATTCTACGTGCTCGGTCAGGAGAATCTAGCGGACGGTGAGATCGACGATGCACGGGCGAAGCTGACCAGAGCGATTGAGCCTAATCCGCAATTCACTGAAGCGTATTTCCTTATTGAATGATCCCGTTGTGTCAGTCAGCCTCCTCGAATTCAAGGGAAATCGGCTGCGACTTGAAACAATGTGACGGCATCCAGCTGCCAAATCCAGTTAGGATATATAAGCCGCCTATTTCCTGATCGCCCTAAATCTGGTCACTTTCGCATCTTCGATTTCCACATCATCTGGCTTCAGCTCAAGTCGAACTAGACGGCAGCAGTGCCGTAAGGATTGCCTGCAGCGATGTATGCGAGGTCTATAAGCCGCACCGCTCTGTAACAGTCGGAAACGCTGACCGGCGGCGGGTCGCCCCGCACGGCGGCTTCCACGCTTCGCCGCAGCACGCTCGGAGCATCGTCCTCCGCCGGCAGTTCACTGGAGCCGTCCGGAGTCTCCAGCACGATACGGTCGCCCTCCATCCTCAGTATCGCCCGTTCGAAGGCTACCTTTAGGTTGGCGTCGGTTCCGTCTCTTGGGAAGCCGTTCCCCACCTCAATCGTACCCAGGACTCCGCTCTTCGATCGTATCAACACCGACGCATAGTCCTCGACGGGCTTTCCAAGTGCGCTCCAACTGAGCTGTGCGCCGGTTACCTCAATCTCCTCGCCCTCGCGCGTGAGATTGACGAAGGCATCCAACCCGTGAGACCCAAGGTTTCGAAGGCATCCACCGTTGGCAACTGCCGGGTCCAGCATCCAATGTGAACCCCAGGCAGGGTATCGCTCGGATGTTGGGCGGTTCATCCTCTGGTAGAGATGCGTGACGGCGCCGTATGTGCCCTCGTCTCGGAGCCTCTTTGCATGGGCAAAGAAGGGCGTATCACGCATGTTTAGCGGCACCGCAGCGAAACCGCCGGTCGCTTCGGCCTTCTCGACGACACTTCGGAGTTGCCGCGCGTTGAAGCTCATCGGCTTTTCCATGATAAATGGAATACGCCTGTCGAGGAGGTAGTGCGCAGTCTGTGCCATCGTGTCGTGTTGGCCCAGCGCGAGGACGAATTCAGGCTCCACCTCGTCGAGCATAGCTGAGTAGCAGGTGAAAGTGGGGATACCACCTCCGATTGCGGAAACGCGGTGCGCCGCTATGTCGGGCTGGTCATCGTGGACTCCGACTATGTCAACATCTTCCATCGCCGCGAGATGGCGTAAGTAAGCGGAGTCATAGATCGAGTGCCAGTGGCACATGCCAATTGCGGCAACTCGGATGGTCATTACATCACCCCCTCGGATACCAAAATGCTGCCTCGCTCGGAAATGCCGCGTACTCGACAACCTAGGTAAGATCGCTCAGCCTGCTTGAAGGCCCCAAATTCGGACATAGGTCAGACACAGTGACGACCTCGCCGGTCTCGAATGAGCGATTAGCGGCCATTCCGACAAGCACCGAGGCCGCACCCTGCTCGTGACCGGCATCCCTGCGCCAAAGATCAGGCTCGGCGTCTTGCGCGAAGATCTGGCGCTGAAGCAGCATATCCCCGCCGCCGTGTCCACCCACGCCCTCGGGAACAGTTAATTCTCTGGGAGACCCGAACATCGGATACAGGACGAGCTTGGATTGACGAGCGCTGCCCTCATGCAGCTCCTCGTACTCCAGCCTCCCGCGGCTGCCGTTGAAAGCGACCTGGAAGCCCTCACGGGGAAGATACGCGTTGAGCGAGTAATTGAGCACGGGTCCTGTGCGATACCTGACCAGCAGGCTCATGGTGTCCTCGATAGTGATGCCCTGTCCGAATACATTCTGGTCTCGGAAGTACCCGTCATACTTCTCGTTTTCTAGGTACAGGCCCTTTAGAACTTCGTCCTTCGAAAGGTCAATGGCGAAGGGGTCGGCTGAGGTGTCCTGCTCCGCGTACCTTTCGTAAGTCAGACTCTCGCCCCTGGCTGCTGCATTTTCCTCGCCATAGAAGGCTAGGCGACCCATGCCGTACACCGTTTCGGGTACGGCGTCGATCCACCAGTTGACTAGGTCGAAATGGTGAGTGGACTTGTGGATGATCAGTCCGCCTGAGTTTTCCTTCTGGCGGTGCCACCGCCGAAAGTAGTCTGCGCCGTGGCTGGTGTTAAGCCAGTATTCCAGATCAACATGAAGGACTTCACCGATTGCGCCCTCTGAGATGACCTGCCTCACCGTGGTCGCGCCGGGTGCCCACCTGTAGTTGAAGGCGACACGCAGATCCCTTCCGGTCCGTTTCGCGGTTTCGATGATGAGGTTGCACTTCTCCACATCCGTTGTCATCGGCTTTTCCGTGATGGCGTCGCAACCGAGCTCCATCGCCCTCACCACATACTCATGGTGAAAGGCATCTACAGTTGTGACGATTACGACATCGGGCTCCGTCTCCTCAATCATTGCATCAAAATCGTCAGAGCTGTAAGTGGGAACCTCGTGGTATTCCAGCTTCCCCACAAGGCGGCGATTGTAGTACGAGAGCCTGCCGGTGTTGGGATCCGCAAGTCCGACCAGTTCGCCTTCATTGCGGAACGTCGTCGCGAGTGGGTCAATGAACATTCGCGCCCTTGACCCTGCGCCAACCAGGGCGTACTTCAGCTTCTTTTTTCGGCCCATCCCTGCTCCTTCAATGTCCGTACCACGACCACATTCCCATTCGACCTTGCCGCAAAATTACCCGACATCCATCTGCTGGCATTCCCCCGGCCAATATTCCTATTAGCTGGACAGGAACAGTATATGCAGGGCATGAAAGCCGGTCAATCTCGGTTGATGCCAACCGTATTCGCAGAATGTAACCCGCTTCCGGCCTCGTCCATTCCCTCGTTCTCCACACTCAACATCATTTGACCACCCGATATGAGAACGCATCCGCGCGACCACCCTAGAACAACTCCACCAAAGACCATCGCAGTCACCGCAAGCGGACCCACGACGTTGGCCGATTTCTGTTAGCGACTGCAACAACGGTTGTTGTCAGTTAGAATTGTACTTACACAGTGTTGCTCAGCCGAATTAGCGCGCAGAGTTCCAAGTACCAAAATGTAAATTCAACAAGGCGTCAAGCAAAGCAATCAGGAGGTCGGCATGGCTATTTGTCACGGAGTGAGAACAGATGCAGGGACCGCACAGTTCGTTAAACATCCCCTCGATCCGCTAACGGCAGAGGAGATTGCAGAAGCGTCAAGCATCCTGAAGTCGCAGCGCGCCCTCGGTCCGCGCGTTCGCTTCGAGACTATCGTGCTGAAAGAGCCGGACAAGAAAGATGTTCTTGGCTTCCGTAACGGCGCTCCTGTCCGGCGACACGCCTTTCTCGTGGTGCTCGACAATGACGAGGAAGCCACCTACGAAGCAACTGTCTGCCTCGACGAGGGGAGGGTGATAGATTGGAAGTGCATCCCTGGTGTGCAGCCTAGGGTAATGTTCGAGGAGTTTGCCGAGTGCGAAGCGGCAGTCAAGGCTGATCCCAGGTTCCGCAAAGCTCTTGAGAAGCGCGGCATATCCGACCCGGACCTGGTCATGGTCGATCCGTGGTCGGCGGGCAATTTCGGATTCCCCGACGAAGAAGGACGACGACTGGTTATCACGCGAAACTTCCTGCGTTCAAGTCCGACGGATAACGGCTATGCCCGCCCCATCGAGGGACTCAGCGCCCTTGTTGACCTGAACAAGATGGAAATAATGCGAATAGACGACTACGGAGTGGTTCCGCTGCCACCAGAGGACGGCAACTACGCCGCCGAGTTCGTCGGCGACTTCCGCCAGGACCTGAAGCCGCTTGAGATCACTCAGCCGGAAGGTCCCAGCTTCATAGTGGACGGCCACAGCGTTTCCTGGCAGAAGTGGCATTTGCGGATAGGGTTCACCCCCCGCGAAGGGCTGGTGATTCACACCGTCGGCTACGAGGACCAAGGGCGAATCAGGCCGATCTTGTACCGGGCAGCCCTGTCCGACATGGTCGTACCCTACGGCGAACCCGGCAAGGACCACTACCGCAAGAACGCCTTCGATGCCGGAGAGTACGGAATCGGTTCCCTGACCAACCCTCTTACACTCGGCTGCGACTGCCTGGGAGAAATCTACTACTTTGACGCCCACCTCAATGACGGTCACGGAGAGGCATTTACCATACCTAACGCCGTATGCATGCACGAGGAGGACTATGGCATCCTCTGGAAGCATACCGACTTCCGCACCGGCAAGGTCGAGGTGCGTCGCTCCAGGAGACTGGTCATTTCCAGCATTGCAACCGTGGGCAACTATGAGTACGGCTTCTTCTGGTATTTCTATCAGGACGGGACAATCCAGATGGAAGTGAAGCTGACAGGCATTATAAACACATCAGCCATTGCGGAAGGCGAGACACCCAAGTACGGGACGATAGTGGCTCCCCAGCTTAACGCTCATATCCATCAGCACTTCTTCAACTTCCGCTTGGACATGAGCGTGCACGGCGAATCGAACACTGTCCATGAAGTGAATACGGTGGCAGAACCGCTCGGCCCGGATAATCCTCACGGCAATGCCTTCTATGCCGAAGCGACCCCGCTCAAGACAGAGCTGGAAGCCCGGAGGGTCATCGACCCCATGAGCGGTCGCTACTGGGTGGTTTCCAACCCATCAGTGAAGAACGTGCTCGGAGGACACGTGGGCTATAAGCTCATGCCAGGCGAGAACATTCTCCCATTCCACCATCCCAGCTCCAGCATTATGAAGCGGGCAGGGTTCATGGCAAAGCACCTCTGGGTCACGCCTTACGCCCCGGAGGAAATGTCGGCAACCGGTTCTTACCCAAACCAGCATCCCGGTGGGGCCGGCCTTCCTGAGTACACAAAAGGCGACCGCAGCGTGGATAACACCGACGTGGTCCTCTGGTACACCCTGGGCTACCATCACGTACCACGTCCAGAGGACTGGCCCATCTCGCCGGTCGCATACTGCGGCTTCAGCCTCAAGCCTGTGGGCTTCTTCGACACTAATCCCGTGCTGGACGTACCGCCCTCAATGGAAAGCAACGGTGCCTGTCATACCTGATGAGGCGATCTGCGTCTCAATAACCGCAGGCAACATCCGGCATTGACCCACTTAGAGAGAGCAATCGCCCGACGGCTGGTATAGGATCCTCTTAGACCCGCGCTCGCGCCTCGTCCCTGCGGTGGCGCTTGCGCGCGTGTGCGGACAGTTCCGCCTTCCGGAGTCTAAGATTCAAGGGTGTCACTTCCAGCAGTTCGTCATCAGCGATGAACGCCAGCGCCTCCTCGAGGCTCATATGCATAGTGGCGTTCAGCCGCTTCGCAATGTCGGCGGTCGACGAGCGCACATTCGTCAGCTTCTTCTGCTTGCAGACATTAATCTCGATGTCTCCGTCACGCCTGTGCGAGCCGACGATCATCCCCTCATAGACCATAGTGCCCGGGTCAATGAACGTCTCACCCCGTCCCTGCGCGTTGAGCAGCCCATAAGTGACTGCCGTTCCGGCCTCGGATGCCACCAGCACTCCGCCGCCCTGAGACTTTATCTCCCCCTCCATCGGCTCGTAAGAGGTAAAGAAACTGCTCTTCACTCCATCGCCGCGTGTTGTCTGAAGAAAGAAGGCATTGAATCCGATCAGTCCTCGGGTCGGTATCTTGTACTCCAGGTCCACATAGCCGTTGTCGTCATAGCGCATGTCTCGAAGCTGTGCCAGGTGCGTAGAAAGATACTCGGTCAGCGCGCCAACATACTGCTCATGAGTGGTGATATTCAGGATTTCGTAAGGCTCATATTCTTTGCCGTCAATCATCTTGGTGACGGGGATGGGTCGTGAAACCTGGAACTCGAACTGCTCGCGGCGCATAGTCTCGACCAGAATCGATAGGTGCAGTTCGCCGCGTCCTGCAACGACGAACACATCCGGGCTAGAAGTGGTTTCCACTCGCAGGCTGATGTTGGTCCGCAGCTCTCTCATCAGCCGCTCATGAAGATTGCGCGAAGTGCAGTGTATGCCATCCCGCCCCATGAATGGCGAAGTGCTCACGCCGAAAGTCATGCTCACCGTGGGCTCGTTGATGTCGATTGTAGGCAACGCCTCAGGGCTCTCGGTCGAAGTTATCGTATCGCCGATGGACACGCCTTCAAGTCCTGCAACCGCTACGATATCACCAGCGTATGCTTCAGAGACTTCCACCCGCTCCATGCCGCGGAACACGAAGATACGCTCTATGTTGTGGCTACTGATTTCGCCGTCACGTCCCAGCAGGGCAACATCATCTCGCAAACTAAGTGTGCCATTGGATATGCGGCCAATCGACACCTGGCCCAGGTAATTATCGTAGTCCAGCGCTGCCACCAGCATCTGCAGCGGAGCGTCCAGATCGCCCCCCGGCGGGGGCACCGACTCCACTATCGCGTCGAAGAGAGGCTGCATATCCCTCCCCGGAGTTCCCGGGTCGGCAGTGGCATAGCCGTCCCGAGCAGAAGCGTATAGAACCGGAAAGTCAAGCTGTTCCACATCAGTAGCCAGTTCCAGGAACAGGTCTTGGATCATCGTCACCACTTCGGCAGCGCGAGCCTCAGGACGGTCTATCTTGTTGATGACAACCATCGGCGTAACATTCTGCTGCAATGCCTGACGAAGTACATAGGTCGTCTGTGGCATCGGTCCGTCCACCGCGTCCACCAATAGCAGACAGCCGTCCGCCATATTCATCACACGCTCAACTTCACCGCTGAAGTCGGCATGCCCAGGCGTGTCGATAATATTGATCCGCACATCGCCATAGGAGACGGAAGCATTCTTGGCGAGAATAGTGATTCCGCGCTCCCGTTCGAGAGGATTGGTATCCATTATCAGCGCGCCCACCTGCTGGTGAGACCGAAAGACCTTACCCTGTTTCAGCAGCGCGTCCACAAGGGTCGTCTTGCCGTGGTCCACATGGGCAATGATAGCCAGGTTGCGAATATTTTCGTTCTTGCACTCAGTCAAAATAGGGCACTCCGAATACTTGGACACCTGCGTACCAATCTCTCGGTTCGCTAGGTGCTACTCACAAGAAAATGAGAATCCTGATGGAAGATGCACTGCGATAGAGAATGCCGTACATCTTCATATTTAAATGGTCAAATATGATGGTAGTTGGACTTCACGCCGCTTTCTGGAATTAACGCTGCAGCCGATATTCTTGCGGGCCCGAATCAGGCGGCTAAACTAACGAGGCGCTCAGGGTTTGCCTGTCGGCACGCCCGCAAGCCTAATCTGCCATCGCTTCTCAGGAGGAGCCATTCCAGCGTCTTACGGAAAATCTCTGTCCCAGCCCGCGCTCGATTTCCCTCCACTTGCGCTCCTCATCAGGCGTAACGAATGTCACAGCCTCGCCAGAACGTCCCATGCGACCGGTGCGGCCCACTCGATGCGTAAAGAGCAAGTCCGTATCCGGCAAGTCAAAGTTGATGACCTGTGCGACGCCGTCGATGTCTAGGCCGCGCGCTGCCACATTAGTCGCCACCAGAATGGGTGTGGCGCCGCTGCGGAATTCCTTCATCACGCGTTCGCGCGCGTTCTGGCTCAAATTCCCTTGAAGCGCCCCAACAGGATAGCCGCGCGAGTCCAGCTGTTTTGCCAGTTTCTTGACGCCGTGCTTGGTCCGGCCAAAAACGATTACCGGAGAGCCGTCGTGCTCGTCTAGTAGCATCTGAAGCGCTCGCATCTTCTCACCCGGGTGAATAGTATAGACTGTGTGCTCCACGGTAGGCAGCGCGCGCATATCTGTGTCTATTTCCACATTCACAGGACTGCGCAAGTGCTTCTTAGCGGTAGTGGCCACCCACTCGGGCACCGTGGCAGATAGAAGTGCGGTCTGGCGCTCTGATGGCGTCTCACTGAGGATTGCTTCAACATCTTTTGCAAAACCCCTGTCCAGCATCTCATCCGCCTCGTCCAGTACGAGAAATCGCACTGACCGCAGGTCGAGCGTTCCCTGCCGCAAATGGTCGAGCGTGCGGCCGGGCGTCCCAATGATGATCTGCGCCCCTTTTCTCAACTCCGCGTATTCCGGATTCGCGGAGCGTCCGCCATACAGAAGCGTTACCCGCAGCCGCTGTGATGCGCACAGGGCTTTGGTGACATCTGCAACCTGAATGGCAAGCTCGCGCGTAGGAACAAGCACGAGCGCCTGAACCCGGCGGACTGACGGGTCGCACTGCTCAGTGAGTGGCACCGCAAACGCCAGCGTCTTCCCTGAACCCGTGCGCGCCTGTCCGATCAGGTCTCGACCGTCAAGAAGAGGAGGGATGGACTCTGTCTGAATTGGTGTGGGCTCCGAAATGTCCATCAAGGAAAGAGCACGTCTTGTAGCGGCTCTCAATGCCATGCCGGGAAACACTTCCTCGTCGGACGGTGCGGACCCGTTTGAAGGACCGGGTTCGTCACGGAGAACACTTCCGCCAGCTGGCACTCTCTCTTGTGCCTCGGCTGTATCAGGATTACCGGATTGGCCGTTCCTGCGCGCATTGAAGCAGGATCGACAATACACCGGCCTGCCAGAAGTGGGGCGGAATGGCACGGTCGTGGACTCATTGCAGTCGGCGCAGATGACTGCGTGACGCTGTGACCGACGAGATGCACGCGGACGTGCGCTTACGGATTGTAATGTCATTCGAAATCAGACTCCTTGGACTAGAGACGGCCGCGCATACGACACAACGCGAGGCGGCCGTTTATTGAGATAGCAGATGAAGGGCACTCTGTGGAAACTTGAGGGAATTGTGAATACCTTGTGGGCCAATTTAAGAGGCCAGTCTTGGGGGCGTCAATGCGACGCGTAAAATCATTATAACAGATTGTCTTGTGCAAAGAATATACATTTGTTAAATGTTCCGGCGCGAGAGCGCAGGACTGAATGCTTCGTTGTCCTAATAGTGAAGGCTGCACCCCGAAAAGATTGACACTCGTCAGGTCTGATGACTTGCCATCTGACACAACGCTCAGCGAGAATGACACGGACGCAAGGATTCCTTGCCCCTTACATTCCGCCATACAAGAGGGAACCCATGAATTGGAAAAACGATCCCAATCTGAGCGCGATGAGTGACATGGATCATCTCACGCAGGTAACTCACAGCCTCACGGACGCCATCCACGCCAACCCGGACGATGCTCGCACCTGGTTCCTGCGGGGAAACGCATACCTCGATCGCGGGGCGTATGAGTTCGCCGTCAGCGACTACAGCAAAGCGATCGAGTTAACTCCCGATGACTCCGTCGCCTACAACAACCGCGGCATAGCATTTCGCAACAGTGGCAATACCGATCTCGCAATCGCCGACTATCGCAAGGCGCTTGACCTCGACCAAGACTACCGGGACGCCCACAACAATCTCGGCATGGCGCTCTCCGATAGGGAAGAGTACGATGACGCGATAACCCACTTCACCCGGGCAATCGAGCTTGACCCCCACTACTGGTACGCCTACAACAACCGTGGCATGGCACTCTGGGCGACCGGCCACCGCGACGAAGGCATCCGCGACTACGAGCGCGCCAAGCAGCTCGCCACCTCCACACCCCAATAAGTCCCTGCAACTCCCTGCCTTCCCCCAGCACCGTCGCCAATGTCGGCGAGGCTCACATGCGTTGAGAGACCTCAGCCGGCTGAAAGTCGCCCATAGGACATGGCGAATCCCCCGATCTGAAAATTCGCCCAATTCCTGCCCACAACGCGCTTGACACGAATAATTGTTCGTTCTAACCTTGTTCTATTCAATCCACCAGCAGGCAGAATCTTACTCAAACACTAGGAGGAGTAATGGGAAACCCAGTAATACACTTTGAAATTGGAGGCCCCGACGGCCCCGCTTTGCGGCAGTTCTATACCGACCTGTTCGGCTGGGACGTGCAGGTGCAGGGCCCTGAGATGGGCAACTACGGTGTAGTTATGTGGACCGAAGGAGGCATCGGCGGCGGCATCATGGAGACCACCGAGGAAATGGATATGCCCGTCCGCAACTACGTCACATTCTACATTGAGGTCGATGACCTTCAGGCAGCCCTGGATAGGATTTCCGAAAATGGTGGCTCAACCATCATGCCGCCGACGGAGATTGCGCCGGAGGTGGGTTCGGTAGCTATGTTTATGGACCCTGCCCACAACGCCATTGGCCTCTACTCGGTGCCCCCGGCAATGGAAGGCGACTTGCCGCCAAAGAGCGATGCCCCTCCCGTAGTTCACTTCGAACTTGGCGGTAGCGATGCGGCAGCCCTCGAAGACTTCTACACCAAGATTTTCGACTGGAAGATTAACGCCATGGACATGGGCGGCGGAATGACTTACCGCCTCGTGCAGCAGGAGCCCGATAACTACGGCGGTAACGGCATCGGCGGCGGCATATTCGAGCACATGGAAGGCATGCCGCCAAATGCTCCCGGCATCGCCGTTGAGGTCAACGACCTGCAGGCATATCTTGACAAGGCTGTGAGCCTCGGCGGGACCGCCCTGATGCAGCCTAACGAGATTCCTGGCGGCTTCGGCTCACTCGCGATATTCAACGACGTCGCCGGTAACCGCATGTCGCTCTTCAAGTCTCCGTAGGATCACGACCGAGCGCACAACTAGTCCTCCCTTCAATCCGTGAGACCGTCATCGCCGCATCCCTTTTCGGCGATGGCAGTCTCACGGCATCACACCCAATCATTTCACAGGAAAAGGAGACAATCATGCTCAGGCACTTCGCCGGAGTCGCAGAGATAGTCGAAGACGTTGAAGCAGCCATCCAATTCTACCGCGACACACTTGGGTTGGAGGTCGAGTCCCTCAGCGAAGGCTACGCAACCGCGACCGTTCCCGGTGTTCTTCATTTCGGCATCTGGTCCCGAGCCGAAGCCGCCCAAGCCACCTACGGCAGCCGCGACGCCGCAGAACGCGTTCCTCTTGGTTTCACAATCGCCTTCGAGGTGGACGAGGTAGCAGAGGCCGCACAGCATCTCGACAATGCCGCCGTAGAAGTGGTTCAGCCCACAAAGACCGAACCGTGGGGACAGGTAACCAGCCGCTTCATATCGCCCAGCGGTGCCCTCTGCGAGATTGCGGAGACTCCATGGGCACGCCGAATTACACAGCCAATGTCAGCAGAGTAGGGCGGTGCGCCCTCACCATCCCACCGCGCACCCGTCATTGCGCGGCTCGCTCCCGCCCGTGAGTGCGCCGCTCTCCGCGTCTCTAGCGATCACCTGGCCGCCCCCGAAATAAAGCGGGTGCGACTCCGTGATGACAATTCGATGCCCACGCCCCCGCAATTCGTCGGCGACTTTCTCCGGAATGCGTGGCTCCAGCCCGACCTCGCCCTCAAGCGGCCTGTAGCTGAATCTCGCCGCGTCGAGAGCATCCTGCGGCGTCATCCCGAAGTCGATCATATTGCTCAGCACTTGGATCTGCCCCTGAGCCTGCTGCACCGTTCCCATCACCCCGTAGCTCAGCCACAGATCGCCGTCCTTCGTCGCCATTCCCGGTATCAGCGTGTGGAACGGCCGCTTCTTCGGCGCCAGCACATTCGGATGACTGGGGTCCAGCGAGAACGATGCTCCTCTGCTGTGCAGCGCAATCCCCGTTCCCGGCACGACCAGCCCCGTCCCAAAGTCAGAGTACACACTGTTAATCAGCGAGCAGGCATTCCCTTCGCCGTCCACACAGGTAATGTAAACCGTATCGCCGTCCGAAGGCTTCACGCCGCGCGGGACATTGTCCATCGCATGCTCTTCTCGAATGAAGCGCCGCCGCCCCGCCGCGTAGCTCTTCGATATCAACCTTCCCGTGTCCATCCGCATCTGCGCCGGGTCCGTTATATGATACATCCCGTCCGTCAGCGCGAGCCTTGCGCTCTCTATCAGGTAGTGATGCCGGTCCGCAGACTGCGCTCCCATCGCCCCGATGTCGAACCCTTCCGCGATATTCAGCCCCAGCAGTACATTCACCCCTTGGTTGTTCGGAGGGCACTGCCAAACATCAACACCGCGATAATTCGTAGTGATCGGCTCCTCCCAGGTTGCCTCGTGCTCCGATATGTCATCAGTCGTCAGCCACCCGCCGCGCTCCTGCACGAATGCCGCAATCCGCTCAGCTATGTGCCCCTTATAGAACGCGTCCGCTCCGCCATACGCAATCGTCCGCAGCGAATCGGCGAGCGACGGCATGCTCATAATCTCACCCGCACGCGGCGCTCTGCCGCCCAGCAGCAGTTCTTCGCCGCTAGAATGCTGTTTCAAACGCGACTGCGCGCCTTCCCACTGGTACGCGACCATCTCCGACACCGGATACCCGCTCTCGGCATAGTCAATCGCCGGCCGCAGCACATCCGCCATTTCTAAGTTCCCGAACCTCTCCAGTAATGCCTGCCATCCGCTCACCGCACCCGGCACCGTCACCGCAAAAGGGCTGTCGTCCGGAATTCCTGTGTAACCGGTTGAGCTGAGCGCCTCTGCATCCGCCGCCGCCGC
>MKWU01002796.1_pt1 | contig 24799 bp, 19 predicted proteins | sample 809101 | NCBI WGS metagenome assembly MKWU01 (sample SAMN05860141, study PRJNA318959) | sponge metagenome | host: Aplysina aerophoba | place: Slovenia: Piran, Adriatic Sea, Gulf of Piran | collected 2013-05-07 | reverse complement strand
CAGCGCGGGACGGGGTGGTGCATTTTCCAGTGCAGCTAGCCGAGCGCGGCCTCGTCGAGTTGAGCGTTTTTGACGTAGCTGGTCGGTTGGTATTTACCGAGCGTTGGGACCTGTGGCCGGGGAGCCACGACCGGCCGGGCCGCGCCCCGCGCTGGACGCCGAGCCGGGCCGTGGCCAACGGGATGTACTTCTATCAACTGCGGTTGCCTAATCGCAGCCGCTTGGGCAAAATTGCCCTTGTGCGCGCCCCTTGAGGAAGCCATGGTAATCAAAGCAAGCGAGCGCAAGAAGCAGTTGAACAAACGCCTGCGGATGCTCAACCGCCTCGCCTTGGGCGGCGTGACCCTCTTTGTGCCGATCTACATTGGGGTGAGCTTGACGGGCGAATCAGCGGACAAACTGGAAAACCTGACTAACCTATTCGCCAACATCAACAACCAAGTTGCCCTGACAGTGCCCCCAGATGGGGTGCGCTACATGCATTTTTTTCACGGTCCACCCGATGAGGGCCACAAGTTCGTGCTCATCGACGTGCGCTTGCAGGTGAATTTGCAGCTTGCTTGGACGATTGTGCCACGGTGTTTTCAGCTTGTTGACGACCGTGGGCGGCGGTATTATCCGCTGTCGCGATCGCCGTTTTTTATTGCGCACACCAACGAGATCCAGGGGACCAAGGGCGAGGTTTACGAAGGGCAGTTGCTCTTTGAAATCCCCTCTGAACGCAAGCACGAAAGCCTCCTTTTTGATCGCTACAACGAAACCAAGGAAGACGACAATGGCCACGATTGAGGAACAGTTGACACTCGGGCGGCAGCAGCTAGAGCGGCTACGAGGGTATCTTTGACATAAGCGGCAAGAAGGAAGAGCTAGCTGCATTAGAAAAGCGCATGGCGGCCGCGGACTTTTGGAGCGACCGGCGGCAGGCCGAATCCGTTGGCAAGGCAGTGCGCATCCTCAAGGACACCATCGCGGATTGGGAGACCTTGGACGCGCAGTTAGAAGACTTGGACCAACTGCGGCAGATGGCGGTCGAAGAAGGCGATGCAGAAGCGCTGACCGAAGTCGAAACCGAGGTCGAGCACGTCGTGCAGGGTATTGGCGAATTGGAGTTTCGCACGATGCTCAACGACGCGGACGACCCCCAAAACGCCATCCTCGTCATTCACTCGGGGGCAGGGGGCACGGACGCAGCCGAATGGGCGTCGATGTTGATGCGTCTGTACACGCGCTGGAGCGAGCGCCACGGCATGGAATGCGCGGTTGTGGATCTGCAGCAAGCTGAGGAAGCCGGCATCAAAGGCGCAACCATTGAGGTTAGGGGGGATTACGCGTATGGCTACCTCAAAGCCGAAGCCGGAGTCCATCGCTTGGTGCGGCTTTCGCCTTTTGACACGAGCCGCCGCCGCCACACTTCGTTTGCTTCGGTCTTTGTCTATCCAGAAGTCGAAGACGATATCGAGGTGGACCTCAACGACGAGGACGTGAAGGTCGAAACCTACCGCTCCGGGGGCGCGGGCGGCCAACACGTGAACAAAACTGCCTCGGCCGTGCGGGTCACGCATCTGCCCACCGGAATTGTCGTCCAGTGCCAAAACGAGCGCTCGCAGTTCAAGAACAAAGCCACTGCATTTAAGGTGCTCAAGGCGCGCCTGTATCAGCACCTCAAGGACGAGCAGAAACAGAAGCAACTCGCGGTGGAGAGCACCAAGAAGAGCATTGACTTCGGGTCGCAGATCCGCTCCTACGTGTTCCATCCATACACTATAGTCAAAGACCATCGCACCGCTTGCGAAACGGCCAATGTCCAAGCGGTAATGGACGGAGACATCGACCGATTCATCCGGGCCTATTTGACTGAGGGACAAGCGTGAGCATTGCCCTGTTTGTCGCCTACCGCTACTTGCGTTCCAAACAGCGCGAGGGTTTTTTCTCAGTCATCGCCTATATGGCCGTCGGTGGGGTGATCTTGGGGGTAGCGGCTTTGGTGATCATCCTCTCGGTGACGAATGGCTTTGCCGGCGAAGTCAAAAATCGGCTGATCGGCATGAACGCCCACGTCAACATTCGCCGCTTTGACGGCGGCCCCATTGCGGGTTGGGACGCGCTGTTGCAGCAGGTAAAAGGCGCTGACGGGGTCGTGGGTGCCGCTCCGGTCGTGGATTCCAAGGTCATTATTGCCTCGCAGCTCGACTTGGGTCGGGTCGATGGCATTCCCGTGTGGGGCATTGATCCGGCGACTTTTCCAGAAGTTTCTGACTTGATCGAACACCTGAGCTACGCCAATCCAGAAGGTCAGCTGCGCCTCGGCTTGCTGGCAGAGCTAAACAAGCGGGGGATTGTTCTCGGCGAGTACTTGGCGCGGCGCTTGCACGTGGGGCCGGGTTCTGAGGTGTTGCTGATGACGGTGCAAAACCTCGATGTGGAAGCAGCCGTGATGGACGGCTTCTCGCCACGCCCTTGGTCCTTTTTCGTGACCGATCACTTTGAAAGCGGCATGTACCAGTACGACGACAACTATGCTTTTATTCATATAGAAGACGCCCAGCGCATGCTCGAATTGGGCGATGCGGTTACTGATATTCACATCCGCGTCGCAGACATCTACCAAGCGCCTGAAATTCGCGAACACTTATCCGAGGAGTTGGGCTATCCCTATCAAGTGCGCGATTGGACCCAGCTTTTTCCCGAGTTCTTCCGCTGGATCGAGTTGGAAAAATGGGCGATCTTTCTCGCGCTGAGCCTCATCGTGCTGGTCGCGGCCTTTAACATCATGTCGATCTTGGTCATGTCGGTGCTGATCAAGACGCCCGAGATCGGAATCTTGCGGACGATCGGTTGCACCGTGGGCGAGATTTATCGCATCTTTGTCTATCAGGGTTTGGCCATTGGCGGCATCGGCACCTTCTTGGGCTGCTTGATCGGCTTTGCCCTCTGCTGGGCCCAACAGCGCTTTGCCCTGATTTCCATTCCCGGAGACATGTATTTCATCAGCTCGTTGCCCGTGGATATGAGTGTCGTGGATTTTGTACTGGTGGCGGCGATTAGCATGGTCATTTGTTTGGCGACGTCGATTTACCCGGCGCGCAAGGCCGCAGGGTTGATGCCCGTAGAAGCCATTAGGTATATAATGTAGCATGGTGAAACAAGCCGACATCATCCTTGAAACACGCGGTTTGCGCAAGGTATTCGACACTGGCGGTGAGGGCTTGGAAGTGCTCAAGGGCGTGGACCTAGTGGTGCGGGCGGGCGAGCTAGTCGCGATTATGGGCGAGTCTGGAGTTGGCAAAAGCACCTTGCTGCACTTGTTGGGTACACTTGACCTGCCGACGGCCGGCCAATTGCGAATCGCCGACACCGATGTGCTCAATCTCGGCGATCAGGCGCTGTCGCGCTTTCGCAATCGGCACATTGGTTTCGTATTCCAATTTCACTACCTGCTGCCGGAATTTACCGCGCTGGAAAATGTCTTGTTGCCGGCGAGGGTCGCTGGCGTCGATCGCCACCAAGAAGCCCTTGAGTTGATGGATTCCGTCGGGCTAGCCGACCGCTTGCACCACCGGCCTGGGTCGCTGTCGGGCGGCGAGTGCCAACGGGTGGCCATGGTGCGAGCGCTGATCACGCAGCCGTTGGTCGTGCTGGCCGACGAGCCATCGGGCAACCTCGACGAGGCGGCCAGCGAGTCTATGCATCAACTGCTCGCCGGATTGGCCCGGGAGCGCGGGCAGGCTTTTGTGGTGATGACCCACGACCGCAAACTGGCCCAGAGCATGGATCGCCGGGGGCGCATAGAAGCAGGTGTATTGCACATGGAAGACGGCGCGACATGAAGAAATGCGGAGTGTGCGCCAAGCGCGAGGCCGTAGTGGCCTATACCCATATCGTTGACGACGTAAAACAGACGCTCTTACTCTGTCCTGAGTGCGCTAAAGAAAAAAACATCGAGGTGCGGGTAGCCCCGGCTGAACAGACCAAAGACGCACCCGTGCTGATGAAGGAAATCAAGATAGAGTTGGCCAAGTTGGCCGGAGCCGAAGGAGACGGGGGCGTGCGGTGTCCAACCTGCGGGATGAGTTACGAGGAGTTCAAGAAGGTGGGTCGCCTCGGATGCCCGCATTGTTACGATGCTTTCTCCTCACAGTTAGAGCGTCTGCTCAAGCGCATCCACGGCGACAACAGGCACCGGGGCAAGGGACCGTTGAAGGTGGCACAAAGCGCTCCAGCGTCCGACGAACTGGAGCGCTTGCGTGCAGAGTTGGCCCAAGCGGTAGCGGAAGAGGCCTTTGAAGAGGCCGCTCAGCTCAGGGACCGCATCCGCGTTCTCGAAGGAAAATAGCTGTGAATATTGAGGACCTCGTTTACAATGCGGCTGGCTGGCTCACTGGGGAAGGGGATGGCGAAGGTATGGTCGTTAGCTGTCGTGCCCGCTTGGCCCGCAACCTTATGACGTGGCCCTTTGCGCCGAAAACCTCGCTCGACGACCAAGAAAAAATCATTGAGCAAGTCCTGAGTACCGCGCAGAAGTGCCACTATATGCGCGATGCGGCCTTTTTCCAAATGAACGCCCTACAGACCAACCAGCGACAGTTGCTGGTGGAGCGCCACCTAATTAGCCCGGCTCTCGCCAAAAGCAAGGGCCAGCGCGGCGTGCTCTTCAATGCCGATGAGTCGCTCAGCGTGATGATCAACGAGGAAGATCACCTCCGTTTGCAGGCTATTCTACCGGGTTTACAAACGCATGCGGCGTGGCAGCAGGTTGATGCGCTCGACGACGCGCTTAGCAGCGAATTGGAGTGGGCGCAATCGGAGCGCTGGGGCTTCTTGACGGCCTGCCCGACCAACACGGGGACGGGCTTGCGAATATCGGTACTCATCCATCTGCCAGCCTTAGTCCTGACCGAGGATATGGAGCGGGTGGTGCGCGGTTTGGCCCGGATGACTTTCGCGGTGCGTGGTTTCTACGGGGAAGGCACCAATGCGGTCGGCAACCTATTTCAGATATCCAACCAAGTCACCATGGGCGTGCCCGAAGGGGAGATCGTCGAGAAGCTCTCGGAAGTGACTCAACAGATTATGGGTCACGAAAAGGAAGCGCAGGCCGCCCTGCTGGCAGACGCATTTGCCCAAGTGGAGGACAAGGTTTGGCGAGCGTATGGGATTTTGCGACACGCGCGGGTATTGAGTGGTCAGGAGTTTATGAACTTGCTATCGGCGGTGCGCTTAGGGTGTAGTTTGGGGATGATCGACGGCTTGCCGCTCGGTTTCATCAACCAGTTAATGATCATTACCCAGCCTTCGCATTTGCAGGCCGAATCACGTGAGGATCTCTCTCCGGCAGACCGCGATGTGCGCCGCGCCGAACTAGTGAGGCGGCGCTGGGCCGAACAGGGGAGTTCACCTTGACAACAATCTGCCCGTTTGGTAGGTTCAAAATCGAGAGTTATCTGACAAATTTACAACGCTCGATATTCAATTCACGCGCTCCGAATGGTCGAGTATCAAGTTTCCTTATTACATAGGCAGATTGTGGAGGACGATTAGATGAACAACATGTTCACTGAAAATGTAAAACAGGTCATGAAGCTGGCGCGCGAGGAGTCGGCACGCTTGGGTCACAACTACATTGGCACCGAGCATTTGCTGTTGGGCATTATCAAGGACGGCAAGGGCAAGGCCGTGGCCGTGTTGACGAACTTGGGGTTGAGTTTGGAGACGGTCAAACAGTCGGTGGAAGACTACGTGACGACTTCGGGCGGCACCATGACCATTGGCGAGGTGCCCTATACCCCCCGCGCCAAACAGATTCTCGAAGTGGCAGCCAACGAGGCCAAGGAGATGAAGACGCAGTTCATCGACGTCGAACACCTGCTTTTGGCTCTGCTCAAGGACAAGGAGGGGGTTGCCGCGCAGATTCTGGCTGCCTTTGGCGTCGATTACAAAACGGCCCTAGAAGAGACCTTGGCCGTGCTTGAAGGCAAGACGACCGGGCGCAAGGAAAAGGGCAAGAAGAGCAAGACACCCTTTCTCGACCACTTTGGCCGCGACCTGACCCAGTTGGCGCGAGAGGGCAAGCTAGACCCGGTGATCGGTCGCCAGAAGGAGATTGAGCGCGTCACGCAAGTGCTCAGCCGCCGCAAGAAGAACAATCCCATTCTCATTGGCGACCCAGGTGTCGGCAAGACGGCCATTGTCGAGGGGCTAGCCCAGCGCATCATTGAAAAGCGTGTGCCGCAGATTCTCCTCGACAAGCGCTTAGTCACCCTCGACATGGGCGGCGTGGTCGCCGGTACCAAGTACCGGGGCCAGTTTGAAGAGCGCATCAAGGCGGTGATGAACGAGCTGCAGCAAAATTCCGAAATCATCATTTTCATCGACGAGCTACACACCATTGTCGGTGCTGGCAGTGCCGAGGGCACGTTGGATGCTTCCAATATGTTCAAGCCCGCTTTGGCACGCGGCGAATTGCAGTGCATAGGGGCCACCACCCTCGACGAATACCGCAAGCACATCGAAAAGGACGGTGCCCTCGAGCGGCGCTTTCAGAGCATCATGGTCGATCCACCCTCGGTCGAGGATACCGTTGAGATCGTCAAGGGGCTGCGCTCTAGCTACGAGAGCCACCATCACGTGGAGTTTGCCGACGATGTCGTTGCCTATGCGGTGCGCCAAGCCGACCGCTATATAAGCGACCGCTACTTGCCCGACAAGGCCATTGATGTGATTGATGAGACGGGCTCGCGCGTACATTTGGCTCGGCTCAGTCCGCCGGAAGAGATCGGTCGCATCGAGGCCGAGATACAGGAGATCAACCGCAAAAAGAACGAAGCGTCTGAGCGCCAGGATTTCGAGGACGCCGCCGTGCTGCGCGACAAGGCGCTCCAATTGAATGAACAGTTACAAAACAAACGCCAAGCGTGGGAGGAAGCGGTCCGCGACGAAGTGGTCGAAGTGACGACAGACGACATTGCCGAGGTCATCGCCAGTATGACCGGCATCCCGATCTCGCGGCTGGCCAAGACCGAGACCGAGCGCCTGTTGGCTATGGAAGCGGAGCTCACCAAGAAAATCGTCGGTCAGCAACAAGCGGTCACCGCGATTGCGCGGGCCATCCGCCGCAGTCGCGCGGGCCTACAGGATCCCAAGCGGCCCATCGGTTCGTTTATCTTTCTCGGCCCGACAGGCGTGGGCAAGACCGAGTTGGCCAAGCGGCTAGCCGAATTCCTCTTCGACGACGCCGATGCGTTGATCTCGGTCGATATGTCTGAGTACATGGAGAAATTCGCGGTGTCGCGCCTGATTGGCGCACCCCCGGGCTACGTGGGTTTTGACGAGGGGGGGCAGCTCACCGAGCGGGTCCGCCGTCGCCCCTATTCAGTGGTTCTGCTAGACGAGGTCGAGAAAGCTCACCCCGATGTCTTCAACATTCTGTTGCAAATTCTCGACGAGGGGCGGCTCACCGATAGCACGGGCCGCAAAGTAGATTTCTGCAACACCGTGCTGATTATGACCTCTAACGCGGGTAGTCGGGATGTGGGCACGGGCGGTGTATTGGGATTCCAGAAGTCCGATTCCGACTCGATGTATGCGCAGATGGAGGGCAAGATCAACGACGCCTTAAAAAAGACCTTCAACCCCGAATTCCTCAATCGCGTTGACGACACCATCATTTTCCACGCTCTCGACAAAGAGCACATCGCTGCTATCATAGATATTCGCTTGGAGGAATTCAAAACGCGCTTGATCCCACAGGACATCCAAGTGCGAGTTACGCCTGGAGCCAAAACGTTGCTCGCCGACAAGGGCTTTGATCAGGCGTATGGCGCGCGCTATTTGGAGCGGACCATCCAGAAGATGCTCGAAGATCCGCTGGCCGAGGAGATTCTCCAGGGCCGCTTTGGCGAGGGCAGTCGCATCCGCGTGACTAAAAAGGGCGAGGAACTAGTGTTCGACGAGGAGCGTCGAGAAAGGGTGGGTGAAGAGGTAAAGAAGAAGCGCGCGACCACGAGTTGATATGAAAAATTTTCGCACCATACTTTTTGCCGTCGTCTCTGTGGGGCTGCTGGGGAGCGCGGTCGAGGCCCAGAAGGTTGTCTCGGTCGAGGTGCAGGGTGAGCTGCGCAAGGTGGCCAAGTCGCTGATCCTAACCACGGTGGGCTTGGAGCCTGGCATTGAGCTATCGCAAGAGAACGTACAGCAGGCGGTGCGCGATCTCCAAGGGCTCAACGTCTTTGAGGATATCCAGATCTGGGGCGATCCCGTTCCCGAGGGAATCAACCTGATCATCATGGTTGAAGAATACCCGGCCTTAGAGGGTTTGCAGTTCAAGGGGCAGAAAAACCTCAAGGAGAAGGATCTCAAGGAGGCGCTGAGCTTGATCACTGGTCAGGTTATCGCGCCGAGGGATGTGGTGCGGGGCGAGCAGAAAATCCTCGATCTCTATCGCGAGAAGGGCTATCTGCGCGCCGAGGTCAAAGGCCAGACCTTCGCCGGAGCAGAAGAGGGCGAGGTCTTCCTCCAATACGATATCAACGAGGGGTCCAAAGTGCAGATCAAGCAGATCCGCTTGATCCAGCACCGCGCCGACGGCACGGTGATCGACAGCCGAGAGTTGCCAGCGCGCAGTCCCCGGCGTCCGCAAAAGTGGGACGGTCAAGGCCCGGAGCCGCGCCGGTTGGTGTCGTTGATGGAGACCGAGGAAAAGCGCTGGTGGCGCAAGGGCGAGTTCAACGGCGACACGTACGAAGAGGACAAGCAGAAGCTGCTGGCGTACTATCGCAGCTTGGGCTTTCAGCAGGCAGCTATAGTGCGCGACAGCGTCTATTACGACTCGACGCGGCGGCACTTGTTCATTGACGTGGAAATCGACGAGGGGCTGCAGTACCGGTTGGGCGAAGTCGCTTGGGAGGGCAACGAAATCTTCGGCACCGACGAGTTGGTGGAGAAGCTAGAGTTGCAGGAGGGGATGGTATATGGGCGTTCGGGGCCAGAACTGGCCGATTTGGCGCGCTTTGTCTATTACGAGAAGGGCTACTTGGACACGCGAGTGGTGCCGCAGGAGACGATTCGCAACGACTCGATTGACGTGTCGTTTCAGGTGTTTGAAGGGCAGCCGTGGACGATTCGCAAGGTCGAGATCGCCGGCAATACCAAGACGCGAGAGAAGGTGATCCGGCGCGAGATTGAATTGCGTCCAGGCGATATTTACCAGCAGAATCTCGTCCAAGAAAGTCAGCGGCGCATCCATATGTTAAACTTCTTCAAGGATGTGCAAATCCAGCCTCAATATAGCACAGGCGAGGACGAGCGGCTGGTGGATCTGGTATTTGACGTCGATGAGCGACCGACCGGGCAAGCGTCTGTAGGAGCGGGCTATTCGGATCGCGACAAGATGGTGGGCCAAATCGGATTGCAGGTTCCCAACTTTCGCGGCATGGGCCAGAGTCTGGACTTTAACTGGGAGTTCGGCACTCGGCGCGAGCAGTTCCTAGTCGGTTTTACCGAGCCGTGGCTCTTCGATACCCCGACCAGTTTGTCGGCGCGCGCTTATACGCAAAACCTCCATTACTACGACTACCGGAGCACCAATTATCGGCTAAACAATAGCGATATCCTCTGGAAATCCAATCGCAAGTCGATCAATGTGCGCGTGGGTCGGCGGTTGAAGAAGCCGGCCAATTCTAGCCTTTCGCTGGGCTATCGCCTTTACACCCAAGGCTATTCCGACTTTGCAGACGGCAACGCTCCATTGGCAAGCGATCTCCGCTACCAAGATCGGCTTACAAGCCGCTTTGAGTTGATCTATACGCGCGATACGCGTGACCGGGCCGAGTTCCCGACCAAGGGTACGGTTTTTAGCTACACTCCATCGGTCGCGACTTCGATCGTGGCTGGCGATGTGGACTTCCACAACCACGAGGTGAATTTCAATTACTATCGGCCGAGTTGGTGGAAGTTCGTCTGGAGTTTGGAGACCAAGGTCGCGGTTATAGATGGTTTTTCCGACGCGGACGACGGCCTCATTTCGTACTATGACCTGTTTACCCCAGGTGGTATTGATTACTGGGACGGACAGATCCGGGGCTATCAGGATTACTCCTTGGGCCCAAAGGACGAGGCCAGCGGGATTCCGCTCGGCGGCCGCTCGATGATGGTGTTGAACCTAGAGTACCGCTTTCCGATAGCCGAGCAGCAAGTGTACGGCATCCTCTTTGCCGACGCGGGCAACGCTTGGGCGACGATTCCCGAGCTCGATCCCTTGGATCTCAGGCGCTCGCTGGGCTTTGGTTTTCGCGTCCAGACGCCGATGCTGGGGATGATCGGCTTCGATTTCGGCTATGGTTTTGACCGCGAGAAGGTCGATGGCGCGCCGGCTGGTTGGAAGACCCACTTCCAGTTTGGGCCGCAGTTTTACTAGGCCTGATCGCAGGGGCAAAAGACGAAGCCCAAGGTGTCGCCTGGCATCTTGGGCCTTCTTGTGTCCGCTGTTTCACAAAATTCTGCCAAGTCGTATCTTATACGACTTAGTTTGGGATGACAGAAGAACGGATCGACGCAGGATTTGCTATGGCCAAACAGTTGATCTGCATACTTGTCTTGATCTTTCTGATTTCCCTTGCTGGGTGTGTCCCCGGCGACGGGAAACACACTGAAGCGAATCCCGCCGGATTTTTTTGGGGAATCTGGCACGGTTGGATTGCACCCATATCGCTCATCTGGGGCCTGTTTGACTCAGCCATCCGCCTCTATGAACCGCACAACACAGGCTGGTGGTACGATGCTGGGTTTTACATTGCCGTTATCAGCGGCTTCGGCGGTATCTCCTTGTCGCGGCGCAAGCGATCCAAGATCAAGATGCAGATCAAGTAGTCGTCTGACACCCGTTGCAGCGAGAATAGCGCAGTTGAATAAAAAAATGAACGTCACTTCAATCCCATTGATTTTTGTCTATAAAGAGGAGTAGATATGAGACGTGCCCTATTGTTCTCCCTCGTCGTGGCCTGTTGCGCCACTAGTGCCTCGGCTCAGCTAAAAATAGGCTATATCGATTCAGAAGTGCTCAAAGAGCGCCTGCCCGAATTTCGAGATGCGCAGCGCACGCTGGACCAGCTACGTCAAGACTACGAGAACCAAGCCAAGGACCGAGAGGCCCAGTTGCTCAAGTATCAGGAGGATTTTCGGCGGCAGGAATTGCTGATGAGCGAGGCCCGCAAGGCGGAAATGCAGGCCGAATTCGAGACGAAAGTTCAGCAATTGCAGCAGTTTACCCAGGAAAAATTTGGACCCGAAGGCGAGCTGATGCGCAAGAATATCGAGCTTTCCGAGCCGATCTTCAAAAAGATCAACGATGCCATTCAGGGCATGGCCGAAGAAAAGGGCTACGATTTCATTTTCGACGCCGCCGCGCCTTCGAGCGGGCTGGTTTTCGCCAAGGAGGAATACGATCTGACCGAGTCGCTGCTGGAACTGATGGAGAAGGAAAAGGAAGAGGGAGAGGAGTGAATTTAACGGAGATTCTCGAGCTGTTGCCGCACCGCTATCCGCTGCTGCTCATTGACCGCATCCTCGAATTGGAACCTGGAGAACGCGTCGTGGCCTTGAAGAATGTGACGGCCAACGAATCGTTTTTTCAAGGTCATTTTCCCGGTTATCCGGTCATGCCCGGGGTGCTGATCGTCGAGGCACTGGCGCAAGCGGGTTGCGCAATGATGCTGAGCGGCGTGGAAAATCCCGAATCCAAGGTGCCTTTTTTCGCCGGGATTGATCGCTGCAAATTTCGCCGCCCGGTCGTGCCGGGGGACCAGTTGCGACTGGAGTTAACGGTACTTAGGAAGCGGGGCGGGTCCTGTAAGTTGCAGGGGCGAGCACTGGTGGGAGAGGAAGTGGCGGCACAGGCGGAGATTATGGCGGTATTGGGGGAGCGGGAAGGCCATTGAGGAGCATCTGATGGATCGCCTTAATCACGTCCTCGAAGCGCAGCAATTCGATCTAGACTTGATAGACGCCATTTTCTCCACGGCCCAAGAGATGGAGCAAGTAGTTCAGCACTACGGGTCCAATATCCTCAATCGCCGGGTTATGGCGACGCTGTTCTACGAGCCTAGTACGCGCACGCGGCTGTCCTTTGAATCGGCGATGACGCGGTTGGGTGGGGCAGTCATTACAACCGAAAGCGCACAGGAATTTTCTTCGGCAGCCAAGGGAGAAACCCTCGAGGATACCATTCGCGTCGTCGCCGGGTACTCGGACGTGATCGTATTGCGCCACTACGAAAGCGGGGCTAGCAACCGAGCTGCTGCTGTCGCCGGCGTCCCGGTGATCAACGCCGGCGACGGAGCCGGACAGCACCCGACCCAAGCCTTGTTGGACCTCTTTACTATCCAGCGCGAGATCGGACGCCTCAAAAAAATTACAATTGCTTTGGTGGGAGATCTAGGCAATGGACGGACAGTGCGTTCGCTGTGCTATCTGTTGGCCAAATACGAGGGTGTTAAGATGTACTTCGTCGCGCCTGAGATAGTGAGGATGAAGGACGACATAAAGGAGTATTTGCAGCGGCACCAGGTCCTTTTCGAGGAAGTGGACGACCTACATGAAGTGGCAAGGCAGGCTGATGTCGTCTATCAGACGCGCATCCAAAAGGAGCGCTTTGGCGACCGCACTGGGGAGTACGAGCAGGCGCGGGGCAAGTACATTGTCGATCATTCGGTGATGGACTGCATGCAGGAACACGCTGTTGTCATGCACCCGTTGCCGCGCGTCGATGAGATTGACCCGGAAGTGGACGCGGACCCGCGGGCGGCCTATTTTCGCCAAGCCCATAACGGGCTTTACGTGCGCATGGCCCTTTTGCGGATGATCCTCGCTTGACCTCAGTGGTACCGCCGGATATATTGCCGACAATTGCTTCTTATTCTTAGGAGGATACACAGATGGGTTCGAGTAAAGGCAGAATGAAGGATAAGGAATTGAGGAGTCGGCGACAGCGGCGCAAAAAGCGCTTGAAGCGACGCGCTCAGGAGGCCAAGCTGTCACCCAGGAAGAAGTAGATAGAAGTATAGAGGCCACCGGCCTTGCTTAAGAGAGCCGACAGATTGGCTGTCGGCTCTTTTTGCATTGGAGGAGAAATGGAAAGGCCCCTGCGCGTCGCCATCGCCGGTGCCAGCGGCATCGGCAAGCATCACGCTAAGTGGTTCCACCGCGTCGGTGCGCAAGTCGTTGGTTTTTTGGGCCGCAGTCGGGAAAGTGCCGCTGCCACAGAGCGCGTTCTACGCAATATCTTTCCCTTTTCGGGCCAAGGCTATTGGGACTTGGACCGATTGCTGATCGAAGAAGTTCCCAATGTGGTCGACGTCTGTCTGCCGAACGAAGCCCATTTCGACTGTGTCAAATGCGCTCTTGAACGGGGTTGTCACGTCCTCTGCGAAAAGCCCTTAGTCTGGCATTCGGATGGAGCGGAGCAGACGCTGATGCAAGCGCGAGCCTTGGTCGATTTGGCGCAGCAAACCGATCTGCACTTGGGGGTCTGTACTCAATACGCTGCTTCGCTACCCTACTACCGGCAGCTATACGAAGAGGCCCGCGGTTCGCTCGCTACCGTAGAATCCTTTTACGCGGAAATGGAGACCTTGGCGCGGGGGCGTCGCCGCAGCGCCGCGGAGGTGTGGATCGATATGGCACCTCATCCTTTGAGCATGCTCTTGGCTTGGATGCCCGACGGAGTCATCGAGCCTGCTTCGCTACAAGTGGTGTCTGGGAGCGGGGAAGTGCGGGCCTGTTTCAGTTTTGCCAACTCGGCGGGAAGTTGCCTTTGCGAAATCATCGTCCGCGATCTACACGAGGGCCAACCCCTGCGGCGATTCGGCGTCAATGGCTTTTTGGTCGATTGCACGGGGCGACCTGCGCCCGACGGGACTTATTGTTCAGTGCTCAGCACGGGTGAATCAGAGCTGGTCGGAGATGATTTTATGTCGCTACTCATCGCCCGGTTTACCGAAGCGGCAATACAGCCTAAACTAACGCCGCTCGTATCCGGCGAAGTCGGGTTGCGCAACCTCGAACTCCAGCTACAAGTTCTGCAGAACGCCTAAGGGTGAGACGGGAGCAGGCCGCAGCGGTTGCGTATAACTACCGTCCCGATGTACACCGACTTGACCTGCTAAGCCCAATAATTAAAGGAGAGGTAGAATGGGAATCCCACAGCATAATATAGAGGAGGAATTCGCAGCTTTAGCCGAAATGCTCTCAGGCCAAGGTATCGAGGTCGAAGAAATCAAAGCCAAGCTCAAAGCCCAAGAGATAGAGACGCCTTCTTGGGGATATGGCAATTCTGGGACGCGCTTTGGCGTTTTCAAACAGCCCGGTGCCGCTCGCGATGTCCACGAGCGGTTTGCCGATGCGGCCCAGGTGCACAAGGTGACGGGTGTCTGTCCCAGCGTGGCTTTGCACATTCCGTGGGATAAAGTGGATGACTACGATGCTCTGGGGCAAGAAGCGGCGGAATTGGGCGTGTGCATTGGGGCAATCAATCCCAATGTCTTCCAAGAGCCTGAATACAAATCGGGCAGTTTCGGCCATCGGGATCCGGCCGTGCGCCGCAAAGCGCTCGATCACATGCACGAGTGTGTGGATATCATGCAGCAGGCCGGGTCCACAGTGTTGAGCCTTTGGTTTGCCGACGGCACGAACTACCCAGGCCAAGACGATATCATTGCACGCAAGCGGCGCTTTGAAGAATGTCTAAGTGAGATTCACGCAATGCTGCCCGAAGGGGTGCGGATGCTCATTGAATACAAATTCTTCGAACCGGCATTTTATCATACTGACATTGCCGACTGGGGTATGGCGCTAAATTTCGCCATTAAGGCTGGGCCGAAGGCCGAAGTGTTGGTAGATCTAGGGCACCATCCTCTTTCCACCAACATTGAGCACATCGTGGCCTTGCTCCTCGACGAGGGGCGGATGGGTGGTTTTCACTTCAACAACCGCAAATACGCCGATGACGATGTGACCACCGGGTCGGTAAACCTCTACGAGGTCTTCCTGATTTACCACGAGATCCTCAATGCTGAGCGGCGCGGTGCCGCAGCAGCGAATATCGCCTACATGATCGACCAAAGCCATATTATCAAGCCTAAAGTTGAGGCGATGATCCAGTCTGTGCTCAATATCCAGATGGCTTATGCCCGTGCATTGCTGGTTGACCGCACGGCACTAGCTGAGGCCCAAGCGGAGGACGACGCAGTGGCATGCGAAGAAGTTTTGCGCAACGCCTATGACACGGATGTGCGGCCCTTGTTGGCTCTTGTGCGCCAAGAGCTGGGAGCCGAGGCTGATCCTCTATATGCCTATCGTCGCAGCGGTTATTTCGAGCGCATCGCCATAGAAAGGCAGGGCGAATTGAAGGGTGCTGCTAGCTGGGGTTGATGTGTGGGCGTTGTATCGGTTCTATTGTTAGTGCCGCTATTTTTTCTTGGCAAAAAGTTGACAAAAAGATAGTTGTGTATCATATTATAAGGCCGCTCGATACTTGAGCGATTGATCTTTGAAAATCGAATAACGTACATGAGGGTCCAGCGTCGAAGAGCTTGGATTTCAAAAAGTAGTATATCAAATTTTTCTCACGGAGAGTTTGATCCTGGCTCAGAACTAACGCTTGTGGTGTGTCTTAGTCATGCAAGTCGAACGAGAAAGTCACCTTCGGGTGACGAGTACAGTGGCGAACGGGTGAGCAACACGTGGGCAACCTGCCCCTGGGTTGGGGATAACACTTCCAACGAAGTGCTAATACCGAATGACAAGGCGAGTTGATGACTCGTTTTTAAAGGTGGCCTCTACTTGTAAGCTGCCGCCTAGGGATGGGCCCGCGTCGTATTAGCTTGTTGGTAGGGTAATGGCCTACCAAGGCGACGATGCGTAGCCGGCCTGAGAGGGTGAACGGCCACACTGGCACTGAGATAAGGGCCAGTCTCCTACGGGAGCCAGCAGTCTAGAAATTTGCACAATCGCCGAAAGGCGGATGCAGCGACACCACGTGGAGGATGAAGCCCCTCGGGGTGTAAACTCCTGTCAGAAGGGAAGAAGGCGCGAGCGTTAATACCGCTCGTTGCTTGACGGTACCTTCAGAGGAAGCTCCGGCTAACTACGTGCCAGCAGCCGCGGTAATACGTAGGGAGCGAGCGTTGTTCGGATTTACTGGGCGTAAAGGGCACGTAGGCGGGTATGCAAGTCGGTTGTGAAATCCTCTGGCTCAACCAGAGAACTGCAGCCGAAACTGCACACCTTGAGTCCAGCAGAGGGAATCGGAATCCCAGGTGTAGCGGTGAAATGCGTAGATATCTGGGAGAACATCAGTGGCGAAGGCGGATTCCTGGGCTGGTACTGACGCTGAGGTGCGAAAGCTAAGGGAGCGAACAGGATTAGATACCCTGGTAGTCTTAGCCGTAAACGATGGGTACTAGGTGTTGGGGGACATTGACCCCCTCAGTGCCGTAGCTAACGCATTAAGTACCCCGCCTGGGGAGTACGGCCGCAAGGCTGAAACTCAAAGGAATTGACGGGGACCCGCACAAGCAGTGGAGCATGTTGCTTAATTCGATGCAACGCGAAGAACCTTACCAGGGATTGACATCCGAGGAACTTCTTGGAAACAGGAGGGTGCCTTCGGGAACCTCGAGACAGGTGCTGCATGGCTGTCGTCAGCGCGTGTCGTGAGATGTTGGGTTAAGTCCCGCAACGAGCGCAACCCCTGTCCTTAGTTGCCATCAGGTAATGCTGGGAACTCTAAGGAGACAGCCTGTGATAAGCAGGAGGAAGGTGGGGATGACGTCAAGTCATCATGGCTCTTACGTCCTGGGCTGCAAACGTGCTACAATGGCTGGTACAAAGGGCTGCGATACCGCGAGGTGGAGCCAATCCCAAAAAACCAGTCTCAGTTCGGATTGGAGTCTGCAACTCGACTCCATGAAGGTGGAATTGCTAGTAATCGCGGATCAGCATGCCGCGGTGAATACGTTCCCGGGTCTTGTACACACCGCCCGTCAAGCTAGGAAAGACGGAAACACCTGAAGTCGCGATCCTAACCGCAAGGAGGGAAGCGCCGAAGGTGGAGCTGTCGATTCGAGCTAAGTCGTAACAAGGTAGCCGTACCGGAAGGTGCGGCTGGATCACCTCCTTTCTAAGGGGATTATCGGGAGTTGTAGACCCTCGACATTATCCGCCTAGGTCAATGTTTTACTCTTCGACCTGTCCTCATGTGCGTTATTCGATTTTCGGGGGTATAGCTCAGGTGGTTAGAGCGCACGCCTGATAAGCGTGAGGTCGGTGGTTCAATTCCACCTACCCCCACCATTCAGGCTTTTGCTCTTTGACAATCGAATACAGGTTCACATCAGTAAAATCTAAGGTTTACCGAGTGGATGCGCGTTATGTGCTTACTACTCGAGACACCGCGATGCATTACCTCTAGTAGTGTTGTGACAGTGATTTTTGGTCAAGCTACAAAGGGCGTACGGTGGATGCCTTGGCACGAGAAGGCGATGAAGGACGTGATAAGCTGCGATAAGCCTCGGGGAGGTGCAAATAACTTTTGATCCGGGGATTTCCGAATGGGGCAACCTAGTGCAGGTCATGCTGCACTACCCTCGGATGAACACATAGTCCGAGTGGAGCAAACGGGGGGAACTGAACCATCTAAGTACCCCTAGGAATAGAAAGCAACCGCGATTCCCCTAGTAGTGGCGAACGAACGGGGAACAGCCCAAACTGCCTGTATGTTAAAGCCTGCACGCGTTGTACAGGCGGGGTTGTGGGGCGTCATTCGACAAGGGTGCTGACTTGTCGGGAAGTTATCAATCGACACCATAGTCGAAGTGTTCTGGAAAGTTCTACCACAGAAGGTGATAGTCCTGTAGGCGAAATGGTAGTCGACTTCCCTATGACGTTCCCGAGTACCACGGGGCACGGGAAACCCTGTGGGAAGCTGGGGAGACCACTCTCCAAGGCTAAATACTCTCTCGTGACCGATAGCGCACTAGTACCGGTGAGGGAAAGGTGAAAAGTACTCCGAGAAGGAGAGTGAAATAGTACCTGAAACCGTACGCTTACAAGCAGTCGGAGGGGGTTTGTCCCCTGACGGCGTGCCTTTTGCATAATGAGCCGACGAGTTACTTGTATGCAGCAAGGTTAATTCACTCAGTGAAGGAGCCGTAGCGAAAGCGAGTCTGAATAGGGCGTTCAGTTGCATGCAGTAGACCCGAAGCCAGGTGATCTACCCATGGCCAGGATGAAACGGGAGTAAAATCTCGTGGAGGTCCGAACCGCCGAACGTTGAAAAGTTCTCGGATGAGCTGTGGGTAGGGGTGAAAGGCCAATCAAACCTGGAGATAGCTGGTTCTCCCCGAAATAGCTTTAGGGCTAGCCTCTTGTAAAAGAGTCGTGGAGGTAGAGCACTGGATCGGCTAGGGGGCTTACCCGCTTACCAAACCGAACCAAACTCCGAATGCCATTGACTTGTTTCAAGGGAGTCAGCGTGCGAGGGATAAACTCCGTACGCGAGAGGGAAACAACCCAGATCGCCAGCTAAGGTCCCTAAGTGTAAGCTAAGTGACTAAAAGGATGTGAGATTGCTGAGACAGCTAGGATGTTGGCTTAGAAACAGCCACCATTTAAAGAGTACGTAATAGTTCACTAGTCAAGTGATCTCGCGCCGACAATGTACCGGGGCTAAGCTTACCACCGAAGCTGCGGACTTCGCACTTCGTTCGCGAAGTGCGGATTGGTAGGGGAGCGTTCCATAGTAGGCAGAAGGTGAACCGCAAGGTTCACTGGACGAGATGGAAGTGATTATGTCGGCATGAGTAGCGATAAAGCGGGTGAGAATCCCGCTCACCGAAAATCTAAGGTTTCCTGGGCTAGGCTCGTCCTCCTGGGGTTAGTCGGGACCTAAGCTGAGGCCGAAAGGCGTAGGCGATGGAAAACAGGCTAAATATTCCTGTACCACTTACAGAGCGTTCGAGCTATGGGGTGACGCAGAAGTGAAAGGTCAGCCAGCGACTGGAAATGCTGGTCTAAGCTCGTAGGGGGGCCAACTAGGTAAATCCGGATGGCCGCTAACCCCGAGAAGCGATGGGGAGCCGTCTAACGGCATAAACTGACCCTAATCATGCTGCCTAGAAAAACCTCTATGTGAGTTCTGTAGGTGCCCGTACCGCAAACCAACACAGGTAGATGAGGAGAGTATCCAAAGGTGCGCGAGTGAACCCTCGTTAAGGAATTCGGCAAAATGATCCCGTAACTTCGGAAGATGGGATGCCCTTAGTAGATGAAGCCCCTCGCGGGTGGAGTCCAAAGGGGCCGCAGAGAAACGGGCTGGGCGACTGTTTACCAAAAACACAGGTCTCTGCTAAGCCGCAAGGCAATGTATAGGGACTGACACGTGCCCGGTGCTGGTAAGTTAAGAGGATTAGTTAGCTCCTTCGGGAGCGAAGCTTTGAATCGAAGCTCCAGTAAACGGCGGTCGTAACTATAACGATCCTAAGGTAGCGAAATTCCTCGTCGGCTAAAAACCGACCTGCACGAATCGTGTAACGACTTGGCCACTGTCTCAACGAGGGACTCGGTGAAATTGTAGTTCCGGTGAAGATGCCGGATACCCGCGGCAGGACAGAAAGACCCCGTGAACCTTTACTACAGCTTGGTATTGGATTTTGGCACTGCACGTGTAGGATAGGTGGGAGGCTATGAAGCGGGAACGCCAGTTTCCGTGGAGCCGACCTTGAAATACCACCCTTGCCTTGTTAAAGTTCTAACCTTGGTCCTTTGATCAGGATCGGAGACAGTGCCAAGTGGGTAGTTTAACTGGGGCGGTTGCCTCCTAAAGAGTAACGGAGGCGCCCAATGGTTCCCTCAGCGCGGTCGGTAATCGCGCGTAGAGTGTAAAGGCATACAGGGAGCTTAACTGCGAGACCTACAAGTCGAGCAGGTGCGAAAGCAGGGCTTAGTGATCCGACGGTTGCGCGTGGAAGCGCCGAAGCTCAACGGATAAAAGGTACTCCGGGGATAACAGGCTCATTGCCCCCAAGCGCCCATAGCGACGGGGCAGTTTGGCACCTCGATGTCGGCTCAGCGTATCCTGGGGCTGGAGAAGGTCCCAAGGGTTTGGCTGTTCGCCAATTAAAACGCTACGCGAGCTGGGTTCAGAACGTCGTGAGACAGTTCGGTCCCTATCCGCCGTGGGTGTAGGATATTTGAGGAGATCTGACCCTAGTACGAGAGGACCGGGTTGGACGGACCTCTGGTCTACCAGTTGTTCCGCCAGGAGCACCGCTGGGTAGCTACGTTCGGAAGGGATAAACGCTGAAAGCATCTAAGCGTCAAGCCCACTCCAAAACTAGATATCCCGTAGGGTTAACCTACCTAAAGGCCCCTCGTAGACTACGAGGTTGATAGGTTGCAGGTGGAAGCGCAGCAATGCGTGAAGCCGAACAATACTAATTGGCCGTGCGGCTTGACCAATTTATTGTCGCAGCAATACTGGAGTTTTGCATTGCTTTTGGTGTGGGCCTGTATTCGGTTGTTGAAGAGAATTTGAGTTTTCCGGTGGTCATAGCGGAGGGGAAACACCTCTTCCCATTCCGAACAGAGCCGTTAAGCCCTCTTGCGCCGATGGTACTGCTAGGGTCGCCTAGTGGGAGAGTAGGACGCTGCCGGATTTTTTTAAAAGCCCATCCCTTTGGGGTGGGCTTTTTTGTGTATATGGAAAATACCTTGACAACGCCGAGGTAGGCCAATTAATTAAGCACTTCTCTTAATTCAGGAGGAGGCAAATTGAGCGAACAAACGAGAAATTTTTCGCTGTGTGGCCATAGCGGCGCGGGTAAAACAGCGCTGTCGGAAGCCATGTTATTCAACATGGGTGTCGTAAACCGCTTGGGACGCATTGATGACGGGACGACAACATCGGATTGCGATTCGGCTGAGATTGAGCGTCAGATTTCGCTCAAGGTCTCTTTGTTAAATGGCCAGTGGCAGGATCATCACCTCAATATAATCGATACGCCGGGCTACGCAGATTTTATCTCCGAGGCCAAGGCAGCGCTGCGCGTGTCCGACGCGGCCATTGCTGTCGTCGATTCGGTCGCCGGAGTGGAGATCGGTACTGAGCGGACTTGGAATTTCGCTGCCGATTACAATTTGCCCCGGGTACTATTCATCAACAAGATGGATCGCGCCGATGCCGACGCCGACGAGATCTTAGAGATGGTTCAACAGCGTTTCGGGCGCCAGGTCGTGCCTTTGCAAATGGTGGTAAACCCCGGTGAGGGGTTCAACCATATTGTCGATTTGGTTGCCATGAAAGCCTATGCGTACCAAGATGGTAAGGCCACTGAGGGAGACATACCTGACGAGGTCCAGGGCCGCGCCGAAGAGTTGCGTGAGCAGCTAGTAGAATCCATCGCCGAGACCGACGAAGAACTGATGGAGAAGTATTTCAGCGAGGGCGAGTTGACTACCGAAGATATAGTTGCTGGTTTGCGCCAAGCCATGTTACAGCTCGAAATTTTTCCGGTCTTTTTCGGAGAGGCCTACAACAATGTCGGCATTGATCAGCTACTGAATGCCTTGGTGCAATACGGGCCGTCGCCGGCCGAGGCGGCAGGACTCAGATTCCAGGATGGCGAGGAACAGGTAGTTGAGCTTGAAGGTACCGCTACTGCGCCCTTAGCTGCTTTGGTGTTCAAGACTTTGGCCGAGCAGCACGTAGGTGAGCTTTCTCTGCTGCGCCTCTTCTCTGGAGCGATCAAGCCCGGCGACGAAGTGGCCAACTCAGGTAAACGCACCACCGAGCGCATTGGTCAGATTTATCACCTCAACGGCAACAGGCGGACCGAGGTTGAAAGTGCCGAGGCCGGCGATATTGTCGCCTTAGTCAAACTCAAGGACACCCATACGACCGATACGCTTTGCGCTAAGGGCGAGTCGCTACAACTTCCGGGCATTGAATTCCCCGAGCCACTAATTCGCGTGGCTATTCACGCCAAGGAGCAGGGCGGCGAGGATCGCATTGCTACTGGGCTTTCCCAGTTGCACGAGGAAGATCTGAGCTTCATCATGAAATACGACGGCGAAGTCCGCCAAACGATCCTGCTCACCCAAGGTGAGTTGCATCTGGAAACTATCGTTAGCCGCCTTAAAGAACGCTTTAGCGTGGAGATCGCTATGGAGGTGCCGCGAATTCCTTATCGAGAAACGATCCGCGGCAACGCCGATGCGCAATACCGGCACAAGAAGCAGTCGGGCGGACGGGGGCAGTTTGGCGAAGTGTTTCTGCGCATTGCTCCCAAGGGGCGCGGTGAAGGTTTTGAGTTTCTCAACGAGGTCGTCGGCGGCAATATCCCGAGCAACTTCATCCCCGCGGTGGAAAAGGGCATCGTCGAGACGCTAAGCGAGGGACCAGTGGCCGGTTACCAAGTCATTGATGTGGTCGCTACCGTATACGACGGTAAGCACCACCCGGTAGACTCGGACGAAGTTTCTTTTAAGTTGGCCGGCTCCCACGCCTTCAGGGATGCCTTCCTCAAGGCCAAGCCAGTGCTGCTAGAACCTATTTATCAGCTAGAGATTACGGTGCCCGAGGAATTCATGGGCGACGTGATGGGAGATCTCTCGTCGCGACGGGGTCGGATCAGCGGTATGGACACCTCAGGCCACTTCCAAGTCATCCATGCCGAGGCCCCCTTAGCCGAAATAGACCGCTACGCAACATCGTTGCGCTCAATGACGCAGGGCAAGGGATTCCATGCGCAGCGATTTGACCGCTACGAGGATGTCCCCGGCGATATCATGGCTAAGATCATTGAGGATGCGCAGAAGGACAAGGGAAGAGAAGCAGCGTAAGCAGCTTTCTTTTATCCGTTGTAAAGGGCGGTCGGCCAAAGCGGTCGGCCGCCCTTCGCTTTTTGGATTGCGCGGTTTTTTTTATCTTAATAGTGTCATAGAAACAGTCGATTTTCTCCGAGCTTCTGCTTTGAGCAATGGGAGCGAGCGCGGAGATTGGCAAGGAGATAAGCCGATGTCCGGCCACTCCAAATGGAGTACAATCAAGCGCAAAAAAGGCGCCAACGACGCCAAGCGCGGCAAGATCTTTACGAAGTTGATCCGAGAGCTTTCCGTGGCCGCCCGCAGCGGAGGCGATGAGGCGAACAACCCGAGTCTGCGCACGGCAGTCCAGAATGCCAAAGCGGCCAATATGCCCGCGGCAACCATTGAGCGCGCCATACGTCGCGGCACTGGCGACGAGCCGGGGGCGATATACGAGGAGGGACTCTTTGAAGGCTATGGTCCCGGTGGGATGGCCATCATGGTCGAGACCCTATCGGACAACCGCAACCGCACGGTTTCCGAAATTCGCCACGTATTCACGAAATACAACGGCAACCTCGCAGAGAGTGGGGCGGTAGCTTGGATGTTTGAACACAAGGGCGTTATCGAAGTGGACAAAACCCATGTTTCCGAAGACGACCTCCTATTGGCGGTCGTAGATGCGGGAGGCGAGGATATTCAAGATGGTGACCAAGTCCACGAAGTAACGACCACGGTTGCCGATTTGGAGCCGGTCAAAAAAGCACTGGAGAACAACGGCATTGCCTTCGCCCAAGCGACGTTGGCTTGGGTGCCCAAAAGCGAAAATGTGCTCGAAGTACAAGGTGAGGAAGCCGAGAAAATTATCCGCCTCCTCGAAGCATTGGAGGATCTAGACGACGTACAAAAGGTCTTTTCCAATTTCGATCTCCGAGAAGACGAGCTCGAAAAACTCATGGCTCAGGCCTAGTAGGGCTTCGCTTTGCTTGTCCTTGGAGTAGATCCTAGCAGCACGAGCACGGGCTACGGCTTCGTCGAATACAGCAAGCGCAAGGCTCGCTATGTTGACTGCGGTTGTATTCGCCCTAAGGAAGATGCGTTCGAGGACCGGCTGGTTTACATGTTTGATGAGATGACGCGGCTCATCGGCGAATACGCCCCAGATGAGGGCGCGATTGAAACTACATTCTTCGGCAAAGACGCCACAGCAGCGGCCAAGTTGGGCCAAGCGAGGGGTTGCCTGATCGTTGCCATGCGCAAAGCTGGCTTGCCTATTGCTCACTATGCTCCGACGATGGTTAAAAGATCGGTGACCGGGAATGGCCAAGCGACCAAGGAACAGGTCCATTTCATGGTAGCCCGCAGGTTAGGTTTAGAGGAAGTGCCCAAGCCCCGCGATGCATCAGACGCCTTGGCTATCGCGCTATGCCACACTCAGCAGTCTGGTCGGATTTTAAGCGAGGGCCGAGGACAGCGTAAGCCCGAGGTAGAGGCCTTGCTCAGCCGCATGGTCCGGCGTTAGGTATATCCGTGATAACACACCTGCGCGGAACACTCCTGTCCAAATCACCTACCCATGCCGTCGTCGATGTCGGGGGCGTGGGTTATGGCTTAGCCATATCCCTGATTACTTTCGACCAACTACCCCCAGCCTCCGAGGCGGTCCATTTGTCCACCTATCTCTACGTGCGTGAAGACCGCATGGAACTTTTCGGCTTTGCCGATGAGGAAGAGCGGGAGATCTTTGAGTTGCTGATCGGCGTTTCGGGCATTGGCCCTCATTCGGCGTTGACCGTGCTGTCGGGCATGACTCTGCGCGATTTGCAGGAGGCCATCTTACAGGAGCGCGTAACCGAACTGACGGCGATCAAGGGGATTGGTCGCAAGACCGCAGAACGCTTGGTGCTCGATCTAAAGGACAAGGTCCGCGTGGGTGCCTCGGCGG
>MKWU01002795.1_pt1 | contig 24851 bp, 17 predicted proteins | sample 809101 | NCBI WGS metagenome assembly MKWU01 (sample SAMN05860141, study PRJNA318959) | sponge metagenome | host: Aplysina aerophoba | place: Slovenia: Piran, Adriatic Sea, Gulf of Piran | collected 2013-05-07 | reverse complement strand
GGCGCGAGCTCGCGCTGGAAAGCCTGTTGGCCCGGCTCGACCGCTTCAACCTCCTGATCCTCGACGACCTCGCCTATGTGCGGAAGGACCAGGCCGAGACCGGCGTGCTCTTCGAACTCATCTCGGCACGCTACGAGCGGCGATCGCTGCTGATCACCGCAAACCAGCCCTTCGGGGAATGGAACAAGGTGTTCCCGGACGAAACCACGGCGGTGGCCGCCGTCGACCGCCTCGTCCACCACGCCACCATCCTCGAGATGAACGTCGAGAGCTACAGGCGCCGCGCCGCCCTCGACAGAGGCAAGCGAAAGGCCGGTCGACCGGCAAGCTACGCCACCGAGAGAAACACCAAGGACTGATCCGCCGGCGCCGGTTCGGCGGAGCGCCACGAAACTCACGGCCCGCGGGGATCGCCCCCGCGGGCCGCTTCATCTGCGCCCGACCGCCCCTCCGCGACAATCAAAAACCAAAAAAACCCGCTTGCAATCGCCGCCGCGAGACGGAATCATCCCCTCGCCGCTGCCGCCGGGAATCTCATCCCGATTGACGCGCGGCTCTCACCCAGATTGTCGCGCTATACTCCCAACTGAGTCGCCAGACCGAAATCTCCAATCGTATTCCTAATGAGAAACTCGAAACCCGTCTTCTCCTGATCAGCCAGCGTGACTTCGGCGATGAGGACTTCTATCAACGCCGATGGCACGGGTTTGTCCAAGTCCTCGATTACGCTTCGAACTTCGGCCCATTCCTTGCCGGACCCCCGGAAAAGCAACATGTTCCGGTTCTTGTCGACAACGATGCGGGCCCCGGCGGATTGAGGCGCAGCTGATGGTGGGGGCTTCCGCTCTCGGCGAGCATCTCTGCTGTCTGTCCGAGTCGTAGCCGTCACTCCGGCGCTGAACATCCGGTTCAGAGTCTCGGTCAGGTTTTCGGCCTGGGTGTTAAGCACCTCATATGCAAATACTGCGGTATCGATCGACTCTTTGCGGCGGGTGTCCAGTATCCTGGCCCATTCCTCCACATGATCGAGCGTAGTCTGGTCTGCCGCAAATGCGACCAGCTTGCTTGCTTCCGGAAGCGGAAGGAGGATGACCGAACCGCCTGCCCCGGCTGTGCCGATACTCGCTTGGTATCCTTCGGCGCGAAGGACTTCATTCAAGGCCCTCGCCAGGTCTTGCGCCCGCATAAACTCCGGCTCGACGATGACGCCGTAGCGTCCGCGCAACAGAGGCTGGTCGAGTACGTCGATCATGGCGAGGGCGCGGGTCAGGACATTGCTGCTTCCCTTGAGCAGCAGAGCATTACGATCCGGGTCCTCGATGATTTCCAGATCCTTCCGGTCGAACGCTGCGCCCAGCCAACCCCTGACCTGCGGACCCCGAACGACCTTGAGCGGCACCAGCTGGAATATAATACGATGGCTGGGGGGCACTTCCGGTAAGGCCCGGCCGCTCACGAACAAAGGAACATCGCGCGAGGAAATGTCACGGCTGGGAACGAAGGAAAGGATGCCCTCTGGCGTCGCGACGATGTCGACTCCGAATTCGCGCAGTACCCGGCGGGCCGTTGCGAACAGGCGGCGCGGTGCGAGCGGCTCCGTCAATTTGAGAGTGACCAAATCGGTCTTCCGCCGCAAGCCCGGTGAGATCACGAAGGACATTCCCAGCTCTTCCCCGAAGATCTCGTTTATGAAGGATACAATCGGGATATTGTGAAAACTGACTCGAATGGGATTACCGACAAGGTCTTCGCCCAATCGGTCGGTGATGCCTTCCGCGACCGAGTGCTGGATGACGACACCCGGGGCCCGGGAAGTACGCGGCCTCTCCCTCAACGATGCGTCCGCTTTCGGCGTGTCCTCGGACGACGCCGGGAGATTCGCTCTCGGCGCCCGGATTGGCTCCGGCAGGGGCTCCACCTGAAACTCCGCGCACGCCGAGATCAGCCACGCCAGTATCAGCAGAACAACTGAACGGACATGGCGGCGGAAAATGTTCATCTCGAACCCTCGGTACCCGGTAGGACATCCCCTGGCCCGCTCGGCGTTCCGCTATTGGTCCTTGCCGACGGGAACAGCATGAGCTCTTCTTCTGGATGGCCTTCCGCTTTGAGCTTGAGACTCTGATCGGTGATCGACACCAGTACGCGACCGTCAGGCAGGGTATCACCGGAGACGTATCGCACGATGCCAACTCCCGGTACCTTGATCAACACGATGCGCTGGTCTTGGACGGCGATCAGCCCGACATAGTTCATCTTCAGCAGTTCGAGGTTCATGGTGGGTGCAGACGCTGGATCTGCCACCGTCGGCGTATCGGACTTTGTCGGCCTTGCCGCAAAATCTCCCCAGCGCCGGCTAGAGAGAAGGGCTGCCAGATTCTCCTTAGCCGTCGTCGCGGCCACTTTGGCGGAGAGTGAAGCGACCGGTGCCTCGCGGGCGGTTGCGGGGGCTTCCGGCAAGTGGACAGGCATCAGCGACGCCGCAGCGATTGTTGCACAACATGAAACAGCGATAACGAGCCAACGCCGCCACCCGGGCAACATCCCACTCATCGACCCATCCCCTGCAGGGTGGTTGGACCGATGGAACACGCGCCTGATGCCGCTTCCGAATCTGATTTCACCGCAGTCGTTCCACCAGCACTCGCACTCGACGGTTCCCCGCTGATGATACCTATTCGTGTACGCCGCGGCTAGGGCTCCGGGCCGGGTTGTTCTCGTTCTGGAAGCTTCTTCCGTGTGTTCTGGTTTTTTGCTATAATTGGAGCAGCCGATGAGGAGCTATGGTTGGTTCGAGTACATCCATGGTCGAGCGGATCGATCGCATGCGCCGGGCGCGTGGGTTTGGCAAGCTGTTGGCGGTTCCTCTGCTGTTGGGCGGGGTTCTGCTCGCCCTCGTGCCGGTTGTCGACCTGGGCGCGGTCAGCTCGGTGCCCGGCAGCATCAGCGTGCCGCTGTTCACCCAGTCCGCGGCGACCGGCATCCGCAGCGTCGTGCGCGTGGTCAACCGCGCGCGGGACGCCGGCACCGTCAGCATTCTGGCCTATGACGATACCGGGTTGCCGCATGGCCCGGTGAGGTTGGACCTCGGCGCCGGCGAGGCCGTCGATCTCGACGCGGGCGACATCGAGGAAGGCAATGCGGCGAAGGGTCTGCGGGACGGTATCGGCGCGGGCACCGGGGCCTGGCGGCTTGAGCTGAGAAGCACCCTCGACATCGAGGTCCTGTCCTATGTCCGCACGCAGGACGGGCTGGTGACCGGCATGCAGGGCGTGATACCGCTGACCGGTTCGGGGTATCGCGTGCCGCTGTTCAACCCTGCCAGCACGGGCAGCCAGGTCAGCCGGCTGCGGCTGATCAATCCGGGCGCACAGGCGGCGGCGGTGACCATCGAGGGCATCGACGACAGGGGCTTGTCGCCGGGCGGCGCGGTGCGCCTGTCGGTACCGGCACGGTCGTCGCGGATGGTGACGGCGGAGGAGCTGGAGAGCGGTGATGGCGAAGGGCTGCGCGGCGCGCTCGGCGACGGCAACGGGATGTGGCGCTTGCTGGTGACGGCGGACCGGCCGGTCCAGGTGATGAACCTGGTGACGAGTTCGAGTACCGGGTCCATGAGCAACCTGTCGGCGGGGCCGGTCGCCGCACTGGACGGCGAGGACGGCGCGACGACGGTCCATAACGTGGGCCTTTTCCCGTCGGCCTCGAACCCGGATGTGGCGGGTGTGGTGCGCATCGTCAACCGCACGCGCCAGGCCGGGCGCGTGAGCATCGAGGCGATCGACGACACGGGCGCGCGGTTCGGCCCGGTGACCCTTCGGATCGGTGCGCTGGAAGGTCTGGTCATCGGTTCGGGCGACCTGGAGGAGGGCAATGCGGGCAAGGGCCTGTATGCGGGGACCGGCGCCGGCAGCGGAGACTGGCGGCTGCGTCTGAGCAGCACGCTCGACATCGCGGTTCTGTCCTATGTCCGCCCGCTGGGCATGCAGGGCGGGCTTCTGTCCGCCATGGGGGCGGTGGTGCCGCGCCGCGGGTCGGGCCACCGGGTAGCCCTGCTGAATCCGTCGGCGGCGCCCGGTCAGACGGGGCGGCTTCGCCTGATCAACCCGTCGGCGACTGAGGCGGCCGTCAGCATCCGGGGGGTCGATGGCACGGGCGCGGTGCCGGGCGGCGCGGTACGCCTGTCGCTGGCGGCCGGGGCGTCGCGCTCGGTCGCGGTATCGGCTCTGGAAGACGGCGCCGATCCGGGGCTTGCGGGAGCGCTTGGCGACGGCACCGGCCGCTGGGATCTGACGGTGACGTCGAACCGTCGGATCCGGGTGATGAGCCTGCTATCGGGCCCGGGGGGGCATCTTGCCAACCTGTCCTCGGCGCCGGGTGGAACCGCCGATGCGTTGGCCGATGCGCCGGGCGGGACGACGGAAACGGCGACGGCGGCGGAGGTGTTCAACGGGCACGTTTCGGGCCCCGTGGTGCAATCGCGCTGCATCAACTGCCACGTCGCGGGTGGAGTTTCGGGGCACACGCGGCTGGTGTTCGAGCGCGCCGCGAACCCGGACCACGCGGCGCTGAACCTTGCCGCCTTTGAACGCTTCCTGTCGCAGGTCGACGGCGGGGCGTCGCGCATATTGAACAAGATCCAGGGCGTCTCGCATGGCGGCGGCGAGCAGGTGCCGGCGGCCAGCGCGGAGTTCGCCTCGATGGAACGGTTCCTGGACCGGCTGGGCGGGCCGCCTGCGCTGTTCGCCCGGCACATCTCGGAACCCGTGGTTCAGTCTCGCTGCGTCCTCTGCCACGTCGAGGGTGGGCGTTCGGGGCACACGCGGCTGGTGTTCGAGCGCGCCGCGAACCCGGACCACGCGACGCTGAACCTTGCCGTCTTCGAGCGCTTCCTGTCGGAGGTCGAGGGCGGGGCGTCGCGTATCCTCAACAAGATCCAGGGCGTGTCGCACGGCGGCGGCGAGCAGGTGCCGGCGGCCAGCGCGGAGTTCGCCTCGATGGAGCGTTTCCTCGGCGGGTTGGACGCGGGAGTGGTACCGGCCCCGGTCACGGTGGACACTCTGTTCGATCCGGTGCGGATGGCGCCGCTCGGCAAGACGCTCAGGCGGGCCGCGCTGATCTTCGCCGGGCGGCCACCCACCGAACAGGAATACGCCGCAATCTACGGCGGCGGCACGGAGCTGCGAAAGACCATCAGAGGGCTGATGAAAGGACCCGCCTTCCACGACTTCCTCATCCGGGGCGCAAACGACAGACTGCTGACCGATCGGTTGGTGGGTCAAATCATTGATCCCAGTGCTGGTTATTTTGTCGACTTTGTTAGTCAAAACTATGTGCAAAGAAAGGCGGCGGTCAAAAGAAACAGTTTGAATTCATACTATGTTTGGTTGGGCAAGGTGCACCACGGTGTGCGCCGTGCGCCTGTGGAGCTCATCGCTCATGTGGTAGAGAACGACTTGCCCTATACGGAGATCCTGACGGCCGACTACATCATGGCCAACCCGTTTGCGGCCAGAGCCTACGGGGCGACGATCACGTTCGACGATCCAGACAACCCGCGCGAGTTCAGACCTTCGAGAATCATTGAGTATTATCGTCGAGGCGAGGGATATGAGGTGGAGCGTGATGACGTGGTTGGAGCGGACCGCGTGATTAATCCTGGACCCTTGTCAACACGTTATCCGCATTCTGGCGTTCTCAATACGAACGCATTCCTGTTCCGCTATCCCACGACACCGACCAACCGCAACCGGGCGCGGGCGCGCTGGACCTACTACCACTTCCTGGGCCTGGACGTCGAGAAGTCGGCCTCGCGGACCACCGACCCGGTCGCCCTGGCGGACACCAACAACCCGACCATGCACAACCCGGCCTGCACCGTCTGTCACAGCGTCCTTGATCCCGTCGCCGGGGCGTTCCAAGACTACGGCGACGAGGGATATTACAAGGACCAGTGGGGCGGCATGGACTCGCTGCACAGGTTCTACAAGGAGGATCGGGGAAGCGAGCTGAATGTCGAAGCCCAATCCTGGAAGGACCGAGAGACGCTGACCTGGCCGCTGGTGCTGTCGGCGGGCACCGCAAAGTTGAAGGTAACCTTTACGAATCATTACTGGGATGAAGTTGCTCGAGAAGGTGGACGCATGCATCTCGACCGGCTGGATGTGCTCGATGCAAGCGGACGACGGGTGACCAGCGTGGAATTCGAAGATCTGGATCCACCAGTCGCGCATTGGGGCCGTTGCGGGGAGGCGCGGCGAAACCCCGCGTCCGGGCGAGTGGATCATTTCCTTCTGTGGTCTGGTTACAGCGGGTGCGCATTTGATTTCAACATCCAGGTTCCCGAACTGGGTGTTTATACCGCTGAACTGGTTGCCTGGTCGGACGGACAAGATAAGCGTTATGGCGATGACGGCTACGCGAGGCTCGCGGTCATCGCGAACGGCTATGAAGAGGGCGACATCTGGTACCGGGACATGCGCGTCCCCGGCTTTAGCGGTGAGCGGGCGCCGGATGGCGAAAACAGCCTGCAATGGCTGGCGCGGCAGATCGTGGAAGACCGGCGCTTTGCGGAGGCTACGGTCAAGTTCTGGTGGCCGGCGATCATGGGCAGCGAGGTCGCGGAAGCGCCGGAGGCGGAGGACGACGCGGACTTCGCGGGCCTGCTGCTCGCTGCCAACGCCCAGAGCGCGGAGGTGAGGCGTCTGGCGCACGGATTCCGGGAGGGCCTCTACGGTGAGCGGGCGTACAACCTAAAGGACCTCTTGGTGGAGATCGTGCTGTCGAAGTGGTTCCGAGCCGATGCGTTGGACGATGCGGATCCGGTGCGTCGGGTGGCGCTACGCGATGCGGGCGCCCGCCGGCTGCTGACGCCGAGCGAACTCGCGCAAAAGACGGCGGCCTTGACCGGCTTTCAATGGGGTCGGCGCATCAACACTGGATGCGGAGGAGACTGCGATGCCGAGCCCAACGATCTGACCGGAGAATTTCGTCTGCTGTACGGTGGGATCGACTCGGACGGGATCACGGAACGGGCACGGAACATCACCTCGGTGATGGCCGGGGTTGCCAAGCGGCATGCGGTGCGCACGAGTTGTCCAGTCGTGATGCGCGAGTTCTATCTGCTGCCGGATGAGGGACGACGCTTATTCGCTGGCCTCGACCGAACCGCGCGACCGGATCTCGACATCGGCGCGACATTCGAGATCGCGGCCGCTTCCGGGGAAGCGCGCGAAGTCCTTTCGCTGGAGGGAGCGTTGCCTCGGGGCTCCACGACGGTCAGGTTGACCTACACCAATGACTGGTGGGGAGGGAGCTCGGCCACGGACCGCAACGTCTATCTTGATCGCCTCGATCTGCGCGACGCGGCGGGCCGGATCGTTGTCAGCCGCGAACTTGAGACGGTCGAGCCGGAGGGCGATTGCAAGGGGCCGGCGGGTGACAGTTTTGGCCTCTATTGCAATCGCTCGCTGGACGTCCGGATCGAGGTGCCGGAGGCAGGACGATACGCGATAGAAGTCGTGGCCTGGGCGCATCAGGCGGGCGACCAGCTCGCGCGGCTGGAGGTTGCGGTGCTAGATGCGACACATTCAGGTAATGGCGCCACCGCCATCAGGAACAAGCTGGTCGAGCTGCATGAGAAGCTTCTGGGCGTCGAAGTCACACCGCATTCCGCGGACGTTGACGCCGCATTCAACCTGTTCGTCGATGTTATGGAACGCGGAAGGAGTTCGGAAGAAGATCGCTTTAATCGATGGCAATGCGACTGGCGCGGCGATATTCATTTCCTGGACGGGATTCTGGAGGATCCCATTGTCAGGAAGCGGGACGAATGGGGCCTCTATTACGATTTCGACTGGCCCCGCGTAGACGCGCTCATGGACAGCATCGACTTTTCGGACGTTCACAGTTCCGCCCGCGGCTGGGTGGTGGTGCTGGCGTATTTGCTGACCGACTACCGTTACCTCTATCTGTAGAGGCCCGGAAATGAAGCGTCGCTCGGTGCTCAAGGGATTGCTGGCCGTCGCCGCAGTGGCGCCGGGGTTCCGCCTGCCGCTGGTGCACGCCGCGGAGGGTTATCGCGGCAAGCTGTTCGTCTTCGTGCAGGCCGACGGCGGGTGGGATCCGACCAGCTTCTGCGACCCCAAGGTCAACACGCCGGGCGAGAAGGTGATCAATCACTGGGCCCAGCGCGACGAGATCCGCCAGGCCGGCAACCAGGTCTACGCGCCCTTCGCCGGCAACCAAGCGTTCTTCGAGAAGTATCACCGCATCATGCTGGTGATCAACGGCATCGATGCCCAGACCAACTCTCATTCTGTTGGCATCGTGCACAACTGGAGCGGGCGGAACTCGGAGGGCTATCCGACTCTGTCGGCCCTGCTTGCCGCGCATTTCGCGCCGGCGCTGCCCATTCCCTATCTGAGTTTCGGGGGGTTTTCCAAGACCGCCGGCCTGACCCGGTTCACCCGCCTCGACGACCCGCGGCTGCTGCGCGAGATCGCTTCGCCGATCGCCGACATGGACAGCTTCTTCAGCGACGAGGACTGGCAGGCGATGGCCAGCCACCGGGCGTCGACCGTTGCCCGGCTCGCCGCGGTCCCGGACCTGCTGCCGGCCGATCGGGCCCACCTCGCCTTCTACGGCTCGGCCTTCGGCATCGAGGGGCTTAAGGCCTACGCGGATGCGATCCCTCCGGACGACGAACTGGAGCAGCCGGAGGAAGGCCAGGACTTCCGCAGCACCCTGCGGCGGCAGGCCCAGCTGGCCGTGCTCGCCTTCAAGACCGGGGTGGCGATCAGCGCCGATCTGTGGCTCGGCGGCTTCGATACCCACACCAACCACGACCCACTGCATGAATGGCTGCTCCGCAACCTCACCGCTTCGGTCGATTTCCTGTGGGATTACGCCGAACTGCACGGTATTGCCGACCGGCTCGTAGTCGTGATCGGATCGGATTTCGGGCGCACACATTTCTACAACTCGGTGAACGGCAAGGACCACTGGCCGATTGGCAGCTTCGTCGTCATGGAGAAGAACCGGCGCTGGACCGGCCGCGCGGTCGGCGAGACCGACGGCCTGCACTACGCCCAAAAGATCGACCCCCGGACGCTGCGCCGCGACGACACACACGGCACCATCCTTTACCCGAAGCATGTCCACAAGGCGCTCAGACAATACCTCGGCGTCGGACATTCACACGGCGCCCTGCGGTTCCCGTTCAACAATACCGAAGACTGTCCATTCTTCAGCTGAACCACATGGCCCGGGCCGTGGACGGTCGCACCGCGCCGTCCGCGCCACCCTGCGCATCGCCTGCGAGAGAAGGCTGACCGGTGCACGACAGTTCGTGCTGCTCAGATTCCGGTATTCGGCTCCGATTGCCCGATCTTGTGCCTGTTCTACCGTGGCTTCTCTGGCGCGGCCGTTGCCGCTACTGCGGTGCGAAAGTACCGCCCGCAATCCCGTTTCTGGAGGGCATGATGGTCGCGGTGGTGATTCTTACGGCGCTATTCGCGCATGACGCCGCACGAATGGCGGCGGGAATCCTGATGGGATGGCTGCTCGTTCTCCTGGTGGTCATGGACCTCCGTTACCGGCTGTTGCCCGATCTTCTCACGGGGACTTTGTTGGCGAGCGGTCTGCTTGTGGCGCTCGCGTTGCCGCCCACCCAGATTGTCGCGGCGTTGTCAGGCGCGGTCATCGGAGGCGGCAGTTTCCTGCTGTTGCGCTTCCTCTACTTCCGGTACCGGGGGATCGAAGGCCTCGGCTTGGGTGACGTGAAGTTGATGGTGGGGCTCGGCGCCTGGTTTGGTCCGGCCTGGCTGCCGCTTCTCGTCCTGCTCGCCGCCGTGGCTGGGCTGCTGATCGCCTTTCTGCGGGCCTGGAACGATGGAAACCGGGTATCGGGGACCGACACAGTACCCTTCGGCGCCTATCTCGGTGGCGGTGCGATTCTGCTCTGGCATTTGAAATCGACCGGCGGCTGGGAGTGGTAGACCGTTCAATCTCCAGGTCGCCGAGGTTCACGACACTCGTCAGACCCCTGTTGCATTTGCTATGGTATGGGACCGGACACCTGTAAATCTGGCCCTGGTGAAAATGCGCAAGACGCCGCAATCGGTATCGGATGCCGCCTCGCCGAGCGATCGCGCCGGAAACCGCCTTGCGGAACTGCTGGTCGAGAGGAACGACGTTCGGCAAGCCGACATGGACCAGGTGCTGGAGATTCAGCGTTCGATCGGCGGCAAGCTCGACGGTCTACTCGTCCGGACCGGGACCGTCTCCGAAGATCTGCTGCTGCAAAGGCTCGCCGAGCTTCATGGCGCGATTTATCTGCGCGAGGTGGAGGACCTGCCCGACGGCGCAGACGTGCACCGGTTCATGTTGGATTCGCCAATCAAGCAGGAATGGTTCCTCGATAACGGCGTGCTGATGTGGCGGCGAGGTGGTGTCCTCTTCTGTATCGCGCGCGATGTACTGGATCACGGGTTGCTTGCCACGCTCACCTACTTCTACCCCGGCGAGCCGGTTGCGCTTTGCCTTGCCGCCAATCACCAGATCGATCGCTTGCTGGATTTCGTAAGAAAGCAACGGGACGCCGAGAACTTTGACGCCGGCGACAGCACGAAGACGCTTTGGGAGATGGCCGAAGAGGCGCCGGTGATCGAATTCGTCAACAAACTTCTCGCGCAGGCCGTCGACCTGAAAGCTTCTGATATCCACATCGAACCGACCGAGGAGCACTTTGCGGTTCGAATGCGCGTTGACGGTGTTCTGCACACCAAGCTGACCCAATCGGTCGAACTCTTCGCGCCGGTTGCATCCCGGATAAAGCTCATATCGGGTCTCGACATTGCGGAGCGGCGGCTGCCCCAGGACGGGCGCGTGTCGGCACGGGTCGCGGGACAGGAGATGGATATCAGGGTGTCGACGGTGCCCTGTGCTTTCGGGGAGTCCGTGGTGCTGCGGCTGCTGGCGAAGGAAAGGCCGGATCTGACCCTCGACAATCTTGGTATGGAGGCCGACCATTTGGCGCTGTTCCGCAGCTGGTTCCAGACCTGCAACGGCATCGTCCTGGTCACCGGGCCGACCGGGTCGGGCAAGTCGACGACGCTCGCTTCGGCGCTGTCGGAAATCGACGATGGCGTGAAGAAGATCATCACGGTGGAAGATCCGGTAGAGCACCAGATGCCAAACGTCACGCAGATCCAGACACACGCGGAAATCGGCTACACGTTCGCGCGCGCCTTGCGCGCCATTTTGCGTCAGGATCCGGACGTGATCATGATCGGCGAGATCCGGGATCCGGAGACTGCGGAAATCGCGATTCGTTCGGCGATGACCGGCCATCTCGTACTGTCGACCGTCCATACGAACGACGCCCTTTCCAGCTTCACGCGGTTGATAGACATGGGAATGGAACCCTTCCTGGTCGCAGGATCGGTCCGCGGTGTCCAGGCGCAACGATTGGTGCGCAAGGCATGCCCCGAGTGCTCGATGCGTATCGATCCGCCAGTCTCGGCCCGGAAACGGCTTGGATCGCTCCCGACCGACAGGCTCGGCCGACGGTGGGTGACGGTCCGAGGCTGCGATGCCTGCCACGGGACCGGCTACAGGGGCAGGACCGGAATTTACGAGCTGGTCCCCGTGTCGGGAGAATTGCAGGACCTGATCGTGACGGGAAGCAAGTTCAAGGATCGGGAGGCATGGGTCGGCCGGCAGGGTCATCGCACCTTGCTTGAGGACGGCCTCCTCAAGGCCTCCCATGGACTCACTACCCTGGAGGAAGTGGAGCGCCTTGCACTCGGGGAGTGACCGGCCCATGCAGGACTACGACTACGAGATCATCGACCGGACCGGTCAGGTGGTGAAGGGACGAGCCCAAGCCGCCTCGGTCAGGGACCTCGCCCGCGCGTTGAATGCCGAGGGGCACACGGTGATCGAGGTGCAGGAGCCTCGTGTCGCCCGTTCCTCGCTGTTCCGTCGCCGGGCCAGCCTTCAAGATCGGATCATGGCGCTTCACGAGTTGGCGACGCTGCTAGAATCCGGTGTCTCGCTCGGCAATGCCGTGCAAGCCCAGGCCCGCGGCATCCGCCACCAGGCGTTGGCTGTCAGTTTCGAGGCCATCGCCAGGGCGCTCATGCGCGGTAACGGCTTTCTGGAGGCCCTTCGCGCCGGGCGGCTGCACCTTCCCGCCTATGTCTACCATCTCGTCGACGCGGGGGAACTGAACGGCCAACTGGCGGAAGCGTTACGCCAGGCCGTGCAGCAGATGCAATACGATCAACGCGTGGCGGCTGAACTACGCGGCGCGCTGTTCTACCCGTCGATCCTGGTTGTGGCCGGCTGCAGCGCGGTGCTGCTCGTTTTTGCCTTCGTGATCCCGCAGTTCTCAGGGCTCCTGGAGACCGCTACCGAGCTCCCCCTGCTTGCGGATGCCGTCCTTCGGACGGGGCTATGGTTGGATGCCCACGCCGGGACGCTCGGCGTCGCTCTCGCCCTCATCGGCGTCGCGGGCTTCGTGCTCTCGCGCCGTGAACGGGTCCGGCAGTGGGTGCGGGACGGCTTGTCGAGCCTGCCGGTCATCGGCGTCTGGTTCGCCGAAGCCGGTCCGGGGAAATGGGCCTCGCTCATGAGCGCCATGCTGGCGAGCCGTGTCAGCCTCATGGACGCCCTCGGCATCGCTGCACATGGTGTGCGCATTTCTCGACGGAAGGCGACACTGGATCTGGCGGCAAGCGACGTTCGTGGCGGGGCTTCGCTATCGGCGGCGCTCGAAAAGCGTGGCGCGCTCACGCCCGCTGGGTACAGCCTCCTTCGGGTGGGCGAACAATCCGGGCAGATAGCGGAGATGTTGCAGGCACTGGCGACGCTCTACGACGAGAACAGCCAGCGGCGTACGAAACGAATACTCGCCTTGATCGAGCCGCTGGCGATTGTGGTGGTCGGCGGCGTCCTGGGGACAATCATGATCGGGATCATTCTTGCAATCACCAGTGTCAACGACGTCGCGTTCTGACCGCACGACGAAGTTCGCAATGCCCGATGACGAAGCTCACCAAGGCCGGTTTGTGCGCCGGACGCTGTCCCTGTTTGTCCGGCAACGCCCGCCGCGAGTCCGCCGCCGGCCCACCAGATTGAAGCAGGCACCCGCAGCCTGCGCGCGTGCTGGATTCACCCTGATCGAACTCCTCGTTGTGTTGGTCATCCTGGCTCTGCTGGCCGGTCTGGTGGGACCGCAGCTCTTCGGCAAGGTCGACAGTTCGAAGGTGAAGACCGCGGAAGCGCAAATCAAGATGCTGCACGGTGCCCTGCAAACCTTCCGGTTGGATGTGGGCAGATATCCGACGACGGTGGAGGGGCTCGACGCCCTGATCCGGCCGCCACCCGACGCAGGCAGGTCATGGAGCGGACCCTATCTGGACGGTGCGGTGCCCACCGATCCCTGGCGCACGCCCTACCGGTACATGAGTCCGGCCGATAATCTGCAGGGCTTCGCACTCTATTCTCTCGGCGCCGATTCCAAAGATGGTGGAGAAGGCATTGATGGTGAGGTCGGTTACCTGCCCGCGGAACCGAAATAGCACGCACCGCTAACGGTCACCGTGTTCGAAAGTCTGGTGAAGCGGTCGGATGCGCCACCGGCCAGTCAATTTAGGGGCGGGTGTGGAACCCGCGACAGCGCGGTCGTGAAGTCATTCCTCCGCCCAAGTCACGTCGAACCGCGGCGCCTCTCCGGTTTACGTGGCTTCACCTTGCTCGAACTGCTGATCGTATTGTTGCTGATGTCTCTGCTCGCTGCGATTGCCGCGCCGAATCTGGTACGGCTCTATTCGAGCGTCGAGAGACAAACGGAACGCGACTACATCCTGGACCAGTTTGCCGGCCTCGGCCGCATGGCCCTGCGCCACGGTCGCGGCTACGTCGTGATGGCCAACGGGCCAACCGCACCGGAAGCCGGGGATATCTCGGGATCGACAGCTCCCCAACTGCTCGACACGGGCACGGAGCGCTACTTCATCGACCTTCCGGAAGGCTGGACGATCGATCTCAGCCACCCCCTGGTGATCCGTCTCAACGGTGTCTGCCTTGGGGCCCAACTCACGCTGCTTTACGACGGCAAGGTAGAAGCGCGGCTCGCGCTCCAACCTCCCTATTGTCGTATCTCGTCGCATGCCTGAGAACCGGACCGGCGCACCACGGTGCGAGGGCTTCACGGTCCTTGAGAGCATGGTTGCGATGGTGGTCTTCGCCGGTGCCGCGCTGGCGCTCTACGGGCTCTTCAATACCAATCTGATCGCGCTGGGACGGGCGCACGATGTGTCGCGCCAGATGACGGTCGCCCGCCAAGCCCTCGAGCATCTTGCCGCAGTCAACCCGCTCGAAGGGGAAACGGGACGAATTCGCTTGGACGGGATCGATGTTGTCTGGTCCGCCAGGTTGCTGGAACCCGTGCGCCGAAGCCAAACCGTCTCGGGAGATCGGGGGCATTTCGAGATCGGTCTGTATGAGATCGCATTCGAGGTTCGCGACGCCGGTCGGCCGCTCGATATCTGGCATGTACGAGTTCCCGGGTACCGAAAGACACGCGAGACGGTGCCGTGAAGCGTGGTTGCAAGGCCGTCGGGAAAACTGCTGCCAACCGGGGGTTGACTCTGCTGGAGATGCTCGTCGTACTCGTCCTGGTTTCGCTGCTGGGCACCCTCCTGATCCAGGGTACCGGCTATTTCTTGGGCCAATACGCCGCAATCGACCGCGTAGGGCGAGCTTCATCCCTCGCGGCCCTGCGCGAGCACTGGTTTGCGTCGACGGTCGCGGCGATGGTTCCGTCCCGACTCGAAGCGAGACGTTTCGTGGGCGATGAAGCCGGCTTCGAAGGCGTTACCTTGCAGGCGTTGGCAGCCGAGCCTGGCCGGCCAGTTCGCGTTCGATGGTCCATCGACGCTGATCGCGTGCTCTATACCGAACAGGGCTCCCAATATTGGGTTGTTCACCGCGTGCGTGACGGTGTTCCGAGGTTCCAGTATGCCGATCACGTTGGGGGTTGGCGGGAAAACTGGCCGCAGGAAGGGAATCGGGAACTCATACCGCGCATGGTCCGCCTCCTGTCCTCGGACGGTCGCATGTTATGGCTCGCACGATTCGATATGTTCCCCGAACCGGTTCCCAACTATCGGGAGCAATTCTGATGACCAAGCGTCAGTACGCAAGGGGTTTCGTTCTGGTGGCAACGCTCTGGGCATTGGCCTCGCTCGGGCTGCTTGCCAGCTATATCAACTCTGTCGTGGCGACTCAGCTCCAAGGTGCAGGGGAAGAAAAGCGTATTTTCCAAGCCGAACTCGATCGACGCAATACCGAAGCGACTGCAATCTACCTGTTGGCAACGGGACGCATGAACCATCATGCGCTGATCCTCGAAGAGGCACAGCGGAGCTTCGATGGACGGGCCGTCCGGGCCGCTCCACCGGTTCCGGAGGATAGAGAATTGCGGGTGACAGGAGCTGCGTATGCGGGCCTTGGAGGCGCCCGGTTCGCACTCCAGGACGAGGGCGGTTTGATTTCGGTGAACGCACCGCGGTTCCCCGCGTTCGCCGCTCTCCTCGGGCATTTCGGGGTCCCCGAAGCGAATGTGGAGCAGGTGGTCGCCAGGATCGAGGATTACATCGATTCCGATCACACCCTGACCCTGGGAGGCGCGGAGCGTCACGAGTACGAGCGCCACGGAAAATTGCCGCCACTCAACTGGATCATGTCGAGCCCGATGGAGCTGGAGGAGGTTCTCGACGTGGGGGATCTGGTCGGCCCCGAGCGTTGGACGCGGCTGCGACCGCTGCTCACTATGCGCCCCGTCTCCAGCTATAATTTCAACACGATGCATCCCCGGGTTCTGGCAGCCTTGCTCGGTCTGGATGCTCACGGACTGCGGGGTGTGCTGGATGAACGGAAGAAGCGCCCCCTGTCGCGGCTCACCCAACTCGCGATGCTTACCGGAAAACACTTGGAAATCGACGAGATGGACCTGGCCGAGCTACCTTCGAATTTCTTGAGGCTTGCGGTTTGGCATGAGTCGGTGGGTCCGCGTATCGTTGTCGGTGTCGAGTTGACGCCGCTCGGTGAGTCTGCGCCTTGGCGAAAGGATTACCGGTACTCGGAGCCTTCGACTACCCGCAACGATTCGAGAGTGTCCAGTGAATCTGTTCTCGAAACTGCGAGCCCTCTTTTTCGGTAAACCGGGTGCCGTCCAGACTCTGGACGGCGTCCGCCGTTTGGCGTTCCGATCGTCCGGTCCCAGCTGGATTCTGTCCCGGGGGCTGTGCATGTACCGTTGCGAGGACTTCACCGCCATTCCCAAGAGCAGGCATCGGGCGGCACTGGAGTTCAAGCTTCCGGTCTGGAGTCCCTTTCGGAATACCGGGTACCATGCCGTGTGGTCCGGGGGCGTGGCCATGGTGTGGTTCTGGGACAGCGACAGAACCGCGTCGGCCCACGAGGAATTCGTCTCGCTGTTCCCGACATCAGGGCGCCGAACGGCGGCCCGGCTTCGGATTCTGCCCGAGACCGTTTTCTACCAGCGCAAGCCTGACGGCGTTCACTTGCAGCCCTGCATAGACGGCTTCGAGTTCCAGCTCTGGCACGGGAACGTGCTGACCGATGCGTTCTGGTTTGCCGAGCGACCGGAAGAGAGCCAGTTGAGCTGGTTCCTCGCGCGACATGAGAGCACTCCTGCCGCGCATCCGAATAGTGTGCAGGAGATGCCGGCGCCGGCCGGTAGTCGGATGGCCCCTGAGCCTTGGTCCGCTTCGCAGGGGCTGCGGGGTTGGTTTGCGGACGTTCCACCCGCTTTCGCTACGGCATGCCTCCTCGCGTTGGCGCTGATCGTCCTGTGGCAGGAGGTGAGGTACTGGAAAATTCGCCAACTTGAGCAAACGGCCGCAGAGGAGTTCGACCGCCTGCAAGAACAGATTGCGCCGTTGATCGAGGCGCGAAACACGCTGATTGACCTGCGTCGTACCAATCTTGCGCTTCTCGATCTGCTGAGTGGGCCCTCGCAGGCCGCTTTGATGGAGCAGGTGGATCGCGCTATCCCCAGCCCAAAGGCGGAATTTCGAGAATGGCGTTACAGACAGGGTGAACTCAGGATCACTGTCGAGGATCGGAACCCGGACCCGATCGCATACATCCGCGCCCTAGAGGCCGTTCCGCTGTTCGAGAGTGTAAGGGCCGAACCGGCAGCTAAGCGCAATCGGCTCGAACTGACCCTGACGGTGGCACGATGAAGGTTCCGGCGCTCTCGTTTGCAGGGTTTGCGAAGGCAATTGCCGCCAAGCCGCGTCTGCGGTGGGGTGTCTGGTTGATTTTGGGCCTGCTCCTTGGCCACGCAATGCTGATCCAGTCGGACCGCCTGGCCGCAGTCCGGCACGACTACCACGCGGCAGCTCAGCGTCTGGGGAAGGCCGAGGCCGTGCTTGGTCAGCCGGACGTGGCGGCGTTGCTCGACTTGGAACGCAAGACCCATCGCGAGATCAGATCGAAGTTCTGGCAAGCAGAAACCGAAGGGCTTGCTCAGGCAAAGCTCCAGGCAGCGCTTGATGGGACGCTAAGCCCCCTCGGGCTGAGGGATCTCCATTTCAGATCGGGCTCTGTCCTGCCGGTGTCCGAACCGCCGGGAGTATGGCGGGCGCAACTCCGGCTGGACGCCAAGTTTCAGCCCGGCTCCGAGCTTCGCATAATGCATGCTCTAGCGACCTATCCGAAAAAAATGGTCGTTGATCGTATCGACCTGAGCCGGCCCAGTCAGGACGGGTCGTATCTCGTTCTGATGGTTTCGTCTTATTTTGTGGGGCTGAAGACGAAATCGTCGAAGTGATCGCGGTTGCTTCGCAACCGTCCACGGTAATTCTCGAAGAACGTCTGGTTCCTATCCGCCCTCGGCGACCCACTCGACGCGGTTTTCACGGATCAGCGCCTGGAGGGCGTGACCCTGCGACAACCCAATATCGAACGCATGCTGCAGCTCGGCCTCGTCCAGCGCACCCTCCGCGATCTCGCGGTCGAGCAGGTCGAGATCCTCGGCCAGGCGATCGAGCTCGCGGGTATGCCGCTCGATCGCGGCGCGTTCGTCGTCGGGGACCGGCTGGCGCGACAACCAAGCCCGGCCGCGCCCATTGAACAGATGGTACAGGAACATTTCACGAAGGGGCTGGGTTGACGGTCGTCCGGGCCGGGTTCGCGATGGCGAGGGGCGGAGCTTGCCCGTGGCGACCCCGGGCGGCGCGGTGGCGACGGGCGGGCGACGGGAGCGGACTACCCGGGCGGGGCGCGCGCGCCCTGCAGGTTGCGCGCCACCCGCACGAACAGCGCGCCCCAGGGGTAGACCGACGACAGCGACAGCCAGACCCGGCGCGCCCTAACCGCCGTAGTAGCCGTGGAAGAAGCGTCCCTCCTGATGGCCGTGCACCGGGTCGTCGGTGGCATCGAGATCCAGCACGATCTCCGTCGGCGCCGTCGCGTGCAGCGCCACGAACAGCGCCACCATCTGCGCGTCGATCGCCGCGCTGTCGGCGACGATCCGCTTGTAGCGGTGCTCCGCCGCCGTCGTGCCGTCGCCCAGCTCGAGACGGTTCAGCGTGCTCGAGCCGGCCAGCGGGTGGCCCAAATCCCGCGACCGCGACCGCATCGCCCCCGTGATGTCCCCCTTGCCCAGCGCCAGCGCCCGCACGCTGTCGTCGCGCAGAACGTCGTGGTCGTTGAGGTCCTCGTAGCCCAGCGCAAGACCGTAGACCCGCTGCGCCACCAGCGTCTCAAGGTCATGCTCCACCCGTGCGGGCGCGCGAAAATCGGTGAAACACGACGCCAGCTTCGCGGTCACCCCAACCACCCGGTCCGCTTCCCGCAACTGCACCGCACCGGCATCTTTCCGCGCGTTGCGATCGTCCTCGGCAGTCTTTTTGGGAACGACGAGCCGCGGGTCTCTATCGCGGCGCGTCAAACAGGTGTCTCACCCAGATAGTCGAGCTATAATTGTTGCCCTCTGGGTCCGCTGGGCAGTCAGCACCCATAGCGGACCATGAAGGCGGAGCGACATCCCGGCTGTTGGGGCATTTGTCGAAATGCTGTTTTCGAGGAGAGCCATTGGGACGATGCGTCGAGTGAGGGTGACGTGCTCTGACCTCGATTCGGGGTTGCGTTTGTGCTCGCAAGCGGTCGCGGAAGAGGGCGTATGAGAGCAGTGCGCCTGGAGCGAGCTGGGCGATGGCGCAATGCTTCCGGGACCGAAGCGTGCCGGCGGTGCGGGCTGGCGGTTGCCGGGCTGTTGCTGTGGGCCGTGACGGTCGACGCGGGCCTATTGACCAGCAAGCCCGTTAACTCCGGTCCGCCGCAGGTTGGCCCGATCTCCGACACCGACAGCCTAGGCACGTTCAGCTACCAGTGGGTCCGGGTAGGCAGCGATGCCATCTCCGGTGCGACGGGCAGCACCCATGCGCGGGTCGATGCGATGCCTCTTATGGCGTCCACGAATGGGATCAAGAGAGGTTCGAACCCGATCGGTCACGCCCCCGATCGTGGAGTGGCGGCAGGTCTCCGCCCAGCCGGCTATGGCGCGTCTCCTCCGAAACCGCTCGTGCTGGCGTTGAGCAGGGAACTGAACCCGTCTCCCTTCGATAAGGATCAGGAAACAGACGATCCGCCTGACGGCGTGCCCGGGGCCACGGAAGACCGGGACGACGACGGCGATCAGCTGCTGGAACCCACCGACATAACGGATTCGAATCACGGGGAAGACGACGAGTTCATCTTCCATTTCCCGCCGGATGGCCGCCCGCCGCCGGAAGTTCGTGCGGTGGAAGCGGCGAGGCTCGCTTCGATTGCCGCGAGAAAAGCGAGGCTGTACTGCGTGGCGGTTGCCGCAGCATGCGACGCCTCCGACACCGCCGCCGGCGGAGCCCGCAGAGCAAACGCTGCGGCGGAAGCGGTTCGGGCCGCCTCGACTCTCCCCGAAGCCGAATTCGCCGCTGCCGAGGCGGAACACGCGGCCGAGATCGCGATCGCTGCCGCCCGAACCGCGGCCCGGATCGCGGCTGGGGATGCGGGAAGAACCCTTTCCACCTACGTCATGCCCCTGTTCAGTTCCGCCGACGATGAGCGGCAGGGACTGCTCCGCATCGCCAATCTTTCCGACCGCGCTGGGACGGTGCAGATCCTCGGCAACGACGACAGTGGAAGGGTATTCGGTCCGGTCGAGGTTTCGCTACCCGGGCATGCCGCCCGGAACCTTACGTCGCGCGACCTCGAGGCGGGCAACGGGGCAACAGGCCTGATCACCGGGCTCGGAGACGGTCAAGGAAGCTGGCGCCTCACCCTGCAGACGCATCTCGACATCGAACTCGGTGCATATATACGAAATTCGGATGGGTTCCTGACCCCTGTGCACGAAGTCGTACAAACTTTCAGCACGGCGGAAGGGACCTTGCACCGGGTACCGATCTTCCATCCGCGCGACGATCGAAACAGGGTAAGCCGTCTGCGTCTCGTCAACCTCTCCGGGAACGCTGTCGAGGTGACCGTCCGGGGGCGCGACGACGAGGGCCGCTCGGCGCCGGGAGGAGAGGTGGGGTTGTCGTTGCCGCCCGGGGGATCGCGCACGCTCACGGCAGAGCACCTGGAAAACGGCGCCAGCGGTCTCGCTGGCCGGTTGGGCGACGGAACCGGAAAGTGGCAGCTCTTCGTCACCTCCGATGGGACCATCCAGGTCGTGAGCTTGGCGCAGACGTCAACGGGACGCCTAGCCAACCTTTCCCGATCCGGCCTGAGACGAACCGAAACGAAGGACGCGGGGTCTTCGTTTCGCGACTGCGCGGAGTGCCCCGCGATGATCGTGGTTCCCGCGGGTTCCTACTCGATGGGATCTCCCGCAGGGGAGGAGGATCGGGACGAGGACGAGGGCCCCGTGCATCTGGCGAAAATCGAGCAGGCTTTCGCCGTTGGTCGCTACGAAACCACATTCTCCCAGTGGGATGCGTGTTACGAAGCAGGAGGATGTGCGCACCGTCCAGCCGACCAAGGCTGGGGCCGCGGCGATCGCCCGGTTGTCGACGTGAACTGGTACGATGCGCAGGAATACGTGCGCTGGCTCTCCGGAAAGACGGGGCGGCAGTATCGCCTGTTGAACGAATCGGAGTGGGAATATATCGCGCGTGCCGAGACGTCGACGCGCTACTGGTGGGGAGACGATATTGGCCACGATCGTGCGAACTGCGACGGTTGCGGAAGCCGTTGGGACGCCCAGCGGACCGCGCCGGTGGGCTCATTCCAGGCAAACAATTTTGGCGCGTACGACGTCCACGGAAATGTGTGGGAGTGGGTGGAGGACTGCTACACTGAGAGCTATGAAAGCTCGCCCGACGACGAACATGCGTACCCGGCCGGGGACTGCGATCGACGCATTGTAAGAGGCGGCAGCTGGCAAAGCGGGACAATTCCGCGGTATCTCCGCGCCGCGAATCGCGGTTGGAACGCTCCCGGCAGCCGGCTCTTCATCGACAATGCCGCCGTCGGTTTTCGCGTAGCGCGGGCGCTCGACGCCGCGAACCGGCACGTGCTGCCGCTGTTTCTGGCTGCGGGGCGGATGCAATACGGATATGCCAGGATCGTCAATCATTCCGAGCGCGCCGGAACGGTAACGATTTATGGTATCGACGACAGCGGGCAACGGCGCGGCCCCATCGTCCTCGCGTTGAAGGCGAGGGAGAGCCGCCACTTTAGCTCCCGGGATCTGGAGACCGGCAACGCCTCGGCAGGGCTGACCGGTACCCTAGGCGACGGCACGGGGGATTGGCGTCTGGAATTGACTTCGGACCTCGATATCGAGCCTTCGGCCTACGCCGTCACCACGGACGGTCTCGTCGCCCCGATGCACGGGATCGTGCGGACAACCCGCCTGGAGGACGATACCGTACACCACGTCCCGATCTTGGATCCTGGGGACGGTAGTCAGATGAATTGGCTCCGCCTCGTCAATGTCGGCAGAGAAACTGCCAACGTAACCATCCTGGGATACGACGATGCCGGTCAACCGGCACCGGACGGGAACGTGCACCTGTCGCTTCGGGCAGGCGCTGCGCGCACACTTTTCGCTTGGCAGGTCGAAGAGGGCGATGTCGACCTGTTGGGGCGTCTGGGCGACGGGAAGGGAATCTGGCGGCTCTCCGTCATCGCCGACGGTGCCATCGAAGTCCTCAGTCTGCGGCGAAGCGCCCAGGGCCACCTGTCCAACCTGTCGACGGCATCTCCGGCGGTGAACGCGAAGCTCGTCATAGCCACCGATGCGCCGGCGACGATCCGGCCTCTGCAGACGATCTCAATGTCGGTGGCCGGCGGTCTCTCAGACACGGACTACGCTGCACTCGTGGACCTGTCGGGGAACGGCTCGTTCGACGACGAGCACACCATCGAAGTGGCGCTTGTGACGACGGACCGAGATCGACTGCTGCTGGCGGCACCTATGACCCAGACCCTTTCGGAGGAAAACGAAACGCATGAATTCGCGGTACGGGTCAAGAGAGCGTCCGACGGGGCGGTGAGCAACACGCTCAATTTTTCTCTCCAGGATATGGTCGTACCATCCAATTTGTCCGGATATCCGAGCACCATGCTAGAAGTCTTCCACCGGGCGATCTACGCGTCTTCCGACGATCCCTTGCTTCAGCTCGACGCCTCCGCGATCAATCCCGGAGCACTGTCGCGCTCCGCCAGAAATCTGAGTCTGGACACGACTATCGCCGATGTACAAGCGGAGGCAATCCTAAGATCCGTACTCGGATTGTCTTTGGTAGAATGGGTGGAGGAAACTGCGAGCCGTTCTCCGATCGAGGTCACAGATATACATTCCTCTGGACTCTCGGATGTCCAGCCTCTCGGCCTCCCGACTTCGAACTCCCAATCCAGCGAGTGCCCGCCAGGCCTCTTCAGGCCAGTGTGTCGGGCGTACGAGAAGACGATTGACTGCGTCGACGGCCTTTTGGAGATTGCTATCAACACAGGCGAGACACCGGACGACGAACCCTGCTTTAATCGTGCCAGCGAGATACCCGACGCGTGGCAGTCATCCATGGAAAAAGTGCCGACCATCGGTCGGCTGTTTCACCGGATTGCCCCCCGGCTGGCAAACAAATTCGCATCGAAGAAGTCGATCGCGCAGTTGAGCGGACGTCTTGCGATCAGCAAGCAGGTTCTGAATTCCATTAAGACAGTGAGAGAAGGGTACGGGACTGTGTCCAACCTAAAGGAAAGGAGACGGGACTTCGCGTACGACAAGGACGAGGTGCCGGTGCCGAGAAAACGCGAGTTGACCAATTCATTCAAGGCGATGAAGGGCATCGTCGATCACGTGGCACGGGATATACCGGGACTTACACGCAGAGTGGAGAGCGAGTACGGGGGGAAGACGTTGAGTTCTAAGGAAAGAGAATCAGTGTCGACGATCGTGAACGAAGGCGATCGTCTGCAAAACGAAGCCAAGAGACTTGAAGATCTGGAAGGCGCTTACTCTGGCGACGACCCGCCAGTGGATGCGATTAAGGCCAATCCACGCCTGGCACAGAGGGCGGCCGACAGCTGCGCGACGGGTTATCAAGAATTTGTCATCGACGACAACATCTCGACCTGCGTCTTCCGGACGTTGGTGGAAGCGAACTGCTATGCGGGTTCGCGTCGCGTCGCCGAGGTTGATTTGGGGGGTTCGGATGCGTGCCTTTACTACTCGCTTGACTTCTTCCAGCCAAACGACTCGTGCCGCGAAAACTACAGCAGAGTCTATTTTCTGGGTCGGTGGACATGTCGATGGAGCGGACTCGGGGCCGACAAACCTGCCTGGTACACGCTGCACAAGACCTTGGAGGAGAAACCCAGCCCTCCAGACCCGAGTCCCCCGGATCCCAGCCCTCCGGATCCCAGCCCTCCGGATCCCAGCCCTCCGGATCCCAGCCCTCCGGATCCCAGCCCTCCGGATCCCAGCCCTCCGGACCCGAGTCCGCCGGGCGACGGCTCTGGGAAGCTTTCCTTTAACGCAAGCCAAGACCGAATCACCGGGCCCGAAGGCCTGTCGGCGATCGGCTATACGTTCAGCAACATCCCTGCGCCACCGAGCAATATTCCGCCTGCGCCGAGTGTCGGCGGCCTGGACAGTGGGTGCCATGGCGACCGTGACAACCAGAACAGACGCATCGGTCGTTGGGTTTGCGTCTTTTCTGGCAGCATTTCCTTCAATACGTACCGTGCGGGGGTGCTGCACGGCCCGACGGGTGATTACGGGAAGGACGGACAACCCGACGGCTTTTTCGGCAACTATGAGAATGGCAAGAGAGAAGGGGTATGGGTTCATGCCGTCCCCTTTGTCACTTCCTTCAATACGTACCGTGCGGGGGTGCTGCACGGCCCGACAGGTGATTACGGGAAGGACGGACAACCCGACGGCTTTTTCGGCAACTATGAGAATGGCAAGAGAGAAGGGGTATGGGTTCATGCCGTCCCCTTTGTCACTTCCTTCAATACGTACCGTGCGGGGGTGCTGCACGGCCCGACAGGTGATTACGGGAAGGACGGACAACGCGACGGCTTTTTCGGTTCGTACTCGAATGGCCGCCGCACCGGAACGTGGACCTATTATGTAGACGGGGATGCCAGAGATACCCAGGAATACTGATCCAGAGGGGCGTCTAACCCGCTCTATTCGTGCGCCGTGGAAAGGTGCCGTCACCCAGCGGGTGCGAATCCCGCCCGGCAACTGTCGCTCCAGCCGGTAGCAATCGGAGCGGTTGAAGGAGGTAACGACTTCGACTGAAGCACTCCGGTGC
>MKWU01002794.1_pt1 | contig 24855 bp, 22 predicted proteins | sample 809101 | NCBI WGS metagenome assembly MKWU01 (sample SAMN05860141, study PRJNA318959) | sponge metagenome | host: Aplysina aerophoba | place: Slovenia: Piran, Adriatic Sea, Gulf of Piran | collected 2013-05-07 | reverse complement strand
CGACCATAGGCGCGCCACTATTGGACGCCAGGTCCATCACTTTGCATATCTTTTTGGCGACGACTTCTGAGAGAGAGCCGCCCAGTACGGTGAAATCCTGAGAGTACGCGAAGGCAAGGCGACCGCTAACTTTGCCGTAGCCGGTCACGACGGCATCGCCCAGGGTTTTCTGATCGGCTAGACCGAACTCTGTGGCCCGGTGCTGCGCGAATGCGTCCAGCTCTTCGAAGCTTCCCCCGTCGAAGAGCATGTCAAGACGCTCGCGTGCCGTGAACTTGCCGCGCCTGTGCTGCGCTTCAATACGCCGCGTGCCACCCCCCAGACGCGCCTGCTCACGCCTCTCGTTGAGGTCGTCGAGCACATCAACTGCCCTTTTATAAACCGCCATTGGCCTACCCGCTCTTGCCTCTATATCGGACGAATGAAGGAGACGAAGTGAAATGAGTCCAGACGCTTAATACCAAGAAAACGGTATCAGATAGCGACTTTGGTAGCAACATAATTCAGGAATTATGGGTGTGCGTGTGAATAGGAGGTGGGAGTTTCGAACGGTGATATACTCTATGAGATAGGCAAAGTTCCATACAGTTGACTTTTACTCGAGCATCTCAACGGTGTTCGATGCGCGACTAGGGATTAAATTGATAAACATGCCATCGCTCGCACCGACCAGAATCGGTGGTCGCTGCTTCAAGTGGGGTGAGCGCACATACGTAATGGGCGTGCTGAATGTAACGCCTGACTCCTTTTCTGGAGACGGAGTGGCTAGAAATCTCGACACGGCAGTTGAGCAGGCGCTACGTTTTCAGGCAGAAGGCGCAGATATTATCGACGTTGGTGGCGAATCAACACGACCGGCCTCCATATACTCGGGGGCAGAGCCTATAACTGCTGAGGAAGAACTGACGCGGGTGATTCCGGTGATTGAGGCTTTGTCCCACGTGCTGAAAATTCCCGTCAGTGTGGATACATACAAGGCGGAGGTCGCACGGGAGGCGTTGCGTGCGGGTGCCGCGATGATCAACGATGTCTGGGGATTCCGGCGCGACCCCGAGATTGCTCGTGTAGCCGCCGACGCTGGCGTGCCTGTGGTGCTGATGCACAATCAGAAGCATACTCGTTATGGCGACCTGGTGCCGGATGTCATTGGTGAACTGGGCAAGATGGTGAAAACGGCGGTCGCCTCCGGAGTGGAACACAGGAATATAGTAGTCGATCCAGGCATGGGATTCGGGAAGACTGCCGAGCACAATCTTGAGATATTGCGCAGGCTTGATGAATTTCAGGCTCTCGGTTCGCCGATTCTGGTGGGGATATCTCGGAAGTCCACAATCGGGTACGTTCTCGGACTACCGGTCGAGGAGAGACTGGAGGGCACTGCGGCTACGGTGGCTCTCTCGGTGGCTTTTGGCGCTGATGTCGTGCGTGTTCACGATGTCAGAGAAATGGTGCGCGTCGCCCGCATGAGCGATGCTGTTGTGCGCGGCTGGAGCCAGGATGATGCTCAATGAGGCGTATGTTGGGCTAGGCTCGAACCTGGGCGATTCGGTCCAGAATCTCCGTGCCGCAGTTGGCATGATGGAAGAATTTGCCGTCGATGTTTTGCCGTCGCCAGTGTACAGGACGGCGCCCCAAGGATTTCGCAACCAGCCTCCGTTCTACAACGCTGTCTGCCGCGTGGTTACGAAAGTTACACCGTTCGAGCTGATGGACCGATTGCTGCGCATCGAAACGGGAGTCGGGAGACGGCGAGTATTTCGCAACGCGCCCCGTCTGCTGGACATGGACATTCTCCTATACAACCGACTCGTGCTGAAGTCACCGCCACTGACACTTCCTCACCCTCGGATGTCCGAGAGACTCTTCGTTCTGCGGCCGCTTGCTGATATTGCCCCGCATTTGAGGCATCCTCTGGGCGGCGCGAGTGTTGGAGAAATGCTGCGAAATCTGCAAGCGCAGTCGGACGTCATTGAACGGCTGGAATCGCAATTGGCAACTCCGGTGAGCCGCAGGGCTGCCGCCAATGGCAATCACCGTAGTGAAGGCGGCAACATGTTTGGGATGGTGTCTCGAATCGGATAGGTCTCGTCACACTTGTTGCAGGTTAGACTTCCTTCAACAATCTCATCGTCCTGCTCCAATGTAACTACTAGGTCCAGCTGGCCCTTGCACTCCGGGCATACTAGGATGTCCATTAGCTTGCGCCGCATGTTCAACCTCCTACTCAGTCAGAAAATTCAGGAACCGTTTATAACGTATGACCTGGGAGGGCGTCGCGCTACTTCAGCGCAACCTCATACAGGGTCTTCAGCAGGTCCGACAGCAGGAACACAACCAGGCCCAGAATTACGATTGTGTTGTAGCCTGAAACTGTGCGGAGCGCCCTGCTCAACTTCGTGCTTGGAGGTGCGTCCGCCTCTCTGAATGCTTCAGTGATTGAAGTGCGCTTACGCCGTGACCACGCGAGCACGAACATCCAGACGGAGAGCGCGATTTTTGCGCCTAATGTTACGACGTACGGTGCGCCAACTACGCCGGGTGTCAGCCGGTTGAGCGTCAATATGACGCCGGTGGCAATCAGCACATATACACAGGTTTCGACGAGGGCGCGAAACTCTGCCGCTGTTGCCAGGTTAATGAGCCTCGATCCTTCGGGAGAGCGACGAAGTGCTGGACGCAAGACTATGAGATAGAAGATGCTGCCACCGACCCACGCGGCGGCCGAGACAAGGTGCAGCCATCGAACTACAAGAAGGAATATATCGGTCAGATTCATAGCTCAGCCTGCGAAGTGGCCGGGCAGCAGGACTGCACCGAGCAAGCGCCTGGCATCCTCAATTGATGATTTCGCTGAGAATCTCTTCCATCTTTTCTTCGTTCAGGACCCCCTGCCACCTCCGCACGATGTTCTGATCCCTATCAATGAATACGGTCATCGGGAATCCGCTAACCTTGTACTTCGTGATGATCTCGTCTTCATCCGGACCCAGCGCGTAAGAGACGCCAACTTCGTTGACGAAGTTCTGACCGTCCTCAGCCGTGTCGATTCCAAGAAGCTGCACGCCGACAAATTCAAGATTGTAGGACTTATGGTTTTGGAATACACGCTCGAATTCAGGCATTTCGGCGACGCAGGGAGGGCACGATGGAAACCAGAAGTTGAGCACCACGGGCTTGCCCTTGAGGTCGGACAGTCGAAGTGTCTCTCCAGCCTGGCGTGTCTCTGTGCCGAACAGCGTCAGCTCAAAGTCGGGGGCTGGGTCCACTGGTCCGCTCTGCGAAGAACATGCAGCCAGCGTCAGAAGTAGGGGCAGCAATAGCAGACCTACCTTTGCGAACTGAACTTGCGACACAGAGCTCATATAGCGTCGAAAATGGGCAACCTTCATCTTCATATCCCTTTCTCCCCACCTGTCATCACCTGGAATCACTGTACAATTTAAGATGCTCTACGCACCGTCGACGGTTCGCGTGCCAAGCTCCAACGCTCATTGGTGTTCGGCAATTAGTTCCTCTGCGTATCGAGTTAGCACCTGTGCCCGGTCGTCGGGCACGTTTCTGGTGTTGAAATACATCTGAAGCGCCTCGTTGGGCGTCAATCCTCGTGTGTCCGCGTCATTGACGCGCGTTCTGCCCCTGTCAGATACATCCTTAGAAATCGATGCGATGAAATGCGCCGGTCGAAGCGCATCTCGAATTCTGCTTTCCACAAGCATCGGCTCTAGCTCGGCGGGCAGCGTAAGGCGCAGCCTAACAATTGTTTCCGCCAGGTCTTCGTCCTCAATCGCCCTGATAACGGTTGGGGTTGGGTCTTCGTCTCCGGCCGTAAGATTCACATCGATTGTCAGGAATCTGCGCGCTTCGTTCTTGACGAACTCAAAGATTGAGAGGCGTGAGCCCTGCGGGCGGGTTGGATCCAGCTCTAAGATGCAGAACCCCTTTTCATCCTTTTCCTCGCCAAAGTCAACACGTTGCAGGCTGCCCGCGTACACGACATGCGGGTTCTGGCTCAGCAACTGGTGACGGTGGATATGGCCCAGCGCCACATAGTCGAATTGGTGTAGGGCGATACTACTGTTCATCAGCACATGGTCATGCCCAAGCATCATTGACTGCTCTGATGCCAGTGTGGACTGGCTGACGGTCACATGCCCTGCCAGTACTGCTGGGACATTCTCGTCCAGGCCTTCGACCTGCACCCTGATCGCATTGTCAATCATCGTCTGGATGGATTCGTTTATCTGCTGGTGCGTCATGCCGCGCGCGGCGTCGCTTGCCAGGAAGTCGCTGCGCTTAATCCACGGCAGGGCGACAATTTGCAGTGGTCCCTCCCGGGTATTGACGATGTAAGTCCGCAGCCTGTCTCCAATATGCACATTCGCAACATTCAGCGTGGGGAATATTTCAAGCGCAGTCGCCTGCGCAAAAACCTGCGGAGTGTCGTGGTTGCCGACCAGCAGGAATGTTGGAATGCCCGCGCCTGACAGCCTTGCGACGCGCCTGGCGAACTCGCGCTGGTGCGTCTGTGACGGGTCGCGGCTCTTGTACGCGTCTCCGCAGAAGAGCACGAGGTCCACGCTCGTGTCTATTGCGTAGTCCACGAGCTCGTCATAGGTTTGGAGAAAGTCGCCGAGACGTGTGGACAGCCCGGTGTTCGGGTCTATCCTGCCGTAGTTCTCCACGCCTATGTGGAGGTCCGCAAAGTGAAGGATACGCATGCAGCTTATCCACTCAGTCGAGCGCCCAATTCCGAGTCCAGATTAGTGATTGGGATGCGGGCCTGCTCCATGGAATCCCTATCGCGTATGGTTACCGCATCGTCGTCGAGGGAGTCGAAATCGACAGTTATGCACAGCGGTGTGCCGATCTCGTCCTGGCGGCGGTAGCGCCTGCCTATGCTCTGAGCGTCGTCGTACTGCACGAAGCCTTCGACAGCGCCGCTCCGCCTCACCGTGTCGTACACCTCGCGAGCGAGTGGCACCAGCCTCTCGTTCCGACTCAGAGGAAGTATCGCCACTTTGACAGGCGCGATGGTCGGGTGAAGCTTCATTACTATGCGCTTCTGAGTACCGCCACTGGCGGTAGGCGCTTCTTCTTCGGCGTAGGCGTCCACGAGGAATGTCATTACCGCCCGATCCACACCTGCGGCCGGCTCGACGACATACGGCGTGAAGCGCTTGTTCTCTGCCTGATCGAAGTACGTAAGCGCGTGGCCGCTTCGCTCGGAATGCGCCTTCAGGTCAAAGTCGGTGCGGTTCGCGATGCCCTGAATCTCGCCCCAGCCCCACGGGAACAGGTACTCGATGTCAAAGGTTCCCTTGGAGTAGTGGGAAAGCTCTTCGGCTTCGTGCGCGCGCACTCGAAGTCTGTCTCTGTTCACGCCCAGATCCGTATACCAGGCAAGGCAGTCCTGAATCCACTGTTCATGCACCTGCTCATCGGTGCCTGGTTCCACGAAGTACTCGATCTCCATCATCTCGAACTCGCGGGTGCGAAAGATGAAGCCACCAGTTGTAATCTCGTTGCGAAACGCCTTGCCGATTTGCGCGATGCCGAAGGGCAGTCGCTTGCGAGACGAGTTAAGCACATTCTCGAAGTTCACAAATATGCCCTGCGCCGTCTCCGGACGCAGAAAGGCGACCGATGTGTCGTCCTCAACAGGGCCAATGAAGGTCTTGAACATCAGGTTGAAGTTGCGCGCTTCTGTTAATTCGCCTCCACAGTCAGGGCACTTGCGCTCTTCAAGCTGGTCTTCTCGCCATCGCTGGCGGCACTCACGGCAGTCAACCAAAGGATCTGTGAAGCTATCGACATGTCCGCTTGCGCGCCACACTTCAGGGTTCATCAGGATGGACGAGTCCAGCCCCACCATGTCGTCGCGCTCCCAGACGAACGTCCGCCACCAGGCATCCTTGATGTTGCGCTTGAGCTCGACGCCCAGGGGACCGTAGTCCCAAGTACTGGAGATGCCGCCGTATATCTCGCTGCTCTGGAAGATGAAACCGCGCCTCTTGGCGAGCGAAGCCAGGGCGTCCAAATCTACTGATGAAGTGTTGTTTTCTGACACGATGCTAAAAACCCTTGCTTTTGAAATTGAGATTGCGGTTGACCTGTGATGATTATAACAAAGTAGGAGTTCATTAGCCGAGACAAAAACAAAGCCCGCGACAGTCGTCACGGGCTTATAATGGTGTGCTTTGGAGGCGACGGGCGGATTCGAACCGCCGATAGGGGTTTTGCAGACCCCCGCCTTAACCACTTGGCTACGTCGCCCTGATACTTGGTGCCGAGGAGGAGATTCGAACTCCTACAGCCTTGCGGCCACAGCGCCCTCAACGCTGCGTGTCTACCAATTCCACCACCTCGGCTGGCTGGGAAATCGAGAGCGCCGAATCTAATCGCTTTACAGGCTGTCGGCTTTCCACGTCCTACAATTATATCCAAGTATCCTTTTTCTGTCCACATCTGCAAGACTTTCGGACGATAAGCCGACGGATGTGCCTGAGGAAGCGCATTCAACGGAAGGCCGCCTGTCCCGTTGTGTCAATGCGTGCAAGCCGATAAAATGCGCTCAGATCAATAACTCTCAATAATCTCACGGCTCATGCGAGGTTTCAGATGCCGCAAATATCAGACGAGATGCTGGAAGTTCTACGTGCCATTCCCACGCAGACGCTCATAGACGCTCAATGGGTGAAAGGATGGCCCATGAGCTACATCGAAGGAGCGGTGCCGTTGCAACAGGGGCAGCACATGGCGGGCAGGGCAGTTACGCTGCGATTTGTGCCGCATCGTCCGGACTTGGTAGAGGACAAGCCGAAGGGTGCCGATTCTGCGGAGTATGTGGCAATCGAATTGTGAGGGCCCGGCGAAGTGCTGGTCATTGACGCGATGGGTTGGAAGTACAGTTCTGTTGGTGGCGACATCAAGTTCTTGCGGATGATGCAGCTCGGAGCGGGTGGTCTTGTTACGGACGGCGGCGTGAGGGACAGCGTCTCACTGAAAGAGTATGGTTTTCCGGTGTATTCGGCGAGTCTCACGGCGAAGCAGGGACCTGCCGAGTTCTGGCCGTGGCAGGTCAATGATGCGATTCAGTGCGGTGGCGTCCTTGTGCGTCCCGGTGATGCACTAGTGGGCGACGATGATGGTGTAGTGGTCGTGCCTCAGGGCATAGTGGACGAGGTGATCGAGATTGCACACCAACGCGAGGAAGTCGAAGCGGTTGTGAAAGCGCAGCTTGAAATCGAACAATGCTCGCCGGGCAAGTATTATCCATTCAACGATAATACCTGGAAGTTGTTTGAAGAAAAGACCGGGAAGAAGCAGCCGTAATTTGGGCTTGGTCGTATAAGTTGTCAGGTAAATGGCTATGAATTAGACTTTAAGCGCGGCGTACTGCCGTTGACCAGAATTGCAATCAACATACCAAATCATTGAGGAGATGAGCAGATGGAAGAGCGAACCGGAGTATTCGCGGCAGGCGACAATCAATTGACGCTTCTGGGCCCGGAGATAAGCGTTGGGCAGACCGCACCTAACTTCACCGTATCAGGTGCAGGCTTGAGCCGAGTAACGCTAGACAACTACGCAGGCAAGGTGAAGATCATCGCTTCGGTGCCGTCGCTTGATACGGGCGTGTGCAGCGACGAGACCAAGCAGTTCAGCGACTTCGCAAAGTCAATGTCGGATGACATCGTGGTTCTCACTATCAGCATGGACTTGCCCTTTGCACAGGCCCGCTGGTGCGGTGCTAACGATGTTGACAATGTCGAGACGGCGTCAGACTTTAAGTCCCGCGAATTTGGGGACAGCTATGGCGTGCATGTGAAAGAGAATGGGTTGCTCGCGCGCGCTGTCTTTGTACTGGACAAGGACAATGTGGTGCGACATGTGGAATATGTACCGCAGATTGCACAGCTCCCTAACTTCGATGCAGCCCTCGCCGCGGCTAACGAGGCGGCAGGGTAGGTCTGATAAACAAGAAACCACTGGATGAGTGAGAAGCGGCTATCCTGAACAGGATAGCCGCTTCTTCTTCGTTTTGCCTTGGCACGTGCTATTCTTCGCGCTGTACTCTCAATGATAGAGCCTCGCAGGGATTGGGCCGACCGGGCGTCTCGCCTATAGGTATGATTTCCGCGTGCAGCTTGCCGGGCTTGAGTTCTAGCAAGCCTACGCCGCCTAGCCGCAGTTCCTTGTGTCGCGGAAATGTGATGCTTCCAGTGTTCATTATGACCACACCCTCACGTTCGTAGAGAACTTCCTGGTGTGTGTGCCCACCGACCATAATGTCAACCGGCGATGGGAACAACTTCCGAATCTTTGCCATCGGAAGATGTTCGCTGCCGAGATCATGCACCATGCCGATGCGCCAGCCCTCAACCTCCAAGATCTGTACTTCCTCAGAGCGATGGTCGTCATATGGGTCGTTGTTGCCGTTGGCGCATACGACGGGTGCAAACTGCTCCAGCCAGTCGAGAACACGAGTGTAGATCAAGTCGCCGCCATGAAGGATAAGGTCAACCGAAGAAAAGAATTCCGTGGGTTCCGGACCAAGTTCGTCAAGGTCTCTGATAAGGTTCGGCAGGTGGGTATCGGTTAGCAGTCCAATTTTCATTGTTGAGTTTGCTTTCGCCCAGGTGATCGCTCTTGCTTTCTCGATTGCCGCGCGTCTGAAGCCGAGCAGTTTCGTTGACTGAATCGCGCTTGTGTGCTACCTTTTCGCCGTCCGTGAACTCGCGTTGAAGACGCAACTCACGCTATCAGACGAACAACCGTCATTCAAGTATTGGTGCTGGATATTTCATCCTCACCAAATCACTGCGGCGATATTAGCTGCTAGCCAGTTTCCACAGTAAGAGCGTACGTTATTGGAGGTGCAAAATGCCCCAGCGTAGAGAGGCAGCAATAGTTGGTATCCACGAAAACCCGCTCAGGGTCGTCGGGCCCGGGACGAGCGCGCTTCAGATAAAGGCAGCATCTGCCATCAAAGCCCTTGAGGATGCGGGGCTGTCTGGAAAAGACATAGACGCAGTATATGACACCGGCACACACCAGGGCATAGGTGGACTAGGCATATCTGAGTATCTCGGATTGAAGCCGAAGATTATAGACAATACTGCAGTCGGCGGGACTTCGTACGAGTTCCAGGCGAACCACGCGGCAAAGATGATTGCGGCGGGCAAGTGTGAGGTCGCACTGCTCACCTACGGATCAACGGCGCACTCGGATCGACGCAATATCGGCACCGCGGGCGGAACGAGCCAGGGGCCAGCGACACCCGCCGGCAATATGGAAGACTCCTGGGGACAGACGCTGATCGCAAACTACGGTATGGTCAAACGCCGTCACATGCACCAGTACGGGACTACCGATGAGCAGTTCGCGGAAATCTCGGTCGTTACTCGCCGACACGCGATGCGTAACCCTGAGGCGGTCAAGGCGATGACCGATCTCGAATTCGTGGGCGTGAATGAAATAACCGTCCAAGATGTACTGGATTCACGCGTGATTGCGCATCCACTGCATCTCCTTGAGTGCTGCATGATTTCAGACGGCGGCGGCGCGGTCATTATTGCATCACCGGAAGTCGCAGCGAATTGCGCCAAGAAGCCCGCTTGGATTATCGGCACCGGCGAAGCGACGAAATACCGCGAAAACGGCGGTGACATCACGGTTAGTGCGGGGGCGCAGTCCGGACCAATCGCATTTGCGGACGCTGGCGTAACGCCGGACGAGATTGACGTGCTGATGGCTTATGATTCATTCAGCATCACAGTGATGTGCATGATCGAGGACCTCGGTTTCTGCAATAAGGGTGAGGGCGGAGCTTATGTGAGCCAGCGACACCTCGGTTTTGACGATCCGCGCGGGCCCGCAATGAACACGGACGGCGGCGGGCTATCCTCGAATCACCCTGGTGAGCGCGGTATCTTCTTGCTGTTTGAGGCAACTCGTCAGTTGCGCGGGGAGTCCACGGCGCAGGTAGCTGATCCCAAACTCGCGGTCGCAGTGGGCAACGGCGGGTCACTGGGCTCGCGCCATGCGACCGGCGTAACGATACTCGCGGCAGACTAGCATTGAGCGCCTTGGGACAGATGGCTGACATTCAGAAATTGACCTAGGAGACAATGACATGGCAGGACAGCGACCACAACCCAGATTCCCCGAACCGGACACAGAGCCGTTCTGGGAGGCCACTAAGCGACACGAACTTACCTACCAGATATGCAACGGTTGCGGCGATGTCCTGTTTTATCCGCGCAAGTATTGCGTTCTCTGCGGGACCGACGATACGACCTGGCATACTTCTAAAGGCGAAGGCGAGGTGTACACCTTCAGCGTCGTGATGCAGAGCAGGCATCCTGCATTTGCCGATCTGGGGCCTTACGCGGTAGCCTATGTTGACCTCGACGAAGGCTTCAGAATAATGACCAACATCGTGGGTGTCCCCAACCCTGTCGATGACATCCAGTGCGGCATGCGCGTGAAGGTTCGATGGGAAGACCAGGGTGAGGGCGAAGTTTCCCTGCCCATGTTCGAGCCCGCTTAGTGTAAAGGAATCTTTTCTCTGGAAAGCTGGTAGACTTGGAAAGCCCTCTGTTTTAGACAGAGGGAGCAACAAGCACAAGCGAGTCAAAACTGGCCATTGTTTTCAGCTGCCGTAGTAGCAACATAATGCGGGGATTTGCTATGATTATGTTGGCTTGCACGGCGGCTGACTGTGTCTGGCACCTTCAGGAATGAAGGTTGCGCATTTTGGTCGATGTGCTTCGCATTAGAAAACAAAACCCTAATACATAACAGGGAGCACCACAGAATGGCAAATACCAATGGTTCAATAATGACGGTTGATCGCGTCGCCCTCTCTAGCAGCAGGGCGAGTACGCCCGTTGAACTGCCTGACTACGATAAGAGCCGATTTGAAGAAGTCGGCTTTCTTACTGCAATGACGCTTGTACTGCTTGGCAACTATTCCCAGACAGGACACTTTGGCGGCCCTCTTGCTTACACTCCGTACACTGTAATGACCCACCTTGCGGGGCCGGAGAACGGAGGGCTGAGGTACGACTATCGCCGCCCCAAGCATCCTTACGCTGACAGGTTTATGCTCGCAGGCGGGCACAATGCACCCGTAACTTACGCTCTGTGGATGATCATGGGTGAGGCGCTCGCGCGAAAGTATGCGAAGACGGGCGATCCGCGTTATTCGGTCGATCACAATCAGGGCATGCTCAGCATCGACTGCCTCGGGTTCAGGCGGGGCGCAGGCGCGCTTGCAACACTCCTGGAAGACTTCGATCTTACCGATGCACCGGAGATGGCACAGGCGAAGATTCGAGGAATCCGCTCGCTGGCAGGGCACTCCGAGACGACCGACATGACCAACGACGTGAACGGTGGTCCGTCAGGCATAGGCATCGCGACTGCGGCGGGCAAGGCCGCTTTCTGGGACATGATAGGCGCGCCTGATAGCCTGAAGATAATGGCAATCGAGGGCGAGTTCGCGATGACATCAGGACACTCGCAGGAGATGAAAACTCAGGCTGTCGCCCAGCAGGTGGGTAAGCGCCTCCGCATCTTGCTGTCGTACAACAATGCGGGTATTGATGATGAGCTAATTGGTGGCGTCATTCAGCCCCAGTACGATGGTTATCGCATTGAAGACCAGTGGGCCGCATACGGCTGGAATGTGTTCGCGGTGGAAAATGCCAACGACTACGATCAGGTTTTGGGCGTCCTCAAAGCAATGGAGGACTGGGATCCAAGTGACGACCGTCCTATGATTGTGGTAGGAAACACCGTCAAGGGCTGGTGGCCGGGCGCGGTTAATGGCAACGTGCCGGGCTACGGCGACCAAATCATCAGCTACGCGAGCCATCCTTACGCCTTCCCATTCAACGGAGACTACTTCTCGGCACTTGCGTCCACGTTCGAGCAGCGATTCGGCCTGGAGTTCGAGGGAATCAGGAGCGGTAACGCGGCTACGGACATGCGGGAGCGCTTGCTTGAGTTCAAGCGCAACATAGATATCGCGATGTCGGCGCTTGACGAGAATGGTCTTGGAGACTGGCTGGCGGATCGGCTTGTAGAAATCGGCGACTCTGTTGACGACAACCTGCCTTTGCGAATCGACCGCGACGTTGACCCGTTTATGGACGAGCGACTGAAGGTTGAGAATCTTCCGGTCGAGGCGCAAACTGTAAGTGTCAAGAACACAGTCTCAGGCGAAGAAAAGGAAGTTTCCATCAAGCTTTTCGAGGAACCTGGCAATGTAAGGGGCACTAGGCGTGCGATATCTGAAATCGCAAAGTACATGAACTATGTTACGGACAACAGGCTTGTCATTGTAGCCGCGGACCTTGCAGAATCTATCAACGTGGAACATGGTGGGATATGGGGACACTACGACCCGGTAAATAACCCCACCGGCACACGCTTAAAGGCTGCGATTCAGGAAGCGGGCAATGTGTCAACCGCATTGGGATTCGTCAGTCAGTCTGCCTCCCTGGACCCGGACAAGCATGTGGGCGTATGGGCGATCAGCGGCACGTATGGTGCATTCACACCGTTGATGTACCTGCCGGCCCGTGTCTGGAGCCAGCAGAACCAGGACAGCCCCTTCCGTGTCGGCGTGCTGAACGTTCTTGCCGGGCACTCGGGTCCTGAGACCGCGGCCGACGCACGGACACACTTCGGAATCTTCGCGCCGCAGGTGTGGAAGCTGTTCCCTCGCGGACAGGTGATTACCCTGAGCTTCTGGGATTACAACGATGTGGCAGCCGGCTACTTCGCCGCAGCCGAGATCGCCGCGCGTGACCCGAAGGTCGGCGTGTTAGTGCTTGAAGTGGCGCGTCCGGACTTCCCGGTGGCCGACCGCAGCACATTCGCAGACACTGACCTCAAGGCGGCAGCCAAGGGCTTCTATGTCATACGGGACTTCGACGATAACAAGCCTAAGCAAGGCTATGTGATAGTCCAGGGTTCGTCTTCGACGGTCAACCTGGTCAGGGCGCTTCCGCAACTCGAAGAAGACGGCGTCAATGTAAAGGTAATCGCCGCTATCAGCGATGAGCTGTTCCAGCGTCAATCGCAGGAATACCGGGACTCGGTGCTGCCTCCCGAGGCAATATACGACATGGCAGTGGTGACGACGGGAACTCGGAGAATGTGGCCTGTGCAGAATGCGGGGCCGCTCACTGACGAGTATTCGCTGGTTTCTGACTGGGATAACCAGTGGCTGACAGGCGGGACGGAGGCGGACGTGATCGCCGAGGCGCATCTTGATACAGATTCGATCTACAAGGGCATCAAGCGATTCGCGCTCGATCACGATGAGCGTATCAGCAGACAGGCGGGTTTGGTGGCTGCTCTGAGGTAGATGGGGACGCCATAGGGTACTCAAAAGAAGCGAAACGAGGGGCAGGTCAGAAGACCTGCCCCTTTTCTTGCCCTTTGATGTCGCCCCTCTCGGGGATTGTAGTTAACAGGATATGTTACAATGAGTAATAGCAAGTGGGGACGCGCGGGTTCGACAGGGGAAGTCTCTACAGGATTGCAGGCCGAGGCGCCACACACCGCGTTAAAAGTGGCAAAAACTTTAACTGGCAACTCACAAGAGTACGCCCTAGCCGCCTAACCGCGGCTACATCCACCACTCCTTCCCTCCGAGAGGGGTGACTGGGTGCCATATTATCGGAGGAAGGCCTGACAGACGCCGATATCGACTGGCCTAACCCATCGGCTGGCTCTGAGAAGTTACCTGTCGGTAAGTTCTTCCTAGAGCGAGACTCAATTACCGACTAAGCCTGTAGTACATCCTTGTCGGAGAGTCTTCTGGACGGGGAGTTCGACCCTCCCCCGTCTCCACCAATCAACCGATTCAGGAATAGAGGCGACCAATACGGTCGCCTCTTCTTTTGTCAGAAACATCACACGTATCGAGGCTCAAGCCTCGATAAATTGCAGGCATGCCTGAAGCTCGCATGGCAGTGGAGAACTGAACTCCCGGTATTCGTTGTCTGCTGGGTGTGTAAAGCCCAGAGTGGTCGCGTGGAGGAACTGACGGTTGAGCCGGCTGTCAGGCTTGCCGTAAGTGGCGTCGCCAACGAGCGGATATCCGAGCGAAGCGAAGTGGACGCGAATTTGGTGGGTGCGGCCGGTAGTGAGTCTTATCTCTACGAATGAGTGGGACTGGAAATGTCGCAATACGCGGTAGCGCGTGATTGCCTCGCGTCCCTTGTCCACAACAGCCATGCGCTGACGATTGGCGTTTGAGCGTCCGATCGGGGCGTTGATTATCGCCTCGGCCGGTGTAACGTTGCCGTGCGTTAGTGCAAGATAAATCTTGGTGAATTGCCGTGCTTTCAGTTGTTCGCTGAGCGCGCGGTGCGCCTGGTCGTTCTTGGCAACGACCAACAATCCGGAGGTGTCTCTGTCAAGTCGATGTACTATCCCCGGGCGAACCGTGCCGCCTATTCCTTGTAGGTCGGGGCAGTGTGCGAGGACAGCATTGACGAGCGTGCCATCCGGGTGTCCCGGCGCGGGATGCACGGTCATGCCAGCGGGCTTATCCACGACCAGCAGGTCGCTGTCTTCGTAGACTATGTCAAGATCAATGTCCTGTGGCAGAAGATGGCTTTCCTCAGGTTCCGGTATGTGCAGGACTATCTTCTGTCCCTGCTTAACCTTAGTGGATGGCTTCGCTGACTTGCCTTCGAGAGTGGCGCTGCCATCAGAAATTAGCGCCTGAATTCTCGATCGCGAAAGATCCGTGCAGCGGCTGTCTAGGAACCTGTCGAGACGCTCCCCGCCGACTTCCACTTCGAATGTCATTGTGCAGATCATGTCGAGCAACTCAGCCGCTAATGGGATGCCTTTTCCTGCGCGGCATCGGTGGCAGGTGTGGCGGCGTTCGGTTGAGATTCTTTAGCGGGCTTGCGGTCGAAGAGCAGAATTACCACGATCAGAGTCGTCATTCCAACGCATATAGAAGAATCTGCGATGTTGAATATCGGCCACCAGCCGACGTCAATGAAGTCGGTGACCGCGCCGAAAGCCACACGGTCAAAGAGATTGCCGAACGCACCGCCGAGCTGCAATCCGATGGCAAGACGTAGAATTGGGCTTGGCAATGCGTATGCACGGTAAAAATATACAAGAAAGCCGATTGCGATGATCGAGGCGAATATCAGGAAGAGTGTCTGATTTGGTAGCAGTCCGAACGCAGTTCCCGTGTTAGCACCATGTGTAAATCGGAACAGGCCCTCCGCCGGCCAGGATTCACCGAGCCGAAGCGTGCCCTTAATTGCGAACTTAGTGAGCTGATCAGCGACAAAAACTACGGCAATCGTAGCTAACAGCAGCCAGTCGCGGTGAGGTGCGAAACCCTTTGTAACTTCGTTGGATGATTCCGCTTGAGAGTCCGGCTCTTCTAATGTGGCGCGTTCTTCCATATTCTGTTCTTCACTGAAGTCCTGTATTTTCCATGCGTCCATGGTAGCGTTCTGTGCTAGGTTACATCAACCCTGTGCGGAGCCATGTTCCTCTGAAGTAGTACCAGGTGAACGCAACCAGTCTGAGTCCCATGCCACCGACAATTGCAGCAGGAATCCCGAGATGTCCCAGGGGGCTGAAATTCGCAAGAATAAAGGTGAGGGGAATTTCGAATGCCCACATAGTCGCTACGGTGATGACCATTGGAGCGAAAGTAGAACCGGATGTGTTGAACGCCTGTGTGAGAATCTGCACTGGGCACATGAATATGTACCCGATTGAGGCAATGACGAGCCATGTCGATGATATTCTGATGAAGTCAGCGTCTGAGTTGAAGAACCCCGCGATTGGTTCGGGGAATGCGATTAACAGCACAAGTGCGGGCGCAGCCATTCCGAAGCCGATGAGCATACCCCATCGGACCGCGCTGCGAGCCCTTTCGGTCAACTCTGCGCCGAGGTTCTGGCCTGCGAGGGCGCCTGCTGCGCGGCCCATGCCTCTTGAACTCTGGTTGACTACGTTCTCGGCGCGACGGGCCAGTGCGAACGCGGCGAGAGCGACATCTCCGAATTGCGCGGCAACTCCTACGACGACAAGCTGCGAGACGCCGCGCTGCATATTTGTAACGGAGGCGGGGGCTCCCTGACGCAGCAGGCTCCAGATCAAAGGGAAGTCAATCCTGAACTCTCTGAAGCGCAGGCTGATGCGCCCTCTGCCGGAGCGCAGCGCCCAATAGGTCATGCCCACGCCGAAAATCTCTGCTGCCAATCGCGCGAATGCGGCACCTGTCAGACCGAGAGACGGAAATCCGAGCCAGCCGAAAATGAGAATGGGGCTTAGGACGATGTGAATAACCCGGGAGACCAGGGCTGCTTTGAGTGGGGTAATGCTGTCTCCCGAAGCCTGCAATGCGCCCCCGAAGAGACGGTGGTAGCTCAAACATGCCATGGCGATCAATTGAACCTGCATATATCCGGTGCCTTGCTCGACGGCGGCGTCACTCATGCCTATGAGCCTGAGCAGCGGTTCGGCGAGAAAAAGTCCCACGGCAATCATCACGACGGCAAGGACTGATGTCAGCAGGAAGGACTGGACAAGTACATGGTTGGCCTGGGCCAACTGACGGGCGCCGACCGCGCGGGCAATCATGGAGCGCATGCTGGAATCCAAGCCCATCCGCGCCATCATAATGGTGCTGAGGTACGCTTGTGAGGCTCCCAGTCCTGCGATGGCGTGGAAACCGAGCCGTCCGGCCCATACGAGGTCGGCCACTTGGTCGATTACCCCGAGAAAGCCTTCAGCGACTTGGGGCCACCCAAGATACCAGACGTGGTTGCGAATGCTGCCCTTGGTGAGGTCGCGGCGAGCCAGGGCGGAGCGTCGTCTTGAGGGTCGGGGTGCTGTTTTCTGTGGGGGAACTGTGCGTGACGAAGTTGTGCGCTGGCCGGATTGCTCGTCGCCGTTACGCTGTGATTCGTCGTCCTGCATACAGTCCTTTCGGCTCGCGAGACCCGTTCAAAGCCTCAGATATGCCATGCGGATGCCGTCAACGATAAGGAATGTGGAAATGCAAGTCAAATGGCCCCGTGGCAGGAAGTCAGCCCTGGGGACTGGACGCCTTGTAAGGTACATTGTATAATTACATGTAAGTTAATTGCAATACACACTGAGGAGGTAAGCAATGTCTCAACGGGATGCTGAAAAGGATGAAGGACGAGAGAGCCAGAGCGCTCAAGATGAAAGGCGCAGGCTGTCAGACAACGTCGATGAGATCGTGGACGAGGTAAACAAGACGGTGCGAGTAGCGATTGTGAAGGGCGTGGACGCCGCCGAGACTATCGGCGACAGCATTCGCGACACGATCCAGGGGATGCGCGGCAGTCGGGACAATGTGGTGATGGTGCGTGTCGACAAGGCGAGCTTGGACCGGCTCGACGAACTTGTAGAAGCTGGGATTATGAGCAGCAGGTCGGAGGCTGCAGCGTTTCTGATAGCGGAGGGTATCAAGGCAAGGCAGCCGCTGTTCGACAGAATCGGGGAGAAGATACAGGAAATAAGGCGGGCCAAAGACGAGCTTCGGCAGATGGTGGATGAGGATGGAGCCAATTAGCTCTATGCCGCAATCTAGGCCTGTGTACTAGGGAGTGTCCTGACTTTATATCGCGGCACATTCGTGTATAATACGCCGCAACAATCAGCACGATTCGTTGCGGCGTACATGTGCGCCTTGCTGGTGAAATCACTCTTAAGATTGACCTACAGAAAGCCACACATTCCCACGGAGGCATCACGATGACAACCTCTTCTTCATTTCCAATCATAAGCAAGCCTGCCATTGAGGACATGGAGACGAAGCCGAATCTCGACTATGACAAGGTTCGCGGCAACTTCGACTGGCAGCAGATGTATGAAGAGCTTGATTGGCAGCCTGGCGGCGGTTTGAACAAGGCGCATGAGGCCATTGATCGCCACGCGAACGGGCGCAACCGCGACAAGATCGCGATGATCTGGGAAGGAAAGAACGGCGAGAAGGAGACCTACACCTTCGGTCAGATGAAGGAGCAGTCCAATAAGTTCGCCAATGTTCTAAAAAGCCTCGGCATCGAGAAGGGCGACCGTGTTTTCATCTACATGGAACGGCTACCTGAGCTTTACTTTGCGTTCTTCGGCATCCTGAAAGTCGGGGCGATTGCGGGGCCGTTGTTTTCGGCGTTCGGCCCTGACCCCGTTAAGGACAGGATGCAGGACAGCGAGGCGAAAGTGCTAGTCACGCAGCCGGACCTGCGGCGCAAGATCACACCGATCATCCCTGAGCTGTTCGAGCTTCAGCACATGGTTATCGTAAACAAGAACAACCGCGACCCGCAGCCTCTAATGTCTGGTGACCTCAGCTACGAAGAGGAAATGGCTAAGGCGACGGCGAACTTCGATACGGTCATTACCAGTCAGTACGACTACTCAATAATGCACTATACATCGGGCACGACTGGCAAGCCTAAGGGTGCGGTACACCGGCATCAGGCAGTGGTGCAGCAGTATGCCACCGGCAAGTGGGCGCTCGACCTGCAGGAAGACGATATCTACTTCTGCACGGCGGATCCGGGCTGGGTTACGGGCACATCTTACGGAATGCTTGCGCCGTGGACTAACGGAGTCACGCAGCTCATCTACGAGGGCGGCTTCCGCGCAAGCAAGTGGTATCAGCTGATACAGGACTACAATGTAACTGTCTTCTACACGGCGCCAACCGCCATCAGGATGCTGATGAAGTCAGGTGATGATGTTCCCAAGCGATACGACATGTCCTCCCTGCGCTTTATGGCGAGCGTAGGCGAGCCATTGAATCCGGAGGCGGTTGTCTGGGGCAACGATGTTTTCGGCATGCCGTTCCACGATAACTGGTGGCAGACGGAGACGGGCGCGATAATGTGCGCGAATTACGCCTGCCAGGACGTAAATCCAGGTTCCATGGGCAGGCCCATACCCGGAGTGGAGCTAGGAGTCGTGGATGACGAGTTCGAGCCGGTACCAGCCGGCCAGGACGGGAATTTGGTTGTGCGACCGAACTGGCCCTCGATGTTCCACGCATACTGGAACAACACCGAAATGTATAACTCGCGCTTCCGAAAGGGCTGGTACATTACGGGCGACACGGCGCGAGTCGATGAGGATGGATATTTCTGGTTCGTTGGACGCGCGGACGATGTCATCAACACAGCCGGGCACCTCGTGGGGCCGTTCGAAGTCGAAAGCGCGCTTATCGAGCATCCCGCCGTCGCCGAGGCAGGCGTCATCGGCAAACCCGACCCGATTGCAATGGAAGTCGTGAAGGCGTTCGTGTCACTAAAGGACGGCTATGAAGAGTCGACCGAACTGCGGCGCGACATAATGCGCTTCAGCAGGCAGAAGCTGGCCGCCGCGGTCGCGCCGCGCGAGCTAGACTTCGTGCCGACCCTGCCAAAGACTCGCAGCGGCAAAATCATGCGGCGTCTATTGAAGGCTAGGGAACTTGGTCTGCCGGAGGGCGATACGAGTACACTTGAAGACGACTAGAAATTCATTAACTGATGAGCGAGCGTCATTGAATTCGTACCGAGAGAGGTCTTAGATGAAAATTAGCTGGTTCCACCTGATGCCCTACCGGTTCCTGCCGAAGGACTTCGAGGACAAGTACCGCAGCGTCTGGGTGGATGTGCCCAGCCATCTGTTCGAGGCGAACAAGGCGCATCAACTCTACAACGAGTATCTCGATGAACTCGAATTTGCTGATGAGGTAGGCTTTGACGGTATCTGCGTCAACGAGCATCACAACAATGCATACGGGATAATGCCAAGCCCGAACATCACAGCAGCCACTCTGACACGGCGTACCAAGGACGCGGCCATTATCGTGCTGGGCAACAGCCTCGCGCTGTACAACCCGCCACTGCGCGTTGCCGAAGAGTTCGCGATGCTGGACTGCATCAGCGGGGGGCGTCTTGTCGCGGGCTTCCCCGTCGGCACTTCGATGGATACCAACTTCGCCTATGGCGTCAATCCTGCTACTCTGCGCGAGAAGTATTATGAGGCGCACGACTTGGTGATGAAGGCCTGGACCGAGCCTGATATGTTCGCGTTCAACGGCAAATATAACCAGGTTCGATACGCCAATATCTGGCCTCGCCCACTGCAGAAGCCACATCCGCCAGTATGGATTCCAGGTGGCGGCAGCGTCGAAACCTGGGAGTGGACGAGCCGCATGAATTATGTCTATTGCTACCTTAGCTACTCAGGGTACAAGCGGGGCATACAGGTGATGGACGGCTACTGGAAGGAAATGGAACGGCTCGGCACTGACGACAACCCTTACCGCGCCGGGTTCCTGCAGCTTGTGTGCGTCGCGGAGACCGACGAGAAGGCGAAGGAGCTTTACGCCGAACATGTAGAGTACTTCTATAAGAAGTGCCTGCATGTGTATGAGGGCTTTGCGGATGCTCCGGGATACCGCACGATTCGCACATTGAAGGCCGGGGCAGTTGCCCAGCTGGGCGCCGCCGCCAACCAGACGAGACAAGCGATGACCTGGGACGACTTTGTTGAGCAAGGTTATGTGATCGCGGGCAGCCCGAAGACGGTCATTGAGAATCTGCGTGGAGCTGTAGAAGGTCTGCGTGTGGGGCATCTGATGGTCCTGCTTCAGATTGGTAGCATGCCTAAAGACCTCACGATGAAGAACACCGAAATGTTCGCGACGGAAGTTTATCCAGAACTACAGGGCATGTGGGACGAATACGAGGACCACTGGTGGCCGCAGCCTATAGAGGAGCCGGAAGTCGCGGGGATGGCGTCGGCAGGGCCATAGCATAGAACGGCGAATTTGAGAGATGAATCTATGGGCAGGCACAAGGCCTGCCTATACTTTGCGTGGTACAGAATTCAACAGCAATGATGTGCTGAATATCAAGAGGGCATAGTAAATGGTAACCCAACAGAATGGTCAGGTTGTGACGGTAGGCGGCGCAGAAATCGAAGTCGCGAGCAAGGGCAGTGGCCAACCGCTCGTCTATCTGCACGGCGCTTTTGGTTATAGGGGATGGCATCCGTTCATGGACGCCCTCGCCGAAGACTTCACAGTTTATGCGCCTATCCAGCCCGGTTTCGCTGACAGTGCTCCGGGACCCGAGGATATTGACGAATTGTTGGACCTCACGCTTTACCACTTCGACCTGCTTGATGCCCTGGGACTGGAAGCGCCGAATGTTGTCGGACACTTCCTCGGAGGCATGATTGCTGCGGAAATGGCGTCGATTCGTCCTGACAGCATCAGAAAGCTCGTGCTGGCCGCTCCTGCGGGGATTTGGCTTGACGACGAACCAGGCGTTGACTACTTCGCAACGCCGATGGAGGAACTACGCGGCATTCTGTTCGCTGATCCGAATTCGGACGCGGCCAAGTCAGTGCTGCCTGAGCCTGCGGATGACCTTGAGCGCGGCACGCAAATATTGGAGCGTGTGCGCTCGCTAGCCACTGTGGGAAAGTTCCTTTGGCCGATACCGGACAAGGGATTGAAGAAGCGGATGGGGCGCATAAAGGCACGTACCCTAGTAGTCGTAGGCGATCAGGACAAGGTTGTACCGGCGTCATACGGCAATGAGTTCGGAAGCCGCATCGCGGGTGCGTCAGTGCATACGATGTCAGGCACAGGGCATATGATGATGCTGGAGCAGCCGGGGGAATTTGCGCGAGCGGTGAAAGATTTCTTGCAGGGCTAACTTCTGCCTTCATAGTCGCATTCGGTAATGTGAACGCCGCCCCGTATCTGACTATGAGGCGGCGTTTGTGTAGATCTGGTGGACTTGTACTATCCGACAAACCAGTCTGCGAGTTCGTTCCGGTTGCGTTCTAGCCAGGCAGCGTTAAGTCGTATGCGTTCTAGCGACTGACTGATGGTGCGCGCTCCACCGGGCGCGGGGTTGTCTGAGAAGAAGCGCTCAACGTCGTCGTGCATTTCCAGCGTTGTGAACGCAGAGGCAATACCAACGAGACGCATGATGGCGAATCCACCTTCGCCGTAACGCCTGTCGAGTTCCGGCCAGTTGTCTTTCAGGAACTGCCACGCAAGGTCGCGGCCCTGAGTGTTGCCCGCGACGAGAGTAATGACGCTCACAGTATCGTGTACCCGTACTTCGTCGCCGAGCGAGCGGTTAAGGGTTTCTTCAAGTAGCGCCTTGTCCTCAAACGAGGTCAGGCCATACAGGAATCTAACCTTCTCCTCCTGGAGCGGTGTGTCTCCTCGGAGTTGCCACATCGCATCATACTCGGAGCGGCCGCCTATCTTTGCCGCGAGACGGAAGACGATACCTCGAATGTCAGGGCTGACGCTTGCCGGGTCGTCGGCGTAGGTTGCGAATCGCCTTGCAGCTTCTCGAAGGGCGTTTTCGTCGTCGTTGGCTCCCACGTGATTCAGGACAGTGCTGCGAAGCAGGGCGTCCATGTGGGACTCGTTTGGCTTCGCTTCCCAGCCGACCTGTGCGGCGACCTGCTGGAATATGCCGCGTGAAAACGCCTGGAAGTTGCCATAGAAACCTTCGTCCGACAGCAAGTTGTCTAAGCCGCCCAAATTGGATGATAGGTCGGCGCAGACGGGAGCATTGTCCTCATTCTGATACGCCTCGGCGATAGTCAGGAAATCAGTCGCAGGTATGATTCCCGCACGGCTGAGGGCAAAAGCGTCGTTTTGAATGCCGAGCCTGTCGATCGGTGTCAGCGCCTTCGATCTGATGGGTTCTACAAGCCGCTGCAAGTCGGCGCTAGGGTATTTTACGCGGTAGAACCCGGTCTGCTCCGGGTTGACCTTCGTCCATGAGTCGTCGCCTGAACCGGAGTCGGAAACATCCCAAGAGAGTGACCTCGTGTCCATCAGCGTCCCTGCGCTGTCAGAGCCACCGCCTGTGTATACGCCGACAGGCACCCTCCACAGCGTCTCGTCGGCGTCTCCCGATTCAAGGATGGAGTCGTACAGGAAGCGGCGCTGCGTCAAGTGCAGGCCTATGTTTCCACTGCTGCGCTCGATTCCGACGTCCAACATAGGATAGCCGGTCTGCAGGACCCAGCTGTCCATGATTTCTGCCACCGGCTCGCCGGACACATCGGCCAGCGCGTTCCAAAGGTCGGATCGTTCGGCGTTGTCGTACTGGTGCGTGGTCAGGTACTTGTTCAAGCCCTGCCGGAAGGTCTCTTCGCCCAGGAAGCTCTCCAGCATTCTGAGGATTGACCCGCCCTTACTGTAGCTGATCGCGTCGAATAATTCGCCAATCTGCGCGGGGTTGCTGACCTCCTGCTCGATTGGGTGCGAGTTGCGTAGCCCGTCGAGGCTGAGGGCACGATTTGTGTCGCTGGAGACGAACTGCGTCCAGACCTCCCAGTCAGGGAAGAGGTTGTCGGTCGCCTTGTCTCCCATCCATGAGGCGAAGCTCTCGTTGAGCCAGAGGTCGTTCCACCAGGCCATTGTAACTAGGTCGCCGAACCACATATGGGCCATTTCGTGGGCAATGATGGCGGCGACAATCTGACGCGTTCCAACAGAGGTGTTTTCCGGATCAACGAGCAGCGCGGTCTCCCGGTATGTTATTGCGCCCCAGTTCTCCATCGCGCCCGCGGCGAAGTCAGGGATTGCAAAGTGGTCAAGTTTGGGAAGAGGATAGGGAATGCCGAAGTAGTCGTTGAAGTACTTCAACAGACGTATGGAGGTCTCCAGCGCGAATCTACCCTGCTCTTCGCGGCCCCTAGTCGTGAAGACGCGCATAAGAGTGCCATTGTCTCCGACTTCCTCGATATAAGAAAGGTCCCCTACGATAAATGCCAGTAAGTAGGTGGACATAATTGGAGTCTCTGCGTAATTGACTGACTTGACCCCTGGGCGTATCGCTTCTTCGCTTACAATCGGCATATTGGAGACGGCAGTCATCTCGGCGGGAACTACAAGTGTAAGCTCGAAGGTCGCCTTGAGCGAGGGCTCATCCCAGCAGGGGAATGCGCGGCGTGCATCCGTGGCTTCCAATTGCGTAGTCGCCATAAAGCGTTCATTGCCGTCAATGTCGGTGTAGCTGCTGCGGTAGAAGCCCCTCAGCTTGTCGTTCAGCTCGCCTGTAAACTCGATTGAGAGTGTTGCCTCGCCAGCCGGCAATACGACTCCAAACTGAAAGCTGGCGGTCTCGTCCTCTTCGTTCAACAGGGTGCTCTGAGCCGCGAGCTCCGTACCGTCGGACAATGTTATTGAGCAGGACTGAATCGCAATCTCTATCGAATTAAGAGTGATGGATGTTGTGGGAGATAGAATATCAATCTGAATCCTCTCACTGCCGGTGAATGTGAATGTACTGAAGTCGGGCTCCAAGGTTATCCGGTATTTCCAGGGCTTGACGTTTGCCGGGACCAAGATTGCGTTTGATGTTGTCATTGATTCCTCTCAATGGTGGTTGTTTCACGTTCCAGTTAGCTTGCTGTCCAGTTGGGCTTGCGCTTTTCGGAAAAAGCAAGCGGCCCTTCAACGAAGTCGTCGGACGCTGCGGCCTTCAGTTGCTCCGAGTAGGTGCGATTGAGGGCAATGTCGAGAGGCCAGTCATAGCCACTAGTTGCCATCTGCTTGCTTGCGCGCGCTGAGAGGGGCGCTACCTCGAGGATTTCGTTAGCCCAGCGTTCTGCGGTTGCCATCAGGTCTTTTAGAGGGACAACCTCGTTTACGAGACCGAGGCGATATGCTTCTTGTACGGGAATGCGTCGCGCCGTGAGGAGCATGCCCATTGCAATCTTGTAAGGGACGTGGCGCGGTAGCCTGTGGACGCCGCCTGCGCCCGCAATCAGACCGACGCGCGGCTCAGG
>MKWU01002793.1_pt1 | contig 24865 bp, 22 predicted proteins | sample 809101 | NCBI WGS metagenome assembly MKWU01 (sample SAMN05860141, study PRJNA318959) | sponge metagenome | host: Aplysina aerophoba | place: Slovenia: Piran, Adriatic Sea, Gulf of Piran | collected 2013-05-07 | reverse complement strand
CCACGGCTCCAAACGCATGACCAGGCGGGTGAGCCGTTGGCCGCAGGGCCATGGGCAGGATAATCAGCTGGAGAATGCTGCGCGGCGCTGGTCGAAACGGGGCAGGTAGGCCGATCCCGTTTGTTCAGCCGGCAATCGCGCGCAGACCGCCGGTCAGCCTGTGCATGCCCTCTACCAGCGTTGCTTCATCCAGGGCCCCGTAGGAGATCCTGAGGTAGCAGCCCCGGTCCATGCCGAAAGCGCTGCCGGGCATCACCGCTATTTTGAATTCCTGCACAAGCCGCTTGACAATATCCATATCGGACAACCCCGTCCTGAGACGCAGGAATGTATAAAACGCGCCGTCGGAGCGCACGGCGCCGTCGAGGCAGTCCAGTTTTTTCAACTCATCGAGTACAAACATACGGTTACGCGCGATCTGCCTGATCCTGTCAATGCAGTATTCCCGGCCTGCCTCCAGCGCGCCCAGCGCCGCGTACTGGGAGGCCAGCGGCGGGCAGATCAGGTTGGTGTCCTGTACCTTCCTCACGGCTTCGTGCAGGTGTGCGGGAATCAGCATGTAACCGATGCGCCAGGACGAAAAACCGTAGGCCTTGGACAGGGAAAACAGGGAGATGGTGTGCCGGTCCGAACCATCCAGGCTGGCGGGGGAAAAGTGCGCCTGGTCGTCGTAAACGAAGTATTCATACGCTTCGTCGCTGATATGGTAAACCCCCCGTTCCCGGCACAACTCGTTGATTGCCCGTAACGATTGTTCCGGGTACACGGCGCCGCTGGGATTATTCGGCGATATGGTGACGACCGCCGCGGTGCGCGGCGTCAGCGCCGCAGCAACAGCCTCCGGGGTGATCTGGAAATGCTGATCGGTATCAACGCAAACCGGTTCACAGTTCAACATCCTCACAGCCATTTCATGGTTGAAGTAGTAGGGTGTCGGCAGTATGACCTCAGCGCCGGGGTCGGTGATGGCGAACAGCGCGTTCAGAAAACCCATATTGGCGCCCGCGCTGATAACCAGGGATCGTCCTTCATCAATGTGGATATCATTCTCGGTACGCAGCTTATCTTTCAACCTGCCGGCAAGCTCCGGGATGCCTTCCACGGGACCATAATACTGGTTCAGTTCACCCGCGTGCGCCAGAACGTTATGCAGGGCCGAGTCCGGCGGACCGTAACAGACCACCCCCTGACCCAGCGAAATGGTGCCGGGCGTCGCCCTGATCAGGTCGGCCACCACGGGCACGACCGGGGACTGGACCGCGCCCATCCTGCGGCTGTGCCTGGTCATATCAGGGTTTTGCATCCGTCGACGATGGGGACAGGGCAGCTGACGATTTCAGTGCCTGTCTTTGTTATCGGCTGCAACCTTAAGAAGTTCCACAAGTTGCTGCTTCGCTCCGGGATCGGTGATGGCGGCCACGGCCTGGTTGAATTGTTTTACTTTCCGGTCGTGTTCACTCAGCAGCTTTTCAAGTCTCAGGTTTTCGGCAATGCCGGGCTCGCCGCCGCTTTTGTATTTTTCATCCAGGGCCTGCAGCAAGGAGAAATAGTCATCCTTGCTGGAACACATGGACCGGTAGGCTTGCCAGGCCGCCGCGGTTGCCGGGTTGAGGTCTTCAGCGACTGGTGCCGTCACGTAAACGCAGCACCGTCAGGCGGCTTTTTCCAGGTCATCCGTGTACTGCCCCAGGCAGGCCAGGCTGTTGCATTTCTCCCTGTGCAGCAGCGCGGCCTGGGCCGCATCGTAGTTTTCCGCTTTACCGGACCAGGTCTTCAGGCAGGGTTCCTGCAGGGCGCGCCCGTAGGAGAAGCTGAGCGGCCAGGGCAGGTTATTATAACGCCGGTTCATATCATTCAGGTGCGCCGTTGCCAGGGTTGCGCTCTGGCCGCCGGACAGAAACACGATACCCGCCAGCGCCGCGGGGACCGTGTTCAACAGGCAGCGCACTGTTTTGTCGGCCACCTCCTGTACGCACGCCTGGATGGAACACTTTTTCCCGGAAACGACCATGTTGGTCTTCAGGATGGTATATTCCAGCGCCACGCCCTGGTTGTTGAGGGCGTTGAAGACCGATCTCAGGGTCTTTTCCGTGGCCCAGTAACAGACATCGATATCGTTGTCGGCGTCCATCAGCACCTCGGGTTCCACCATGGGCACGATGCCGGCTTCCTGGCATAACGCCGCGTAACGGGCCAGCGCGTGGGCGTTGGCTTCGATACACGCGTTGCTCGGGATATGGTCGCCGATCGTGATCACTGCGCGCCACTTGGCGAAGCGTGCGCCCAGGTCGCGATATTCGGACAGGCGATCGCGCAGCCCGTCCAGGCCTTCGGTCACCTTTTCACCGGGATGTCCGGCGAGGTCCTTGGCGCCCTTGTCCACTTTTATGCCGGGCATGATCCCTCTATCGACCATGATCTCCGGAAACGGAACGCCATCCCGCGTCTGTTGCCGCAAGGTTTCATCGAACAGGATCATGCCGCTGATGAACTCCTCACTGCCTGATGCCGTGATCAGTAATTCCCGGTAGCTGCGCCGGCTTTCCTCCGTGGATTCGATCTCGATGGTATCGAAACGTTTTTTAATAGTCGGCGTGCTTTCGTCTATGGCAAGTATGCCCTTGCCCTGTGCCACCATTGCTGCGGCCGTTTGCGCCATTTGCTGCTTCATATCGCTCATACAGACTTACTCCCATGCTTGAGTTGTTGACTGAATTGTAGGGCAAAACCTGAAAAATATCATGATCAAGGAAGCGCAGGGCAGGCCCTGTGGTGAAGATCAGGGCATTTCCGGGTTGAACGTTTTGCTGATTATCTTTCATCCACCGTAACCTCTTTAAGTCAGTTGCTCGGTTGTTTCTCCTACCCGGATGATTTTCAGGTTATTGGTGCCGCCGCGATGACCCCTGAGGTCGCCCTTCGTGACCAGGACTATATCACCTTTGCCGACCAGCTTGCGCCTGAGCAGTACGTCGATGATTTCCTTGTTTGCTTCCAACGGATCGGTATGGGTAATATCAAAGTGTATGGGGTAGACATCACGGTACAATCTTACCTTGCGCATGGTGGATGCGTGGCGGGTAAATGCCAGGATGGGAATCCCGGAACTGATACGGGACATCCACAGGCAGGTCGAGCCCGTTTCCGTCAAGGCGGCGATTGCCCTGGCTTTGATATGGTTGGCCGCATACATTGTGGACATGGCGATTGCTTCGTCTACGCGCTTGAATTCCTGGCTGATGCGGTGGTGTGATTCGCGGGTTTCCTTTTGTTTTTCCGTTTCCTCGCAGATACGGGCCATGGCCTGGACTACCCGGTCAGGAAACTTGCCGATACTTGTCTCGCCGGACAGCATGACCGCATCCGTGCCGTCCAGGATGGCGTTGGCCACGTCGAATACTTCCGCGCGCGTGGGAACCGGGTTGTAAATCATGGATTCCATCATTTGTGTTGCGGTGATTACCGGGCGATCCATGTCCTGGGCTTGTGTGATGAGCTTTTTCTGTACCGCCGGCAGGGACGCATCGCCTATTTCAACGCCCAGGTCGCCGCGGGCAATCATGATGGCGTCGGCCGCCTCGATTATGGCGTCGGCATTTTCCAGCGCCTCCTGCCGTTCAAATTTTGCAATGATCCCGGCGTTCGACCCGGCTTTCTGCAGCAGCGAGCGGGCCTGCTCAATATCGGCGGCGCTGCTGGCAAAGGAAACGGCAAAATAATCGGCGCCGATTTCAACTCCGTGTTGCAGGTCCTTGTGGTCTTTTCTGGTCAGGGCGCCCGCGGAGAGGCCGCCGCCTTTCAGGTTGATGCCCTTGTTATCCGACAGTTTCCCGCCCAGAAGCACCTTGCAGCGCACCTTCGTTTTAATCACGCTGACCACTTCCAGGATAATGCGCCCGTCATCGAGCAGCAAAACGCCGCCGGGGTCTACGTCCCGGGCCAGTGCCCGGTATGTGACGCCTACCTGTGTTTCATCACCCGCCGCGTCCGGTAACGACGGGTCGAGCGTGAAATCGTCCCCTTCCCTCAGCAGGATCCTGCCGTTTTGAAAACGCCGGATCCTGATCTTGGGGCCTTGCAGATCCGCTATGAGACCGATCTCCAGGCCTTTTTTGCCGGTGATATCCAGCAGTGCGCGGGCCCTTTCCCGGTGTTCCAGGTGGGTCTGGTGGGAATAATTGATACGGAACAGGTCCACACCGGCATCAACCATTTTTTCCATCATCCCCGGGTTGTCCGTGGCGGGACCCAGGGTGGCGATGATTTTTGTCCTGCGCATCTTTATCGGTTCACGTTAATCGGGGTGGGCCTGCGGGTTTATGGCTCATGCTTTATGTAAGGCGCGGGCCGCGTCCTGCAACACGGCAACGGCAGGCAGTGTTTGCCCCTCCAGCAATTCCAGGAATGCGCCGCCGCCGGTGGAAATGCATGAAATTCCATCAGCGACGCCGAACCGGGCAATGGCCGACAGGGTATCGCCGCCACCGGCGATGGATAACCCCGGACTTGCGGCAATGGCCCTGGCCAGGGCGTCGGTACCGGCAGCGAACTGTTCAAGCTCGAATACACCGACAGGGCCGTTCCACACGATCGATGCGGCGGAACGGATAATGCGGTCATTCGCTTCGATTGTCTTGGGCCCGATATCCAGAATTTTATCGTCGGGCAGGACCTTCGCCAGGGATTTGACTTCCGCCTGCGCGTCTTCCGCCATGGCTTTTGCACAGACTGCGTCCACCGGCAGGGGGATAGTCTTGTTGTGTTCTTCCGCATAGGCAAGAATATCCGCAGCGGCGCCGACCAGTTCCGGCTCATGAAGAGAGGTGCCGACCTCACACCCGGCGGCCTTCAGGAACGTGTTGGCAATCCCGCCGCCTACGAGTAGCTGATCCACTTTTTTGATCAGGTTAGTCAACACGGTCAGTTTCGTGGAGACTTTCGCGCCGCCGACGATAGCCGCCATGGGGCGGGCAGGCTGTTCCAGGGCAGTTGACAGGGTCTCTATTTCGCTTAACAACAAGGGGCCGGCACAGGAAACGGGTGCATATTTTGCCACGCCGTGGGTCGAAGCCTGGGCGCGGTGGGCCGTGGCAAACGCATCGTTGACGTAAATATCGCACAGGCCCGCCAGCCGCCTGGCAAGTTCATCATCGTTACTTTTTTCCCCTGGAATAAAGCGGATGTTTTCCAGCATCACCAGTTCCCCGGGCCGTACCGAAACACCGTCCTCCCAGGAGCGGACCAGGGACACCTCCTGTTGCATCAGGTCGGAGACGCGCCCGGCAACGGGCGCCAGGGTGTAACTGTCGTCATAGTGTCCTTCCCTGGGGCGTCCCAGGTGGGAAACCAGGATGACGGCGGCCGGCGCGGCAACCAGACGCTTCAGCGTAGGCAGGCAGGCCCGGATACGCGTGTCGTCCTGGATGATGCCGGCGCTTACCGGCACATTGAAATCGGCACGGATAAGGACTGTCTTTTGTGCCGGGTCAAGGTCATCCAGGGTAATGAACTCAGCGCTCATATTTATCCGCCGATGGCGTGCCCCTGCTAACCGGCGTTCATCAGCGCAATCGTCGTATCGAGCATGCGGTTGGAGAAGCCCCACTCGTTATCGTACCAGGCAACCACCTTAACCGTTCTGCCTTCGATGACCTTGGTCAATGAGTTGTCGTACGTGGCTGACGCCGGATCATGGTTGAAGTCGATGGAGACCAGCGGCGCCTTGTTACAGGCCAGGATACCGTTCAACGGACCGTCTGCAGCCGCCTGCATGATCCCGTCAATCTCTTCGTGGGAGGTATCACGGGCTGCCCGGAAAGTCAGGTCCACCACTGAGACATTGATGGTCGGCACGCGCACTGCATAGCCATCCAGTTTGCCGTTCAACTCCGGCATGACCAGGCCCACGGCCGCCGCCGCCCCGGTTTTTGTCGGAATCATGGACAGGGTGGCGGAACGGGCGCGCCGCAGGTCGGAGTGATACACGTCGGTCAGCACCTGGTCGTTGGTATAGGCATGGATCGTGGTCATGATGCCGTTTTCCACGCCTATGTGTTGGTGCAGCACCTTGACCACCGGGGCCAGGCAATTGGTGGTACAGGAGGCATTGGAGATGACCGTATCCGTTTTTTTCAGAACGTCATGGTTGACGCCGAAAACGATGGTTGCATCGACATCTTTGCCGCCGGGCGCGGAAATAATGACTTTTTTTGCCCCTCCCTGCAGGTGGGCGCCGGCTTTTTCCTTGCTGGCGAAGAAACCGGTGGATTCATGGACGACGTCCACGCCCAGTTCGTCCCAGGGCAGCTTTGCCGGGTCCCGTTCCGACAGGACCCGGATGCGGTCGCCGTTGACCAGCATATAGTCGCCGTCTACCGCTACCGTTCCGGGAAACTTGCCATGGGCGGTGTCGTAACGGGTCAGGTGGGCATTGGTCTCGGCATCCCCCAGGTCGTTGACCGCAACGATGCGGATTTCATCCGTGCGGCCGCTCTCGTACAGCGCTCGTAAAATGTTCCGTCCAATTCTGCCGTAGCCGTTGATTCCTACGTTTATAGTCATTATGTATTGCTCCAGGTATTATCGTTACAGTGTTTGAGCCAGCCGGATCAGCCCTTCTGCGTTAATGCCGAAATGATCGAATACGGCGCTGCCGGGCGCTGATTCGCCAAAGGTCGGCACCCCGAGAATCCTGCCGTCAAGACCGACGTATTTACGCCAGTAGTCGGGTATGCCGGCTTCTACGGCAACGCGCCGGCGGCAGGCGGCAGGCAGGACCTGCTCGCGATACTGTTCAGGTTGTGCGTCGAAAACGTCCGCCGAAGGCATGGACACCACGCGCACGCGCCGGCCGTCCGCGTTCAAGCGCTGTGCGGCCGCGGCGGCAATGGCGACTTCCGAACCGGTGGCGATGATGATCAGGTCAGGCCCTGCTTCCGGTTCCACCAGTATGTAAGCGCCGCGTTCGATGGCGTCAAGCTGCTCCGCAGTCCGGTCCATACAAGGCAGGGATTGGCGGGACAACAGCAGGGCGGTGGGGTTGTCGCTGTTTTCCAGCGCCTGCTTCCAGGCGACCGCGGTTTCCACTGCGTCACAGGGGCGCCAGACCGACATGTTCGGGATCAGGCGTAAGGTCGCGGCCTGTTCCACCGCCTGGTGTGTGGGCCCGTCTTCTCCGAGACCGATTGAATCATGGGTCAGGACGAAAATAGTGCGTTGCTTCATCAAGGCCGCCATACGCAAGGCATTGCGGGCGTACTCGGTAAAGATGAGAAAGGTGCCGCCATAGGGGATGAAGCCGCCATGCAGGGCCAGGCCGTTGTTGATGGCTGCCATGGCAAATTCCCGGACGCCGTAATAGAGGTAATTTCCATCCGCAACCTCGTGGCTGATGACCGTCGAATCCTGCCATAAAGTGAGGTTGGACCCGGTCAGGTCAGCCGAGCCGCCAATCAGTTCCGGCAGGGCAGGGCCGTAGGCATTCAGGGCATTTTGTGATGCCTTGCGGGAGGCGACAGCCTCTGCCTGTTGCTGGGTGTTTTCAATGTAAGCCCGGCTCATCTCCCGCCAGTCCTCCGGCAGGTCGCCTGAGACACGGCGTTGGAACTCGGCCGCGTCATCGGGATAACGCTCCCGGTAGATGGAAAACTTCTCATTCCAGGCCGCTTCGAGCCCTGCTCCCCGTTGCCGGGCATCCCAGCCCCGGTAAATCTCATCGGGAACTTCGAACTCAGGCCAGGGCCAGTCTATGGTTTCCCGCACCAGCGCCACTTCCTCCACTCCCAGGGGCGCGCCATGGCTGGACGCCTTGCCCTGTTTGTTGGGCGACCCCATACCGATAACGGTATTGCAACAAAGGATACTGGGTTTATCGGTGGCTGCCTGTGCTTCAATAACAGCTTGCCGTATGGAATCCGGGTCATGGCCGTCAACCTCGGGAATCACATGCCAGCGGTAGGCCTTGAAGCGCTGCGGTATGTCTTCGGTAAACCAGCCGTCTACTTCACCATCAATTGAGATTTGATTACTGTCGTAGATGACGATGAGTTTGCCCAGGCCCAGGGTGCCCGCCAGCGAACAGGCTTCGTGGGAGATCCCTTCCATCAGGCAGCCGTCGCCAACGGATACATACGTGTAATGATCGACGATATCCAGTCCGGGAGAACGGTTGAACCGGGCCGCCAGGGTGCGTTCTGCAATAGCCATGCCCACGGCATTGGCCAGGCCCTGGCCTAGGGGCCCGGTCGTTGTCTCTATGCCGGGGGTATAACCGTACTCGGGGTGGCCGGGGGTTTTCGAATGAAGCTGGCGGAAATTTTTCAATTCCTCGACAGGAAGGTCGTACCCGCACAGGTGCAGGATGGAGTACAGCAACATGGAACCGTGGCCGTTGGACATGACGAAACGATCCCGGTCGACCCAGCCGGGATTGGCCGGGTTAAACCTGAGAAAGTCGTTCCACAGCACCTCGGCGATATCCGCCATGCCCATAGGGGCGCCGGGGTGCCCGGACCTGGCGCGCTGCACCGCATCCATGCTCAATGCCCTGATTGCATTGGCAAGTTGACGTCTGGAAGGTATGGTTGTTCTCCTTAGACTATGAATATCGATGGATTATACTGCAACAGAAAAGAGGCGGAGCCCTTCACACATAAACAATCTGTCCGATAATATATCATACTAATCTTCCGGCGGCGATATACTGTCGACCGATCAAAATAATTGGAAAAAGGGATCATGAACGGTGCGGAAAGTCTGTTAAGAACGCTGGTCAACAACAATATCACCACCTGCTTTACCAACCCGGGCACGTCGGAGATGCAGTTTGTCGCCGCCGCGGACCGGGTGCCCGACATGCGTTGCGTGCTGTGCCTGGCAGAGGGTGTGGTGTCCGGCGCCGCGGATGGTTATTCCAGGATGTCCGACAACCCTCCGGCAACACTTTTGCATCTCGGTCCCGGCCTGGGTAATGGCTTGGCGAATTTCCATAACGCCATGCGCGCCGGGGCTCCTATCGTCAATATCGTCGGGGACCATGCGACCGGTCACAAACAGTATGATGCGCCGCTGGCATCGGATGTCGCCGCGTATGCCAGGCCGGTTTCCGCCTGGATCAAGGAAAGCGGGACAGCCGCGGATATCCCGGCAGATGCCATGGCGGCAATTACGGCTGCCAGGCAACCGCCGGGGCACATTGCGACACTGATCATCCCGGCGGATTGTTCCTGGGATCCCTGTCCAGCCGATCCCGGTGGTAAAGCCCCCCTGCCCAGTCGCCCCAAGGTAGCTGATGGGGCGGTGAACAAGGTGGTGGAGGCATTGAGAAAAGGAGAACCTGCGGCACTGTTGCTGGGCGATCACGCGCTGCTTGAAGAAGGGGCCAGGCTGGCAAGTATTATCAGCAACCATGTGAATGCCCGGGTCTTTTCCCATACGTTTACCGCGCGCATCACACGCGGCGCCGGGCGGGGGAATATCGAACGCCTGCCGTACTTCCCCGAGGCGATAATCGAAACGCTGACGGGTATAAGGCACCTGGTCATTGCCGGCACGAAACCGCCGGTCGGCTTTTTTGCTTACCCGGATCTGCCCAGTTACCTCGTCCCGCCGGACTGCCGGGTACAGCAACTGGCAAGTGCCGGAGACGACGTGGTCGATGCCCTGGCCAGGGTTATTGATGAACTCGGCGCCGGCACTGTCTCACCGACGCTGATGCCCCTGAAAAAACCGCCCTTGCCTGCAGGAAAACTGACACCTGAAACCATAGGCCTGAGTGTCGGCGCCCTGCTGCCGGAAAATGCCGTGGTTGCGGAAGAGGCCATCAGTTCCGGCGGAAACCTGATACCGGCCACCGCCACGGCCGAACCCCACGACTGGATGTTCACCACCGGCGGCGCAATCGGCCAGGGCCTGCCCAATGCCACCGGGGCGGCAATCGCCTGTCCGGACCGCAAGGTTCTCTGCCTGCAGGCGGACGGCGCCGGCATGTATACCGTACAGGCCCTGTGGACCCAGGCCCGGGAGTCACTGAACGTAACCACCGTGGTCTTTGCCAACCGCAGGTACCGTATCCTGGGTATCGAATACCAGCGCGTCGGCGCCGGCGCGCCGGGCGCCAGGGCCCGCTCCATGATGGACATAGACAACCCGGAAATCGACTGGATCAGCCTGGCAAAAGGGATGGGAGTCCCGGCTTGCCGCGTGACGACCACAGAGGAATTAAACCGGCAACTGGCCGCTTACCTGGCCGAACCGGGACCGAACCTGATTGAAGCGGTGATTTGACATTACTACCGGGGACGGATTTGAAATCCGTCCCCGGTTCCGTTTAATCCCGGTTTGAGTTAATACTCCCAGTTCCCATGAGCAAGCGGCGCGCGATTAAGCTCATCCCTGTGATTCCGCCAATGGGGCAGGTATTTATCCATCAGGTCCTTGAACCGTTTATTATGCTTACGCTCAATAAGGTGGACAAGTTCATGGACGACAACATATTCCAGACATGATGCGGATTTCTTCATCAATTCAAGATTCAACCAGATTCGTCGGGCGCGCCTGTTGCAGGTTCCCCAGCGGGTTTTCATTTTCCTGATACGAATATCTTTGACTTTAACACCGATTTTCTTTTCCCATTTATCCACAAGTAGTGGTAAACGATCTCGAAGTTGGCTCCGATACCATTTATCCAGCACCTTTTCCCGCTTAACATGATCAGACCCCGGTCGAACGCTTAATATTATTGTATTATTGTCAAGTCGAAGAACTGCAGGCGGGCAGTTTTGCTCAATCACATCCAGCCGGTAGCGGCGTCCCTCAAAGTAGTGGCTTTCACCCGATACGTATTCCCGCTCTGATTGTCGTTCCTGCTGTTCGAACTGCGCCTGTCTTTTGCGAATCCAGCCCAATCGGGAAATAACAGCCAACCGGATAGCGTCTTTATCAATACGTAACGGCGCGCTTACCCGTACCCGTCCACCCGGCGGATAAACGCCAACGTAGAGGTGTTTGATATTCTTACGCACCACCTCAACGGCAATGCCACGGACATCAATGTGAAGCCGGTCAGTAGTCATGCTGAGCTTTTACAATCTCAAAAAACTCGTGCACAAGGTCCTTATGGTCGCCGAGCACCGACCTGATGGCATTACGAACCTCATGGCTTCGGGGGTGACTTCGGGGGTAGTCACCGTTTTCTCCCTGAATATCGATCACGAACTATTTTCATACAGGGAATGTAGCCGAAAGAGAATATTTTTCAAGCGATGAGGTTTTTCTGTCGTATTTTTGCAAAATATCATCTATGATATGAAACAGGTGAAAAAAACCTATTTTAAATCACAGGTGATATGATGAATATCAATCAGCTTACCCCGGAGAGTGAGATTCTGCGCGAATTCGGCAACCGGCTCGCCCGCATCCGCAAGCAGCAAGGGTTATCCCAGGCTGAACTGGCTGAAGAGGCGGGCGTTGGCGTCGCCACGCTTCGGCGCATTGAAGGCGGGCGGGATGGCCTGTTTGCGTCCTGGTTGAAACTCCTGAAGGCGCTGAATATGGCCGCCGCCATAGACGCCCTGTTACCCGAGACGTTCAACTCGCCGATGGCGGAGGCGCGCGCGGCGAACCCGAAGAAACGCAAGGCGACTCAATCAAACCCTGCCGTTACGTGGGGAGATGAAACCCGGTGAGCACAGCCACCGTCAAGCTGTGGGGGACGCCAATCGGTTATGTTTCCATGAATGCTGATGAGCGCTACGCCCGTTTTGAATACGACCCCGGATTTGCAACGTTCGGGATAGAACCGGCGCCGCTGCACATGCCTGTTCGTTCCGGCAGGATTTACCAGTTCCAGAACCTGCATCGAAGATCATTTCACGGCTTGCCTGGCCTGCTCGCCGACAGCCTCCCCGACAGGTATGGCAACAAGCTCATCGACGTTTGGCTGGCGCAAACAGGCAGACAGGCCGAGGAGTTCAACGCAGTCGACCGCTTGTGCTATACGGGACGGCGCGGTATGGGCGCGTTGGAGTTTGAACCGTCAACGGGTGACGACACGGCCAAAGATAAGCCGGTTGAGGTACAGCACCTTGTTGAGCTTGCCTCAATGGCATTTGCAAAGAAAGAAATGCTGGACACCAGGTTCGCGCCCGGCAGAGAAGAAAACGCGTTGCTTGACATCCTGGGGGTCGGCACGTCAGCCGGCGGCGCCCGCGCCAAGGCGGTTATCGCTTTTAACCGTGAGACCCGTCAGGTGCGCTCCGGTCAGTCAGACCTGCCGCCCGGTTTTGAACATTGGCTCATAAAATTCGACGGCGTTGCGTTCAGTGGCGACTGGGAGGTCGCCGACCCATCGGGATATGGCCTGCTGGAATACAGCTATCACCTGGTGGCCAAGGCATGTGGCATCGACATGATGGAGAGCCGAATTTTCAGCGAAAACGGGCGTCACCATTTTATGACCCGCCGCTTTGATCGCGATGAAAACGGCGCGAAGAAATTTGTGCAGACCTTCGCCGCAGTAGCGCATTTTGATTACTATGAGAGCGGACGTTATTCCTGTGAACAACTCTTCATGACGATGCGACAGTTGGGCATGTCAAAGGCGGCGATAGAACAACAGTTCCGGCGCGTGCTATTCAACCTGACGGGATGCAACCGGGACGACCACGCGAAGAACTTCACCTTTATGATGGACCGGAGAGGCGCCTGGGATGTCGCGCCGGCCTATGATCTTTGTCACGCTGCCGGCAGCGATTTCACAAGATTTCACCAACTCAGTATCAACGGCAAGACATCGGACTTTACCAGGGAGGACGTGAAACACCTCGCCAGGTACGCCGGCTTGCCGCGCCACCGCGACAAAGCGCTCCTGGAGCAGACCGTCGAAGCCTTCTCAACCTGGCGCCGCATCGCCCGGGAACTTGAGATACCGCAGAACCTGCAAGATCACGTCCTGCGGACGCTCCGACTCAGGTGGACTTGAATGCGGTGGTCCATGCGGGGTCGTGTTCACTAAAATTGGCTTACATTAGCCAATATTATTCATAAATGGCTAATTAGTCAAAGACAAATAATTGTGGCTAACAAGGCGCATGAGCTTCTACCTGGTTTGCCACACTTATGAATTTCCTGTCTTTGACTTCGATAAGAACCGAATGACTTCGGGGGTCACTTCGGGGGTGATAATTTGTTGTGACTCTGGCTGTGACTTCGGGGACAGCTTCCGGTTTATAATCTGTGGGGATCTGGTTGGCTGGTGACTTGCCCTGCAACATGCCCTGTGACTTGCCTTTGCCCCAGCGGGTCTTCGGCTTCCTGGCACGGACCTCGTTGACCCGCACTCAGAACTTATTTGACAAACCAGAATGCAGGTGGGATAATCCCACCATGAGTGTGGCACGAGCAGACGCCAAGAAGCGCGTTGTTATTCCGGGAGCCCGACCGGGGGATGTCTTCGACGTTCAACGGCAGGGTGAGGAACGTTACGCGCTCGTTCGGCTGCAGCGGCCTGACGCTGCGCCGGTAAAGAGCCGCGAGGCATGTCTCGAGGCGATGTTCCGGTCGCCGCTACGTTTGACGCTTTCGTGGGAGCAACTGCGAGACGTCACGCGCGAGCCGTGATGCTCCTTGATACTAACGTATTGATCTACGCGTCAGAGGATGGTTCGCGCTATCGCGACTGGGCGCGCCGGGTCATCGCCGATGCCGTTTCTACCGATGGAGCGGTCATCAACGCCGTCTGTCTTGCAGAGATATGCGTTGGTGACGAATATCCGGCGACAGTAGCGGATCGTATTCGGGGTTGGGGTATTGATGTTCTTGACGTGCCGGCTGCGGCTGCTGAAGCCTCTGCGGTGGCATACCGGCAATTCATTGAACGCAGGCGGCGACAGGCCGGCAAGGACTCGCCGCGCATCCCTCTGCCGGATTTCTTCATCGGGGCGCATGCCCAGGTTATGGGCTGGACATTGGCGACTGCGGACGTGTCCAGAATCAGGACTTATTTCCCTTCCGTACAGTTAGTCACACCCTGAAAACCATTGCTGCGAAGCAGGTTTCTGAGGTATGCGGTTGCCCTGACCAGATACACGAGTTACAGGTGCTCCGTCCTGCTCACGTAACCGTGGCGCACGATGTAGATACCGCTGGCGACGATGATGATGATCCCGGTCCAGGTGTATTGGTCCGGGATTTCCTGCCAGATGACGTAGCCGGCGATGATGGTCCAGATTAAGCGCACATAATCCAGGGGGGCGATAGCGGATGGACGCTCCAGCCTCGAGGCTTCAATAAAACAGGCCAGCGCGGCTGTCTGTGACAGCCCCAGGGCAACAAACATGGCCCAGCCTGTCAGGTCCGGTTTGACCCAGCCTCCCAGCGCCCAGTAACCGAACAGGATGATACCGGCGACCGACAGGTAAAAATTGAGAGACCACCTGTTCTCAGTCAGGGATAGATGCCTGGCGCTGATAAACATCAGGCCGGCCATGAACGCCAGCAACAGGGTCGTCAGGTGGGCGATATGAAAATGGTCGGGGGTCGGCCTCAATATAAACATGACTCCGATAAAACCTGTCCCGATGGCGACCCAGGTCTGTCGCGTGACTGTTTCCTTCAGTAACCAGGGAGAGAACAGGGCAACGAAAAAGGGAATTGAGAAGGTCAATGAGACAAACTCAGCCAATGGAATGTGTTTCAGGCCGTAGAAAATGAAGAACACCATGCACGCGCTGGCCAGGCTCCGCGTTCCATGCCACAGCGGTCGCCTGGTTTTCAGCTTGCCCAGGTTGGAAGTGGCGGCAATGATGCTGAACAGGGCAGTAATGCCGACAACGTATCTCAGCCAGGTTACCTGTACCACCGGGTAGGTTTCCGTCAACCACTTGCCCAATACGTCGGACAGGCAGAAGAAGACCGTCGCCATGAGCATGTAAGCTGCCGCCAGGTAGGAATGGTGTTGACGTTCCATAGCAATCATTCGTTCGGGGACGGACTTAAGTCCGTCCCCAGGGTCGTCGATATGCCGGCTAATCCAGCTTGTCCAGTTCGGCGGAGAACTCCGGCAGGGCCTGGAACAGGTCCGCGACCAGACCGTAGTCGGCGATTTCAAAAATGGGGGCTTCCTCATCCTTGTTGATGGCCACGATCACCTTGCTTTCTTTCATCCCGGCCAGGTGTTGTATGGCGCCGGATATGCCCACGGCGACATACAGGTCCGGCGCGACGACCTTGCCGGTCTGGCCTACCTGGTAATCATTGGGTACATAGCCGGCGTCCACCGCGGCCCGGGATGCGCCTATGGCCGCGCCCAGTTTGTCTGCCACCTCTTCCAGCAGGCGGAAATTATCGCCGCTGCCGAAGCCGCGGCCGCCGGACAGGACAACCTTTGCGCTGGTAAGTTCGGGGCGTTCCGATTCAGGGCTTTCCAGGATGACAAAATCTGACAGCCCGGCCGGGCCGGGAACGCTGCTGAGTGTTTCGATCGCCGCGGTTCCGCCTTCGGCCTCAGCCGCATCGAAATTCGTGGTGCGTACGCTGATGACTTTCACGCGGTCAGCGCTCTTTACCGTGGCCATGGCATTACCGGCGTAAATCGGGCGCACGAACGTGTCGGCCGCTTCAATACTCACGACATCGGCAACCATGCCGACGTCAAGCAGTGCCGCCACCCTGGGCGCCAGGTTTTTACCGAACGTATTCGCCGGGGCCAGAATGTGGCTTGCGCCATTACAGCAGGCGACTACCAGCGGCGCCAGTTCTTCCGCCAGTCCGTGTTCGTAGTGCGGCGCATCCACGTGTAACACCTTGCCGACGCCTGCAATTCCGGCGCCGGCAGCGGCTGCCGCCTTGCAGTTGCTGCCCGCAACGAGCAGCGTGATGTCTCCACCGAGTTGTGCGGCAGCGCCGACCGCGTTCAGCGTGGCTGCCCTGATGGCGTTATTGTCATGTTCCGCTATAACCAGGATACTCATATCAGATCACCTTTGCTTCGTTGCGCAGTTTATCAACCAGTTCCTGCACGTCAGCCACCATGACGCCCGCCGAGCGGACCGGGGGTTCGGCGACGTTGAGGACCTCTATGCTGGGCGTAACGTCAACACCCAGGTCGTCGGGGGTCACGACGTCGAGCGGTTTCTTTTTGGCCTTCATGATGTTCGGCAGCTTCACGTACCTGGGTTCATTCAGGCGCAGATCGGTGGTGACGACAGCCGGAAGTTTAACCGCAACAGTTTCAATACCATCGTCCACTTCACGGGCGACCCGCAAGCCCTCACCGGTAAATTCAATATCCGATGCGAAGGTAGCCTGGGGCCAGCCCAGCAGGGCCGACAGCATCTGTCCCGTCTGGTTGTTGTCGTCGTCGATGGCCTGTTTCCCGGTGATGACGAGACCCGGGCCCTCTCTTTCAACTATCGCTTTCAGCAGTTTGGCGATAGCCAGGGGTTGTACCGCCACATCCGTCTCAATCAAAATAGCCCGGTCCGCGCCCATCGCCAGGGCGGTACGCAGGATATCCTGGCACTGGCGCCCGCCGACGGTCACGACCACAATCTCATCCGCCTTGCCGGCTTCCGTAATCCGCACTGCTTCTTCCACCGCAATTTCGCAGAACGGATTCATGGACATCTTCACGTTGGCCGTTTCAACACCGCTGCCGTCCTTTTTAACCCGGACCCGGACGTTGTAATCCACGACGCGCTTTATCGGGATCAGAATTTTCATTTTCTTACTCTTTATCGGAACACAAAAAGGCAGACAAGGATACATGGAAACCCATCGGTTAGGCAATCGCGCCGTCATAAAGAAAGCGGATCGCACCCGTTTCGTTTCTAGGGGTACAATGTACGGAAACGAAACCACACGGGACACAAAGCATGACCCTCGAATTCGGCATTTTCGACCACCTGGACGTTCGGACCGAGCCGTTGAACAAGACCTACGCAGAGAGGATCAAGGTAGCCCGGGCTGCAGAAGCCGCCGGTTTCAGGGGCTACCACCTGGCGGAACACCACGGCACGCCCCTGGGTGCGGCGCCGTCTCCCGGCATTTTCCTGGCGGCGCTGGCGCAGGCCACGTCCAGCATCCGCATCGGACCCCTGGTTTACCTCGTCCCCCTGTATATCCCGTTACGGCTGATCGAAGAGATCTGCATGCTGGACCACCTCAGCAACGGCCGCCTGGAGGTGGGTCTGGGACGCGGCGTATCGCCGATAGAAGTCGCGTTCTTCGGTGTTGACCCGGATGATGCCATGGACATGTTCATAGAGGGCGTGGACCTGATCATAAAGGGGTTGAACTGCTCCAGGCTGACCTTTACCGGGAAGCACTACCAATACGAAGACGTGCCCATGGTGCTGCAGACGGTACAGTCGCCGTTGCCGCTGTGGAGCGCGTCCATGTCCCCGGGCGGCCAGGCCGAGGCAGCCCGGCGCGGCATGCACACGATTTCACTGGGACCAACGGATCTCATCCGCCAGACCAGCGACAACTACCGCGCCGAGTGGGCCGCAAGCCGGGATGATCCGCTGCGACCGGCCGGCGCCCCGGAGCAACCATTCATCGGCGCCTGGCGCATGCTTTATGTGAACGAGGATGAACGCAAGGCGGAGACGGTTGCGCGCCGGGCGTACGACGACTGGTTCGCCAAACTGCACAAGTTATGGGTGGAAAACAATGTCGCGGCCCCGCACCTGGGTCCCATATCCAGGTTTGAAACGGCGGAAGAGATCGGCATGATAGTACACGGTAGCGCAGACCGGGTAGCGGATGCGCTTGCCCGGCAGGTGGAGATAACCGGCGTGAACTACCTGGCGCTGCAACCTGCATTCGGCGATATCGGGCACGACGAGGAAATGCGTTCGCTGGAGCGGTTTGCCGCCGATGTGATGCCGCAGTTGAAAACCATCTGAGCGGATAGGTACTTGGAAAACATAACGATAAATGAGGTGTTATGTGAATGATACATTCATAAGAGGGTTCAAATGCGTACATTACACGGAATAATCCTGGCTGCCGGTTTACTGGGTTTATCGGCCTGCACGGAGCAGTCTGCTACCAACGAAGCGGATGCGCGGCCCAACATCCTGCTCATCATTGCCGATGACCTGGGTTACTCGGACCTGGGCGTATTCGGCGGCGAGATCAGCACCCCGAACCTGGATGCGCTGGCCGGCGCCGGCAAGATGCTGACCAACTTCCACGTGGCGCCCACCTGCTCTCCCACCCGTGCCTTACTGATGTCCGGCGCCGACGCCCACCGCGCCGGCCTCGGCACCATGAACGGCATGTGGTCGGAGGAGCAGAAAGGCAAACCCGGCTACGAGGGCTTCCTGAACAAGGATATCGTCACTTTCGTGAGATTGCTGAAGGAAGCCGGTTATCACACCTACATGTCCGGCAAGTGGCAGTTGGGCTACGAGGAAGGCTACTACCCCCTGGACCGGGGTTTCGAAGAGGCCTTCTGGCTGAAACACGGCGGCGCAAGCCACTTCTCAGATATGCGCGGCATTACCGAGTACGAGGAGGTTGCTTTCTGGGCTGAAGGCAACGAGCAGTTACAGGCCCTGCCCGACGATTTTTATTCTTCCGTGTATTTCACGGACAAGATGATTGAGTACATCGACAAAAACCGTGCTGACGGCAAACCGTTCTTTGGTTACGCAGCCTACACCGCGCCCCATTGGCCGTTACAGGCGCCCCGGGAGTATATCGACAGGTACGAAGGTGTGTATGAAGTCGGCTATGACGGGATCCGCGAGAAACGCATCGAGCGAATGCAGGCCGCGGGTCTCATAAAACCGGGACAAACACCCGCGCCGCAGCATCGGGAATGGCCCGGCTGGGAGGACCTTGACGAGGAACAGAGAAAGCTGGAAGTGCGGCGCATGCAAATCTACGCGGCGATGGTGGAGGCGCTGGATGAGAATATCGGCCGCCTGATCCAATACCTGAAAGATACCGGGGAATCCGAGAATACCTTTATCCTGTTCTTTTCCGATAACGGCGCAGAGGGCAATAACCCGCACGATCTCGCCAGCAATCCCACCTGGGTGCCGGCGAATTTCGATTTGAGTTATGAAAACATGGGGAAACCCGGCTCCTATGCTTCGACAGGACCGGGATGGGCGCACGTCAGCAACACGCCGTTTCACATGTACAAGGGCTTCCCTACCCAGGGCGGCCTGCTATCACCTACCATCGCCGTGTTTCCGGACAGGATAACAGCAGGCAGCCGCTCGGATGCGTTCATCACCGTACTGGACGTGGCGCCGACTATCCTGCAACTGGCAGAAGTGCCGCATCCCGCGCCGGAATTTGAGGGACGCCGGGTTCATCCGATGATTGGCAAGCCGTTCTTTTCACACCTCGCCGGCCAGGAGTCCGTCGTACATTCTCCGGAACACGTTTATGGCCTTGAACTGTTCAACCGGCGCATGATCCGCCAGGGCGACTGGAAGCTCCTGTATAACAACCGGCCCTGGGGCAAGGAAAGCTGGGAGTTATACAACCTGGAAGAGGATCCCGGGGAACTGAATGACCTGGCGCAGTCACGGCCCGGGAAACTGCAGGACATGCTGGCGCTGTGGCAACAATACGTTGACGATAATGACGTATTGGTATTTGATGAATTGAAAATGCGTTTTTCCAACGGCAAGGATCATTATGAATATCAGTGAATTGAAATTTGCGACACTGCTCCTGCTGCCGGCGCTGGTTTATACCGGCGGTTGTGCCGATAACGCGCAGGAGACCATCTACACCAACGGCTTTGTGTACACGGTGAATCCCGATCAACCGACGGCCGAAGCGCTGGCGGTCAGGGACGGGATGATCATCGCCGTGGGCGGCAACGAGGAGGTGCAGGCGCAGGTTTCGGACCGGGCGCGGGTCGTGGATCTCGAAGGCAGGATGCTGATGCCGGGCATCCACGACATGCACGCCCACCCCATGGAAGCCGGCGAGAAGTACAATTTCCAGTGCGCGTTTCCCTTCACCTTCACGATGGACCAGATTGTCGCGAAACTGACGGAGTGCGCGGACGAAACCCCGCCCGGCGAGTGGATTCGCGGCGGCCAGTGGGCCATGGAACTGATGGAAACCGACACGGTCCCCCACAAGGACATTCTCGATGCGATCACCCGGGATCATCCCATCTACCTGGGGGATTCGACCGTACATGCCGCCTGGCTCAATTCCCGGGGTCTGGCGGAGATGGGAATTGGCGCAGACACGCCGGACCCCGAAGGCGGGGTCATCATCAGGGAGCCCGGGGGCATGGAGCCCACCGGCATCCTGGTCGATAACGCGGCCTATAACATCATTTCGAAGCTGCCGGCCTACAGCGAGGAGCAATACCAGGACGCCCTGGAATGGTCCATGCGCGCAATGAACAAGGTCGGCGTCACCACCGTCAAGGACGCCCTCGCGGACGGGCGTTCGCTGAAAGCCTACAAGGGACTGGATGAGAGCGGCCGCCTGACCATGAAAGTCAGCGCCAGCATTGCCTGGAGAATGCTCTGGACCGATTACGAGAGGAACGTCAGGGAGCGCGCCGATTACGCCACGGACAACGTCGGTACCGAGTTCATCAAGATCATGCTGGACGGCATCCCGCCCACCCGCACCTCCGCCATGCTGGACCCGTACCTGCCGGACGAGAAACACGGCGACAGTTTCACCGGCAAGTTGATCCATTCTCCAGAGCGCCTCACCGAAGACATGATCTACCTGGACGGCCAAGGATTGACGGTGAAGGTCCACGCGACAGGGGACCGCGCAGTCCGGGTCACGCTGGATGCCGTCGAAGCGGCGCGCAAGGCCAACGGCGACTCGGGCATGATGCACGAGATCTCCCATGCGGAACTGATCCATCCGGATGACATCCCCCGCTTCAACCGGTTGAACGTGATCGCGGAATTCTCCCCGATCCTCTGGTATCCCTCGCCCCTGGTGGAGGTCATGACCCGGGTGATAGGCGAGGAGCGGGCCAACCGGTTCTGGCCGGCCAGGGCCCTGCTGGAGGCCGGCGCGCATGTCATCTACGGCTCCGACTGGCCGTCGGTCGTGCCCGACCCCAACCCCTGGCCGGGCGTCGAGGCCCTGGTGACCCGGCGCGACCCGTACGGCAACTTCCCCGGCGCGTTGTGGATTGAACAGGCCGTGGACCTGGAGACGGCATTGCGCATCTTCACCATCAACGGCGCGGTTGCCGGGAAACAGGCGGACCGCACCGGCACTATCGAGGCAGGCAAATCCGCCGATTTCATCGTCCTCGACCGGAACCTGTTCGAGATCCCGCCGGAAGACATCAGCGACACGCAGGTGCTGCTGACGGTGGTGTCGGGCCGGGAAGTGTACCGGAAGTAGGGGACGGATTTTAAATCCGTCCCCGTTTAATTCGTGTAAATGGGCAGGCACAGCAAGGCGGTATTGAACGGCGCCGGCATCGACCGGCGCGACACCGGCTACTACTCGACGCCCGCACCGGTCGCGCAGTTCTTCAGGAGAAAACTGTTATCACTTAACCCGGCCCCGAAACTGGTCTTCGACCCCTGCGCCGGCAGGGGCGAACTGCTGGCCCCGTTCCGGGATTGCGGCGCGCGCCTGTGCGGGTTCGACATCATGGACCTGCAACCCGGCGGGTTCTTCGAATTCGAGCGGTGCGACTTCCTGCTCGCGGCCCTCGCCGCGCTGGATAAGCCGCCGGGCGCAAACGGGCTGCCGGATGCCGACATCATCGTCCCAACCCCGCCGTACAACTGCCACGAGCATGACTACCTGAGAGCGCACAAGGAACGCTTCGCCCTGGCTTTCGGCAGGGGCGCGGCCCTCAATCTCTACTCCCTGTTCATCCACGCGATCATCCGCAGCGCCGGACCCGGCTGCCTGATCGGGCTGATCACGTTCGATTCCTTCCTCACCGCGCGGGGCCACGAAGAACTGCGCCGGTTCATCCGCAGGGAGTGCCGCATCCACTCGCTGCTGCTGTGCCCGACCGACTTGTTCCGGGACCAGGGCGCGGACGTGCGCACCGCCATCCTGGTGCTGCAGAAAGGCCCGCAGGAGGCGCAACGGATCGAGGTGGCAGGCCGGCCGGAATCAACCGGACACTTCGAACGCATACTCAAGGCCGGCGCGTTCCGGTCCTGTGCGCCGGCAGAGGTATTCCTGTCATCCCCCGGGGACCGGGGCGAGTTTGTGGTGGAAGTGCCGCAGGCGGTGCGGGCGCTGTTCGCCATGCCGCGCCTGGGCGAGCTGTTCCCGTGCAAGACCGGCATATCCACCGGGAACGACAGGGCGCACCTGTCGCCTGCGCCCGGGGCAGGCTTTACCGTACCGTTCTACAAGAATCCCGGGAACCGCCGGTTCTACACGGAGCCGGACGCCTACCTGCGCGACGACTATAAAACAGCCGAGCAAAACAACAAGAACTTCATCATCCGCAACAGACCGTACATCGGCCGGCCCGGCATCGCCTGCTCGTCCATGGGCGTGGCGTTCGGGGCCGCCATCCTCCCGGAAGGCTCGGCATTCGGCGTCAATGCCAACCTGTTCCCAAAAGAAAAGGACCGGTGGTGGCTGCTGGCCTACCTGAACAGTTCCCTGTGCAACTACCTGGTGCGCGGCGTGCTGCTCAGGTCGAACATGATCACCGCCGGCTACGTGGCCAGGATACCGGTCCCGGAAATGACGGCTGCGGCGCGCAGGGAACTGGAACAGACCGCACGAGAGGCATACGAAACCGGGCCGGGGTCGGCGCAGGCGCTAAAGTTCATAGAGAGAATTGACGAGCTGGCGTTCGATGCGTGCGCGATACCTGAGCCTGACAGGGGCGGCATACGGGAGTTTTGCGCGAATATTGTGGAGCGGACGTGATGTGTCCCGGAATTTCACCCGAATTCCGAGTCGACGCTCAATCTTGCGCTTGATGGTATAGGCGCGTTCCTGTAACCACGGCAAAAGCATTCCCGCGATAGAGAAATTTGGCACTACTCTGCCGCATCTACAGCCCGCACATGCCCTTTTGCTGCATAGGAAAGAATTGCCTGATCAGCGCTGACAAGAGTAATATCGAAATGGCGGGCCGTGGCTACAATGATCCGGTCGGCCGGGTCGGCGTGAAAGTCTCCCGGCAGACGCACGCTATCGAGCGCTATTTGCGGTTCAATCGGCGCCAATCGTACACTGGGCAAAGACAGGGCCGCCGCTAACCATGCGCCAACCTCCTGCCCCAGCCGCAAGCGGCCTTTTTCCGTGAGCAGGGCGATTTCCCAGGGCGTGATGGCTGAGACCAATACCCCATCTCTTTCCAGGGATTCCTCAATCAGCGTCCGGGTGTTCTTCCCAAGGCGTGCGCTATCGTCAACAGACCAAATCAGTGCATGGGTGTCGAGTATGATCACCCGGTCGCGGACCAGTCAGATGCTTCTGTTGCCGGACAGAAAGGGTCATCATAGCCCAGTACCGAACCGCGCAACACACCGATCAGGGATTTATCCTCATCAGGAGGCAACGGAGACAACATGGCGACCGGTCGTCCACGGTTGGTAATAGTCACCGGCTCGCGATCCGTTTTCATTTGTTTGATTACGCGCAAACACCTTGCTTTGAATGCGGCAGCCGCCATGGTTTTCATATCAGTCTCCGTTACCCGTACATTTCTTGTGTACATTAGCCGGTTTCAAGCAAAATCGCAAGCAGTAGTCTTACACTCTCCAAGCCACCCCCTTTGGCAAGGGCATGTTGCAACCGCCTTGGGTGAGGGCGCCCCGACTGTCCCTGCCATCCATCCCCGCCTCAGAAGATAAAGTCGGCCCCGGTGAGCGCGTCCGGCGGGTGGTAGCCTGCCAGGGTCAGGGTCTCCCCGCCGTGGTCGCTGAGGTCGATGATGAGGCCCCGGTCGGTCTGCGAGAGGGTGAGGTCGTCGAGCCCGTCAATCCCATGCAGGGTTTGCCGCGCACCATGGGGTCAGAGTAAGAAATCCGAAGAATTTTTACGCTGACCCCGGCTTTCCATTCGTAATTCCCAATTCGTAATTCGTAATTCTAAAACCGCAGTGTCCCCTCCAGCAGCAGGGCATGCTCAGCGTCACGGCCGGCCTGCCCGTCACTGCGCTCGCCGAGCAGGTGCAGTTGCAGGTGGCCCGGCGCGGCCCAGCGCAGGCCGGCGCGGACCCGCGCGGTGTGTTGCAGTTGTACACCCAGGTAGGGAGTAAGCCGCCCCCGGTGGTGCGGCGCGTCCCAGCCGTAGTCCAGGCGCAGGCGGTGGGCGTGGGTGCTGAGGGACTCGGTCGCAAGGCCGGTCAGGAGGCCCTCGGCCTTGAGCTTCAGGGTGAGGGCGGCATCGCCAGAGGGCGCGGACGTCCCGCCGCCACCGCCGCCGCTACCGCTACCGCCGCCACCGCCACCGGTATTGGTATTGGTGTTGCCGCCGGTGTTGGTGTTCCCGGTGTTGGTGCTGCCGCCGATGTTGGTATCGCCGGTATCGGTGTTGCTGGTATCGGTGTTCCCGGTATTGGTACAACCGTTGTAACAGGGGGACGGAATTCAATTCCGTCCTATATAATTTACATGCTCCATAGTCCCGGATTATACCAACCCCGGTTGGATATAACAGAGTTTCCCGCTATCCCGCTACCACGGCAGGCTGGTGCGCAGCATCAGGGCGTACTCAGGCGGGGCGCGGCCGTCCTCGCGGCGTTCGCCGTCCAGGCTGAGGCTCAGGGCCTGGCTCTGGGTGAAACGCCAGCCCAGGCGCAGGGTGCGGTTCTCACCCGCCCACTCCATGCCGGAATACGGCGTCAGGATGCCGTAGGTCCACGGCACGTCCATCCCGTAACCCAGCTCCGCAGTGAGGCGCCCCTGTGCAG
>MKWU01002792.1_pt1 | contig 24871 bp, 17 predicted proteins | sample 809101 | NCBI WGS metagenome assembly MKWU01 (sample SAMN05860141, study PRJNA318959) | sponge metagenome | host: Aplysina aerophoba | place: Slovenia: Piran, Adriatic Sea, Gulf of Piran | collected 2013-05-07 | reverse complement strand
TCGAGGAGGCGGCCACCGGCTTGCTCTGCGGCAGCTCGATGCGGAGCTTGCGGCACTGCTCCCAGAGCTCGGCGAGCACCGTTTCATAGCCCTTGTCCGCCTGCGACAGCACCAGCCGGAACGTGAAAAGAATGACCGGCCGGGTGTCCAGGACCCGGCGGCGGCGCATCCACTCGCGGTCTTGCTCGGCGGCCAGCCGCCCGACCGCGTCGACGATCTTCTGCCAAGTGGCCGCCGCCGCTTCCGCCCGCTCCGGCAGCAGATCCCGCGTCCGCTTCCGCTTCGGCGGCTTGCGCTCGCCCTTCAGGATCGCCCGCCAGCCGGGAGCGAGCGGAAGGGCGTAGGCGTCCTTCGGGGTCTTCGAGCCGCTGGTCCGGGCGCACGCCGACTTCGTCGCGCCGATGCTTCGCAGGCTGGCCCGAAAACCGAGGCTGGCGCTCGACTGCCTGCGCCTGACCGGCAACCACCGGAAACGCGCACCCGCCTGAGTTCCAATCCCCTCCTGTCCCGGCATTCGGGCCTGCCGCAAAAGCGGCGGGCCGTCGGGACGTGTCCGAAAGTCCTCAGCAGGAGGCCGGAGGTTCAATTCAAGCCGAGTCCCCGCCCGAAATCCTGGAAAAACCCAAGATTTACACCGGTCCGGCCGACCTGATCCGATCAAATCTCCGCCGGAGCGGTCACCGGACCAAACTCCGAAACGTCAACCTCTGACGACAAAAATTAGCCGTGATTGATAGGCCGCGGGCGCCGAAATCGATCGTCTCGGCTAGAAGCGCTTTATTGATGTTGGCGCCGCTGCTAATCTTAAAAAGCGCGATCATGGGTTCGGGCAGCCCAAGCTCCACTGCGTAGTTTTCGATGAACTTGTGGTCGAGATCGATAGGATTATAATAGCATAATAAATGCGTAAGTGCTATATTCGCATGGCTCAAGGTTTGATTCTCTTTGAGTCCCTTGTCGCAAGCATTTGGAGACGTAGAGAAATGGGGGACTTGTCATCCTTGCAGCATTAACCCAGACGCTGCAGCGCCGCTTGACGGTTTTTTCCAGCGAGGTGGGTGTTGTCGGGGCGCTCCTGATTCTGGTCATTGTCTTCACGGCCATCGAACCGGCCTTCCTGTCGGACCGGAATATCAGGGCTATGCTGCGCGTCGTCTCATTCATAGGCATAATTGCCGTCGGCCAAGTAATTCTGCTGGTTGCCGGCGAATTCGACTTGTCCGTAGGCTCGGTCGCCGGAGTGGGCGCCGTGGTTGCCGCGCAACTGATGACATCTTTAGGTCTTCCGATCGCCCTGTCGATCGCCGGGGGAATGCTGACCGGAGCCACAATTGGCTTGGTCAACGGAATTGTCGTCGTAAAAGTCGGGGTTCCCGCATTCATCCAAACACTCGGGATGCTGTTTATAGGGCAAGGTCTAATCCAAGTCATAACCGGCGGTGTGCCTATTTATCCGCTTCCGCCGGAAGTAGGCGCGGTCGGGCGCGAGAAAATAATTTTCGGCCTCGGATACAGTTTCGTTGCCTTTCTGATAATAGTCGGCGGAGCGGATTTTTTGCTCCGGAGAACGGTTGTCGGCCGCAATCTCTACGCCACGGGCGGCAACCGAGAAGTAGCGCGGCTCGTAGGCATCAACACCGATCTTTATAAAATTGGCGCATTCGTGACCATCGGCGCGCTCGCGAGCACGGCGGGAATGTTCGTAATGGCAGATTTGGCCAGCGCGCCCACGTCAATCGGCAGCGGGTGGGAACTGCTGGTAATCGCGGGCGTCGTGGTCGGCGGCGTCAGCTTGTTCGGTGGATCGGGAACCATCGCAGCCGGAATAGTAGGAGTGCTGCTCCTGCAAGTGGTGACCAGCGGATTGGTAGTGATAGGCGTGAATTCGAATTGGCAGCAGATCGCAATTGGGACGATCATGGTCTTGGCCGTCGGACTTGACGTGGTTCGGCGTAAACTGGCCCGCTGACGATAGCTCGGCGCTTGCCGGTTGGGGCAAGTTCGGGCGCAAGAGGTCAACCTGGCAATCCAGGTTGCAAAAAAGTGCCGTGCAAGATCGGCATTTCAAAATGGAGGAAACCATAATGAGTTTGTTGACAAGATTGATTGCTCCGGCAGCGATGGGACTGGCGCTGCTGGGAGGACCGCAGGCCGCGTCCGCCGAGGGCGGTCCACTGCTTTGGGTGCAGCCCTTGCGCGACCACCCGGTTCACAAGATCATGCAGGCAGGGTTTCTATCCGCTTGCACCAAGATGAATCGCGAATGCGAGATCGTCGGCAACCCAAGTTCGACCAATTGGGACATTCCCGGAACCTTGCCGCTGGCCGAAGCCGCGTTGTCGCGCACCGAATTCGGAGCGGTAGCGGTCTACGGTCCCGATCCCGCGATATTCCCCTTTATCGCCAAGCTTGGCAGCGAAGGGTATCCGGTCGTTACGTGGCACGTTATGCCGCCCGAAGGATCGGTTGAAGGCCTGCTGGCCGTGACCGGCCAAGACACCCCCGCGGCCGGAGCAGCGGCAGCTGTCGCCATGGCAACCGAAATGGGAGGCTCGGGCATCATCGCGCTTACCCAGGGAAGCATCAACGAAGCCGAAAACGTCATGTCTGACGCGTTCCGGGCCAAGATCGCGGAATCCTATCCCGACATTACGGTGCTCTCGACCGAAATCGAAGGATTCGAGCCTTCCGCCGCGCAAGCAAAAGCCGTGGCGATCATCCAGGGCAACCCCGAAGTAACCGGCGCATTCTCGACGACCGGCAACGGGCCGCAAACGTGGGCGCAAGCCGCAAGGGCGACCGACAGGGAACTTGTGATTGTCGGCATGGACTATATTCGCCAAAACCTCGACTTGGTGAAAGCGGGAGAGGTCTTCGGACTGGTCGGGCAGCCGCTTTATGAAGAGGGGGCTCGCGCCGCTGAACTCGCCGCCGATTTGGCAGACGGCAAGATGGTGCCCTACCGCAACGCGCTGCCGGCGGCGATCGTAACGATTGATAACCTGGCTCCCTATTACGACATTCTGGAGCAGGCGGGACAGTAATCCGATAAGCGAGACTAGGCGGGGCGGCATTCGCCCCGTCCGCGACGGCAGCGCACGGGAGGCAGATCTGACAGCAAGCGGGCACCCCACTCTCAAAACGAGCGGAATCACGAAAACTTTCGGCGGCGTGGTCGCACTGAACTCGGTTGATCTGACCGTGCGCGAAGGCGATGTGCACGCGCTTCTGGGCCAGAACGGCGCAGGGAAGTCGACTCTAATCAAGGTCTTGAACGGCGTTTACGCCGCGGGAAGTTTCAGCGGCACGCTCGCCATGGAAGGACGCGAAGTGAGTTTCGCATCGCCGCGCGATGCGGCCGAATGCGGGATCGGCTATGTTCCGCAGGAAACCGAAGTGTTCGAGCATCTATCAGTGGCGGAAAACGTTTTCGCCGGCATGACCGGAGGCTCGAAAAAGGCGAGGCTTGTCAACCGGCGCGAAATCGGAAGGCGCAGCAAGGACATCCTCGCCGGCCTCGGCATCTCGATCGACCCGAACTCGCCAGCGGCGCGCCTGACATCCGCCGAGAAGCATATGCTCATGATAGCTCGCGCGCTGGCGCGCCGCCCGCGGGTTTTGCTCCTCGACGAGCCAACAGCCGCGCTTTCTTCGACCGAAGTTAAATCGCTTTTTGAAGCGCTTTCGCGTCTGAGGTCGGAAGGCGTTACAACCGTGTACATCACGCATCGCCTTCCCGAGGTGATGGCGATTTGCGACCGGACGACCGTGCTGCGAGACGGAATCGTCGCCGCCGAATTCGATCGAAAGGACTTCGACGAAGACGCTTTTATCTTCGCCATGTCGGGCCGCAAGCTGTCGCGGCTCTTCCCGGTTCACGATGCTCCGCCAAACGCGCCGAACCTATTGAAGGTCGAAGGGCTCGTTCCCGGCGCAGGTCACGGCAAGGTGGGGATCCACCGCGAAGCAGAGGTAAGTTTTTCAGTCGCGTCTGGCGAGATCGTCGGATTGGCCGGATTGCTGGGTTCGGGAAGAAGCGAAATCCTTCACGCGATCTTCGGCAGCTTGCCGGCAAAGGGAACTATCTCCGTCGATGGCGATCCCGTGGCTATTCGCAGGCCTCGCGATGCGCGCAGAGCGGGCATTGCCCTCTTGACCGAGGAGCGCAAACGCGACGGACTCCTGTTCAATCTTTCCTTGGGCCGCAACATTACGATCGGCAATCTCGGCCCACTGTCCAAGGCGGGTTTCGTCAACCCCGGGCGCGAAGGCCAGGCCGTGCGCAAATCGATGGAAGCGCTGAATGTCGTCGCGACATCCCCGGCCGCCGCCTTGTCGAGCCTTTCCGGCGGCAATCAGCAGAAGCTGCTGTTCTCGCGGGCCCTCATGCGCGAACCCAGAATTCTGATGCTTGACGAGCCGACGCGGGGCGTGGACGCCGCGACGCGGCAGGAAATCTACAAGCTCACGGTCGACTTGGCCGCCAAAGGCGCGGGCCTCTTGATCGTTTCTTCGGAACTTGAAGAGATTATCGGACTCTGCACGCGCATCCTGACAGTTTCCGACGGGCGAATTGTCGACGAGTTCAAGCGCGGCGAAGGCGACGAAGAGCGGGTTCTTCGAGCCATAGCCGATGCGCAGGGACGGCAATTCGAAGCGGCGGCATAATGGGCGCGGCGGCGAGATTGGATGGCAAGCGAGTTTTCGTTACCGGCGCCGCTACCGGAATCGGGCGCGGCGCGGCGGAGTGCCTCGTCGGCCGCGGAGCCCGGGTGTACGGCGTCGGCCTCGACGAAGAGGAAGGGCTGGAATTGCAGTCATCCCTTGGGTCGCCCGAATCGTTCCGTTTCCAAAAATGCGACGTTACGCGATCCGACGAGGTATCCGGCGCGGTCGATTCGGCGGCGCGGCTGTTCGGCGGCTTGGACGGAGTCGTAAATTGCGCCGGAATTTATCCGACGGGCAAGCGTGTTGAAGAACTTGGCGACGACGAATGGGAACATGCTCTCGATGTTAATCTGAACTCCGTATTCCGGGTGTGCCGAGCCGCTTTGCCCGTCTTGCGCAAATCGGGAGGCGGGTCGGTTGTCAACATCGCTTCGGTACACGCGGAAGCAACCACCGGCGGCGTGCCTGCCTACGCCGCGACAAAGGCGGGGATTGTCGGCTTGTCCAGGCAGATGGCGCTCGACTACGCCGAGGACATGATCCGCGTTAACGCGCTTCTCCCCGGCGCCGTCGCCACGCGAATGGGCTTAGGCGGATTGCCCGGCGGCGATCCGGAAGCGGTCGGGCTGTCCTTCGACCGCAACAAGATTGCGCGTTTCGGCGAACCATCGGAAATCGCGACCGTAATCGCATTCCTTTTGTCGGAAGACTCGTCCTTTATTACCGGTAGCGCGCTTCAAGCGGACGGCGGACTCCTGTCTCGGATATTCTAGCCCGGCGCAGGTTCAGCGCGCCGATTCTGAATTTGCCGTTCGGTCGAAGCTGTAAAAATCCGACATTGCAAAAGCCGTAGCGATCAAGCCGGACCAAGGCGTACGGCCTAGAACGAACGCGCGTATCCCGCGCTCCATCCGCCGTCTACCGGCAGAAGCTGACCCGTCGTATAGCTGTTCAACGGGTCGGCCATGAAAAGGACTGCATCGACTGCTTCGTCAAGTTTTCCAGTCCGAGCAAGAGGCACGTGGGTTAGCATTGAAATGTCGCCGGAATCCGAAGCGCTTTCTCCGATGCAGCCGAACCCAAGAGCATTGACTCGGACGTGCGGGGCCGATTCCATCGAAATGCAGCGCATGGCCGCGGCAGCGGCGGACATCAACCGCGAATGCTCCGCATGTCGGCGGATAGGAATCGCGGCTGCAGCAGTGAGCAAGAATATAACGGCGCCTTTCCCGCGTCGGCTCATTGCTTCGGCCGCCTTGCCGGCGGCGGCGACCAGTGCGTCGGCTTCCGCGCCATCGGAGCGCTCCGGAACGAGATTCCACGAGACTAGCAAAATGTCGGCCTCGGTCGGTGAAATTTCTTCGTTCAACTCGATGCCGCCGTTCGCCCGCAATGCTTCGAGCGCGGCGGCGCATATAGTTGTTTCGGCGCCGATGGCGGCTACCCGCCAGCCTTCAATGTCGATTTCCATCAACCTGGTCACATTCTGAACCCGGTCGACCATCCGCCGTCCACTGCCAGAACTTGGCCGTTGATATAGCTCGAATGCGGCGAGCAGAGGAAAAGCACGGCTTCGGCTATCTCCGACGGCCGGGCGGGACGGGACATGCCGATATGCGCCATAAACTCTCTCACGCGATCGGACATGGCGCCATCCTCTCCGTAGAAAAGGCGGCGCGTAGGTTCGGAAATGACAGATCCCGGCGCGACCGCATTCGCCAATATGCCTTTGGGGCCCAATTCCAACGCCATGGCGCGGGTGAGATGGATGACGCCCGCCTTGGCGGCGTTGAACGGACTTTGCAGTCTCATCGCGGCCATGCCGACTACCGATGCGATATTGACCACCTTCCCGCCATTGCCAGACATGACCATGGCCGGGAGCGCCGCCCTCGTCGCCTTGAATAGCCCGTCCAAGTCGACGCGGACGATCTCGTCCCAAACTTCCGGCGCGAATTCGTCGATGCAAACGCGGTGGTCGGTGGAGTTTATCCCCGCATTATTGACTAGAATGTCGATGCGGCCGAAACGGCTTGCAGTTTTTTCGACGGTGCTCGCGAACGAGGACATATCCGTGATATCCGCAGTTGCCGCAACGGCGTTTCGCAATCGGGAAGCAACCGACCTGGCGCCTTCGGCATCAATATCGGCAACGACGACCGTGGCGTCATTGTCCGCCAGCCTCGCCGCGATCGCTTGCCCGATTGCGCCGGCGGCACCGGTCACGATCGCCACTTGACCATTCAAATCGCATTTCATCCCGTCGCCAACCCGTAGTTTCGGCAGCGGAACGGTATCGTATCGGCCGTTCTTGCACAAGCGCGCGAAATCCGGCAGGATCCGTCGACCGCTTATCCCGTCCGGCGGCGCGACGGCAATTCCGGCGGCGAAGTATTTTTGACTTGAATTGCGGCGCCGCGGGCGCAGAATGTCTTATCGAGCGGGAGAATCGGAGGAAGCATGGTCGAGATCGAATGCGTAGTCGACGCGAAAGCCGCTCTGGGAGAGGCGACAACTTGGGACCCGGAGGCCGGCATCCTTTGGTGGATCGACATCTGGGGCAAGCTCATCCATCGCTTCGACCCGGTGAAAGGCGAGGATCGAGTCTGGGAATCGCCGGAATTCCTCGGATGCCTGGGTCTGCGCGCAAAAGGGGGATTGGTGGTCTCAATGGCGAGCGGTTTTAGCTTCTTCGATCCGCAGGAGGGCGTTTTCGAACATATCGCCGATCCTGAACCGGATCAGCCGAAAACGCGAATGAACGACGGGAAAACCGACCGGCAAGGCCGCTTCTGGTCGGGCAGCATGTTCGAGGCGCCGGGCCGTCCCGTCGAATTTTCAGGCTCGCTCTACCGCATGGATGCCGACCTTTCCTTGCACAGGATGGTGGAAGGAATCGGTTGCAGCAACGCGCTTGCCTGGAGTCCGGACAGCCGGACGATGTATTTCTCCGACAGCCACCGTAGCGAGGTATGGCAATTCGATTTCGATCCGGCGACCGGAGAGATCGAGAATCGGCGTACATTTATCGATCTGACGGAAACCGGCGGCGTGGCCGACGGCGCGACCGTCGATGCCGACGGCTGCTATTGGCTGACGATCCCGGTTACCTACAAGGTCAACCGCTACGATCCGACGGGAAAATTGATGCAATCGATCGCCATGCCGACGGACTTGCCCACGTGCTGCGAATTCGGCGGACCGGATCTCGACGTGCTCTACGTTACAACGGCGGTGCTCAATCGCCCTGCATCGCACTTCGCAGGGCAATCGAACCCGGGAGGCTTGTTCGCCGTGGATGCCGGGGCCAAGGGCATTCCGGCGGTTCCGTTCCACGAAAAGGATTGAGGATCGGCTCAAAGAATTCATCGCCGAGCGAGGCCGTCGGCGGCCGCTGCCGAAGAGGACTCGCGATCTACGAAATGTCGTTGTGCGAATCGTAGGTGATTCTGAAGAAATCGGAGCGGTGCAAGCCGACGGTGTATTCCACCCGCCTGCCCAGCGCCGTTTCGTATAGCATTTCTAGAGACAATACCGGGTAGCCCTTTTCAATGCCGAGATGCTCGGCGACCGCGGATGACGCGACCTCGGCGCGAATTGTCAAATGCGCCGCCTCGAGACGGATGCCGAGATGCTTCTGCACCGTGTTGAATATAAGCGGATCGTCGAATTCTTCGGCGGACAAGTTTGCGCCGACATCGTTTGGAAGATAGCAGGTGATGAAGCTGCGCTTTACGCCTTCCGTAATCAAAATCGCGCGCAGGCAGTAGCCTTCCGGATCGGACTCCGCGCCAAACTGCTGCCGGAAAACCGGCGATGCTTCAGTTCCGTAATTCAAGACTTCCAGCCGCCCGTTCCGGGTGAGGTAAGCCATATCCGTGAATTTGCGAAGGCTTAATGCGCGCCCGGTATCTACGCTCGGAACCAAAACCACGGCGGGCTTGGCAGGGCGCTTCTGTATCAGGCCCTGCTGCTCAAGTTCTTTCAGGGCGTTGCGCACCGTCATCAGGCTTACGCCGTAATGCTCGGCAATGTCTGCTTCCTTGGGCAATTCCGCGCCGGCAGGCAGGTCGTCCCCTTCAATCAGAAGGCGAAAATGCTCGGACAACTGGCGGTAATACGGCCCATTCCGGCGCTCGAAAACCACGCGCGATCTTTTGCTGGTTGATTGCTGATGGTTGTTCAAATCCCTGTCCGATCAATGAAACAGCGCGAACCGGCGCCGGAGCCTCCTTCGCAGCTATAATGCCTTCTGCCAAGGAAAGACAATTGCTGCGCAATTTATCCTCGTCGGTTCACAAGAATTGCGGGCAATAGAGCGTTCTCAAACCGTTTTTATTTCAAGCATACCGACCTGTTTAGTTTCTCCCCGATCCTATTCTTGAATTGGCGTGCCGAGACTTTTTTGCCCGCGTGCGGACGCGAGAACTCCCGCAAGATCAACTGCGCCGATCAGGAAAAGGCTCGCCGGCTATAAAAAGGGTCGGATCCCGAATGTCCGAAAGCTAGTGGCCGCCGCCCAATCCAAGCAACCCTCGAAGGACTGTTTACGTTGCTTCGCAAGTGCGCGAGCGCCGAGGCGGCCCGGGCGAACCGTTGACGACCTAAAAGGCAGCCAGTCGATTAAGATGCGTGCGTAGAAAACTCGGAACGAGCGTTCCCATGAACGTTCGCAGGCCTTTTGGGGATTGCCTGAGGCATCATAGCACCAGAGGCCGGCGAGAACAAACGGCGGATAAGTCAGAGTATCGATCCAATGCGACCGCCCATGGCGACGGTCGCACCGACCTCGCGTTCGCGCGGACCCATTCGCCCCGCCACGCTCGCTTCGACCTCCACCACGGCTTTGTCGGTTTCGATCTCAGCAATTAAATCGCCTTCCTCGACTGACTCGCCTTCGGATTTGTGCCAAGCAACCAGCTTGCCCTCCGAAATCGTCAGATCGCCGTATGGCATGACGATTTGTTCCTTTTCATTTTTTGAACTATTCGAAAATTCCTCGGCGCTTTCCATTGGCTCCCTGGCGGGTGTGACATCGGGCGGGCCGGCGAACGGCAGCGCGGCGGACGCCTTCCCAAGGCGTTGGTTGAACCAGTGGTGCGGAACCGGCGCCCGGCCGCCAATTACGGAGCGCGCCGCATCGACAATCCTCGCGGTATCGACCAGGATGGCTGACTCTAGGACAGGCGCGAAAGGATGGGTGACCGCGGCCGTATGTAATCGTCCAACCGGCGCATCCAACTCGTCGAAAGCCAATTCGTTGATCGTTTGCGCGATCTCGCCCCCGAGACCGCACATCGCCCAAGCCTCGTCGACAACAAGAATCCGGTGGGTTTTTTCCAAGCTGGCGACAATCGTCTCCACGTCCAGCGGAAGGATCGTTCGCGGATCCACGATTTCCGCTTCAATGCCGTCCATGGCGAGTTCCTCGGCGGCTTCCAGCGCGCGCGCCACCAGCTGACCGGTCGCCACGATCGTAATATCGCTGCCTTCGCGCGTGACGCGAGCTGTTCCGAACGGGACGAAATGCGGTTCGGCGGAAACCTCGCACTTCGACGAGAAAAGCGCTTTCGGCTCTAGCATTATTACCGGGTCGGACGCGCGGAGCGCCGTCTTCATCAGCCCTTTCGCATCGGCTGCGTTGGAAGGCACGCAAACAATGAGACCCGGCACTTGCGCGAAAATTGGATGAAAGCTGCCGCTGTGGTGCGGTCCCGAACTCCTCAAGGCTCCCGCCGCCGCGCGGATGACGACGGGCGCGCTAATCGCGCCGTTGCTCATATAGCGCAACTTGGCGGCTTGCTGGATGATTTGCCCCGCGGCTTCGAAGGCGAAATCGGCAAACATCAAATCCGCGACGGCGCGCGTCCCCGTTGCCGAAGCTCCTATGGCGGCGGCTGTAAATCCTTGTTCGGAAATCGGAGTGTCAATCATCCTGTCTTGTCCGAACTCTTGCCAAAGGTTCTTCGTATGCGCGAAGCTGCCGCCGCGTTCGCCGGTGCCCTCTCCGAGATAAATGATATCGGGATTGGCGCGCATCTCTTCGGCAATGCCGTCGCGAACCGCGTCAAGCCAGCCCTGCATTGCAGTTGCTCCAACCTTCTGCGGAGCTAGGGCCGGCTGCGGATTGATCTGCTCGGCGAAAACATGCGCCCGGACCGTTGACGGATCCGGCAGCGGAGAACGGCGCGCGAAGGCGACGCATTCGGCTATGGTCTCGTCTACGTCGGCTTCGATCGCATCCAAATCCTCATTGGCCGCCACCGAAAATTCTTCGACGAGCCTATGGCGAAAAGTCTTGATCGGATCTCGTTTTACCCATTCGTCGATTTCTTCCTGAGTGCGGTAGGTTCCGGTCACCGGGTCGCCCTCGTGGTGGCCAACCGTCCGGTAGGTCCGCGCTTCGATAAGCGTGGGTCCGCCGCCGCCCCGCGCTCGCGCCGTCGCTTCCATCATCGCTTGCCAGACCGCGAACACGTCGTTGCCGTCCACCGCAACGCCGGGGCAGTTGTACGCGGCGGCCTTGCTCGCGACGTCGGTGTTCAAGGTCGTGTTCGCGAACGGCGTCGCGGTTGCATAAAGATTGTTCTCGCAAACGAAAACTACCGGCGCGCGCTGCACGGATGCGAAGTTAAGCGATTCATGGAAAGACCCGTGATTGACCGCGCCGTCCCCGAAAAACGCTACGCCGATGTCGTCGGTTCCGCGCCCGCGCGCGCTTAACCCGATTCCCACGGCGTGTCCGATGCCGGCCGCGACGACGCCGTTGGTGCCGAACAGCCCGACGCGCCGGTCGTATAGATGCATAGTGCCGCCGCGCCCGGCGCAGATTCCGTCGGACTTGCCGAATAGCTCGGCCATGACACGGCGCGGGTCGCTTCCCTTGGCCAAGGCATGTCCATGCCCTCGGTGCGTCGAAGTAATCCAATCGCTGGGCCGAAGATGGTCGCAAACCCCCGTTCCGGTGGCTTCTTGACCGATATAGAGATGCAGGAAGCCCGGGGTCTCCCCTTTGCGGCACGCAATTTGAGCGGCGGTTTCGAATTTTCGGAGCAAGACCATCTTTTCGAACAGACGGATTAGGACCGCGGCATCCGGTAGATTGGCCATGCGCGCAGGCGCGGGAGTAGAAACCAAAGACTGCGGGGGCTTGTTCATTTAATCTGCTGCTCCTTGCGCGCCAGTCGTTTCGGCACTTGGAAAGGCGCGCTTTAGGCTTCCTGGCTCAAGCCGGCGGCTCGTCGATTATAAATTTATACTAGTATAATAAAATAGCAATGATGCGTTCCGAATTCCTTGCCGAGACCGCGCCGGCATCCCTCGAACCAATGGCTTTGCCGCGTCGTCGCCATCCCAATCCGCGTTCAATAGTCACGCCGAGGCGGCACTTTTCGACTAACGAACAGGGTGCCCAAGGGATATTCGCTCCCGGCTTGGAGCCGCCGCGTTGAATTCACGCCCGCAGGCTCAATGATGCGTTCGGCAGCGGACCGATGCCGAGACGGAAGCCGAAAATGCAAGAATCAATGAAGCCGCGGGATGAAACGGGCCGTCGTCGCGGATCGCGGTTTTCAGTCGCGTCGTATGGAAAAAGGGTCCCAATCGGGGCGGAAGCACAGTCCGCGGCGCGGAATTTTCGCCAAAGGAATGCCCGGGCCTAATTCCGGTTCAGACGCCGCCAATATTCGGTTTGCCCCCTTCATTGCACGAATTCTCGACCGCTTTGCGCTTGCGACCGGGTCGATGCTGACCGGATGCGGCCGCGGGACTTGCCAATACCGGCAATCCGGACATCCGCTAGCGCGGTTCAATGCGGCGCGCGCGTACGACCGCCAAGCCCGTCTCGACGTACGGATCAAGCGCTGGGGACGCCATTGAAATGACCGGCATTGACGGCGCGAGCCACGTCGCCGAGTCGGTGGATTTGCCGTTCCGCGACGCAAAGGCGAACGTCCCGCGCGGACTATGATTGGCCTCGGCCCTCGGCGCGTGTCGAGCGGAGGACCATCAACGGCTCAAGCAGGCTCGCGCAGGCGATCAACGTCACGCCAATCGCTTCCCGCAGCCCAAAAGGCTCGCCCGCGAGCAGCGCCGCGGAAATCGCTCCGACAACTATTTCAGTCATGAATAGCAAGCTAGCGACCGCGGCGTTCACGTATTTGGGTCCCCAAAGCGACGCATAGGTGCCGGGGATCACAAGAAGGACAACGAAAAGGATCAAACCGGGCAACGCGGGGCCGGTCTGATCCAATGTCGGCACATGCCCCGGGGCCAGCGCCAGCGCCGTCGCTCCTGACAAGACAAGGCCCCAAAGGAAGAAACCGCAGGTCAGGTCCAAGGCCGGATGGTCCTCGTGCATGCGCACGCGCACAATCGTCAGCGCCCAAAAAAAACCGCCCGCGAGGCCCATCCAATCGCCGATGTTGCGCGGCACCGGCCAGCCGACGCCTAGTCCGAACAGCACCAGCATTCCCAAGGCGGCCAGTGACATGGCCAGAATTCGGATTGGCAAAATCGGCTCGCCCAAAAGGACCCGGGCTAAAATCGCGCTCCATATCGGCATCAGGTAAAACAGCATCAGCGCGCGAATTACGTCGGTGAAAACGATCGAGGCGGAATAGAGCGTCAGCGCCATGCCGCTCGCGGCGGCGGTCAGCAGTAGCGGCAGCCCGGCGCGACGGATGCGCGCCCGCCGCAATACGGCAACGGGCAGCAAAATCAGGGACGGGACCGTGAAATAGACGACCATGACCCATAAATCGTGCAGACCCGCGCCTTCCAGACCGCGAAGCGGAATCCAGAACAGCCCCCAGACCGCGCCTGCGTAAAGGCAGGCGAGCTTTGCCCGCGCATCAAGTGAAAATGCCAAGTTTATCGCGCATCAGGCCGACCGACATGGGCGGCGAATTGTAGAGAATAATCTTGCCTTTCGGGGTGGCTTCCCGCCCGGCGAAGGAAAGCGCGCCAATGATTTGTCAAGCCGATTTAGCCAAGCTGTTTGCGGAGTTATCGGCAAGAACATTAATAGGGTCAACTTCCCGGTATTTCGCGATTTGCCCAATTCCGCGCCGGCTTGGGCCGCGCAGCTGATGCGCTCTTGCGAATTTGCTCGGCAAGCCGCCGGACGGCGTGGTAGCGGCTCCGGCAAGACGACGCAAGCCGCGAATGCAGGCAACGGCATGCGCGAGATGCGTCGTGGCAGCAATTCAGAGATCGCATGGCAGCTAGCCGAGCGAGACCATCGGATTGCCGAGCTCTTCGAAAGCAACAGGGAGCCAGGCAACGAAATCGAGCTTCCCAAGAAGCTTTCGGGCCGTCCGACCGCGAGGCCCGCGTCAACGCCGAAACGGGACCGTCGTGCTTCGACAAGCGGCAGGGCCATAAAGAAGGCGCGCGGTGCGCGAATGTCCGGCAAATGCCTGCGCAGGCGGACGCGGCGCGTGCCCGACGGGGCCGTTCGCGCCGGCTTCGAGAGGGGCGAACCGTCCGGGATGTCGATTTCCTCGCCTAGGGGGCGGCTGCGAGCCGGACGTCGGGAAGCTTCCAGACGGTGGCCGCCTGGTGGAGAGCCTTAACGACATCGGCCTGGAATTCTCGCGCCGCGCGCAAGCGCGGTTGTTCGCGGAATAGGCGAGAAACGGCGGCGGGCGCCGGGTTTGCAAGCGGGCTGCTGCTCTCGGTGACATGCCCGCCTCGGCGCAGCACATGATTGTTGCGGAAGTTTCCAAAATTTTCTATGCATGATCGGGCTCTTTTCCCGGCGTGCGAAGCATCGGAGGTTGCGCGAGTTGGAAGGCGAAATCGAAATGCCCGCCGTCGAATTGCAGGGCGTCGTCAAGAAATACGGTGAATTCGTAGCGCTTAGGACCATCGATCTTGAAATCAAGGTCAACGAGTTCTTCACGCTGCTCGGGCCGTCCGGATGCGGGAAAACCACGCTGCTCCGAGCTATAGCCGGATTCGAGGACATAACCGCCGGAGCCATCCTGCTCGGGGGCGAGCGGATCGGCGACCTGCCGCCGAACAAGCGGCCGATCAATACCGTGTTTCAGCACTATGCGCTTTTCCCGCATATGACTGTCGAAGACAATGTGGCCTTCGGCATGCGGATGCTGGGCGCGCCTAGATCCGAAGTGGCGGACCGCTCGCGAAAAATGCTCGAATTGGTCAAGCTCGGCGATTTTGCTCGCCGCCGGCCCGATCAGCTTTCCGGAGGCCAGCAGCAGCGCGTCGCATTGGCCCGGGCGATGGCCCCGCGACCTCGGGTGCTATTGCTCGACGAGCCGCTTTCGGCCCTAGATCTTAAACTGAGGCACGCGATGCGCGTGGAGCTGAAGCAGCTTCAGAAGGAAACCGGAATAACGTTCGTTTTTGTAACGCACGATCAGGAAGAGGCGCTGACGATGTCGGATCGGATCGGCGTCATGGACCAGGGGATGCTGCAGCAGGTCGGAACGCCTCGCGAAATCTACGAGAAGCCGAACAACCGCTTCGTAGCGGATTTCATCGGAGAGACGAATCTATTCGACGTCCGAGTCTCGGAGGTCGGCGAGAGAGGCTGCGTTTGCGCCTTCGGCGAGAGGGGATCGATCGGCTGCGAAGCGACCGGCAGGCCTCTCGTTGGCGCGGCGTGCCACCTTTCGATCAGGCCCGAGGGACTCGACATGCGGTCCCGGGAGGACGCGGAAAGCCCGCTGGGCGGCAAGGTGGAGCAGATCGTCTATCTGGGAACCGATACGCAGTACTTGGTGAGGACGCCGGTCGGCGAACTAATTACGGTGCGGCGTCAGAACGCCGTGGCGGACGGAGTCGAATTTTCAGTCGGCGATGAAGTGTCGCTTCTTCCCCGGCCCGGCGCGGCCAGGCTGCTGGCCGACTGATGGCGGGCATCGGAGGACGGAGCGGCGAAAGCTCTTCCAGCGCGTTCGCGCCGATCAGAGCCTGGCTGATCCTTCCGACCTGGCTGATTATCGGCTTTTTTCTGGTCGTCCCGGTGGGAACGATGCTCGTCTACTCGTTTCTCACGAAGGAGTTCAGGGGCGGAGTCATCTGGGAATTCTCGCTCGCGGCCTACGACCGGTTCATTTTCGACCGGGGCCTGTTCGGCGACGAGCCGCCGAAGCTGGAACTCACCTACATTACGATTTTCGCCCGCTCGACGATCCAGGCGGCCGCGGCGACGCTGCTATGCCTGATCATCGGCTTTCCGACGGCGTTCTACATCGCGACCCGGCCGGTGTCGACGCGCGCGATCTGGCTGTTTCTAGTAACGGTCCCCTACTGGGTGAATCTTCTCGTCAGGACCGTGTCCATGAAGTTTCTGATACGCGAAAGCGGACCCTTGAATTCGTTTCTTCAATGGACGGGCGCGATTTCGGAGCCTCTGCAGATCATCAATACGGATTTCGCCGTGCAGCTTGGATTGTTCTATTCCTATCTGCCTTTCATGGTGCTGCCGATTTACGCGTCCGTGGAAAGGTACGATTTCGCGCTGTCGGAAGCGGCGGCCGATCTCTACGCCACGCGATGGACGATTCTACGGAAGGTCCTGCTGCCGACCGTGAAACCGGGAATCATTGCCGGCTGCATTCTCGTTTTCGTGCCGAGTCTCGGCGCGTTCCTCGCCCCCGACCTGCTGGGAGGAGCCAAGAATTTCATGATCGGCTCCTTGATCGAGGAGCAGTTCAAGGGCAATGCGGGCAACTGGCCGTTCGGAGCGGCGGCGGCAATGATCCTGCTGTCGATGGTGCTTGTCGTGCTGATGATTTATGCGCGCCGCCAGTCGGGCCGGAGCCGGGAGTAGCGCGGCCATGGCGAAAATCTCCGGCCGCATACGGCGCTATCCCGGGTTTTTCCCGATGACGGTTCTATGCCTAATCCTGCTGTACTCGCCCCTGATCGTTGTCGCCGCCTACAGCTTCAACGACTCGCTTTCGATTACGCTTTGGGGCGGATTCAGCTTTCGATGGTATCTGGACGTTTTCTTCGGGCTTGAAGCCGACAAATTCAGAGACGCGGCCTGGAATTCGCTAAGCATCGCATTCATGGCGGCGACCGCATCGACAATAATCGCGACGGCGGCGTCCATAGGCATGGTGCGCGGCGGCGAGTTCAAGGCGAAGCCGGCCAGTTTCGCTTTGATCAGCCTGCCGCTTATGGTTCCCGAAATCGTAACCGCCGTGGCGACTCTCATTTTTTTCAGCACTATCGGCTTCGCTCGCGGCTACGCCACGATTCTGGTCGCGCATATCGTATTCTGCATCCCGTTCGCCTATCTGCCTATCGAAGCGAGGCTCAAGGGCATCGAGGGAACATTCGAAGAAGCGGCGCAAGATCTTTACGCCAGCCGCTGGCAAGCGTTTCGATACGTGCTGTTCCCGCTAATGGCTCCGGGCGTGGTCGCCGGATATCTGCTTGCATTTATTATTTCCTTGGACGATTTTATTATTACGAACTTCGTGAAGGGGGCGGGAATCGAAACCCTGCCTACGGCGATCTTCGGCGCGGTAAAGCAGGGGATCAAGCCCAACATACTTGCGCTATCGACGCTTATGCTTCTGATTTCGGTGGGATTTGTCACGATTTCCTATTTCGTAAGCAGAATGGGCGTAAAACCCGGCGGCTATCGGCCGTCGGCGGCAATACGGAAGAAAAAAGGAGTTTAGGTTTATGAAGCTATTGAAACTTTGCGCGGCCGCGATCCTGATTTCCGGCGGATCGGCGCAAGCCGAAGGCAAGCTCTCGATTTACCATTGGTTCGAATACATGCCGCAGGAATTGCTCGACAAATTCGCTGCCGAGCACGGCGTGGAAGTCACCATGGATACCTACGACAGCAACGAAGCGATGCTGGCATCGCTGAAAGCCGGCGCGCTCGGGTCGTACGACGTAGCCGTTCCCGGCGACTACATGGTGCAAATCATGGCCGAAAGCGGACTGCTCGACACGATTGCGGAAGGCGAGCTTTCGAACATGGGCAATATCGAAGGCCAGTGGGTCGACGTGCCGTTCGATACGGGCCGCAAGCATTCGATTCCCTATCAGTGGGGATCGACGAGTTTCTCGGTCAATACGGACGTATATGGCGGCGATATCAATACGACTTCGATAATTTTCGATCCGCCGGAGGAGCTTCGCGGAAAAATCAATGTGCTCGACAGCCAGGGCGAGGTCATTTTGCTGGCGAACCTGCATCTGGGGATTCCGCAGTGCTCGACGGACCGCGACCAGCTGAGGATGCTCGACGAATTGCTCCAGGGCGCGAAGCAGCACTGGGCTTCCTTCGGATCCGACATCGCCAAGGACGTCCTCGTCTCCGGCGATGCTGCGGCGGGCATGATCTACAATGGCTTCTCGGCCAAGGCGCGGCTGGAAGGCGCGCCGATCAAGTACGCCTACCCGCGCGAAGGCATCATCGTTTGGATGGACAACGTCGTTTTGCTAAAGGATGCTCCCAACCGCTCCAACGCGCTGAAATTCATGGATTTTCTTCTTGAACCGGAAAATATAGCGGCGGTGACCAATTTCGCGCGCTATTCGCCTGGAATCATGGGCGTAACCGACATGCTGGACGAAGAATTGCGCACGGCTCCCGAATCCGTCCCGCCCGCGGACGCGCCTGCGGGAACCTTCATCGCGGTTTGCGACGAGGAGACGCAAAGCGTCTACGACGCGATCTGGACCAGGCTTAAGAAATAGCCTCCGAACGATCCGGGGAGCCTGTCGGCAGGCTCCCCGCTTCCCCCGAAATTTCGAGAGCGCCATGACGCGAGACAAGCGATTCGACATCCTGTTCGAACCCGTGGACATCGGGCCCGTGGTCGCCCGCAACCGCTTCTATCAAGTTCCCCACTGCAACGGCATGGGCTATCGCGACCCGAGCGCGGTCGCCGCGATGCGAGGGGTCAAGGCTGAAGGCGGATGGGCGGTCGTCTGTACCGAGCAGGTGGAAATCCATTACAGTTCCGACATAACGCCGTTCATTGAGCTGCGCCTTTGGGATGATCGAGACATTCCGATGCTCGCCGGAATGGCGGGCAAGATCCACGAGCATGGAAGCCTCGCCGGTCTGGAGCTCGCCTATAACGGCCTGAACGGTCCGAATTTCTACGGCCGGGAAGTTCCTATGGCGCCGACCGGCTTTCCGGTCGCGACGTTTACCTACGATCCGGTTCAGGCGCGCACGATGGACAAGGAGGACATCCGGAACATCCGGAGGTGGCACCGGGCCGGTGCGCTGCGGGCGAAAAAAGCCGGCTTCGACCTCGTCTACGTCTACGCGGGGCATGGGCTAAGCTTCATCCACCACTTCCTGGCTCGGCGGTTCAACCACAGGACGGACGAATACGGCGGCTCCCTTGAAAACCGGGTTCGGCTGCTAAAGGAGCTCCTCACCGATACGAAGGAGGCAATTGGCGACGATTGCGCGGTCGCGTGCCGATTCAGCCTCGACGAGCTGATGGGGGAGCGCGGGCTCGAAAAGGCGGAGGCGGAGGACATGATCGGACTGGTGGCCGAAATTCCCGATCTCTGGGATTTCGTGCTTGCGGGCTGGGAAAACGATTCGCGCACGTCGAGATTCTGCGGCGAGGGAGGCCAGGAGGATTATTTGGCGGGGGTGAAGGCGCTTACGAGCAAGCCGGTCGTCGGCGTAGGCCGCTATACCTCGCCCGACAGGATGGCTTCGATCGTCCGCAAGGGGCTTGTCGATCTGGTAGGCTGCGCCCGGCCTTCGATCGCGGATCCGTTTCTGCCGGAGAAGATCCGGGAGGGCCGTCTCGAAGATGTCCGCGAATGCATCGGATGCAACATTTGCGTGTCCGGCGACTTTACGATGTCGCCGATAAGGTGCACCCAGAATCCGTCCATGGGCGAGGAATGGAGAAAGGGATGGCACCCCGAAAGATACAGGCCGAAGGAAACGGACAAGCCCGTTCTCGTGATCGGAGCCGGGCCGGCGGGCCTCGAGGCGGCGCATGCGCTCGGAAAGCGGGGCTACGAGGTGGCCATCGCCGAAAAAACGACTGAGCTGGGCGGCCGAGTCGCGCGCGAAAGCCGCCTGCCGGGACTTGCCGCCTGGGCGCGGGTCCGCGACTACAGGGTTCAGCAGATCGCCAAGCTTGCGAATGTCGAAACCTATTTCGATTCCGGACTCGATGCTTCGAATGTTTTTGAACTCGGCTATCCGCGGGTTGTGCTTGCCACTGGCGCAGAGTGGCGGAGGGACGGAGTGGGGCGCTGCTGGCTTGCGCCGGTTCCGGCCGAAGACGGCGTGCGGGTCTATACGCCCGACGACATCATGGACGGCGGGGCGCAGGAAGGCGAGCGAATCCTGATTTGGGACGACGACCACTACTACATGGGCGGCGTGGTCGCCGAATTGATGGCGCGGGACGGGCGGAAGGTCGTCTACTCCACGCCGGCGGTCGAAGTGTCCGCGTGGACGAGAAACACAATGGAGCAGCATTTCATCCAGGAGCGGCTGATTGACCTGGGCATAGAGATTCGCTGCTGCCGCAACCTGGAATCTCTGGAGGCGGGAGGCGCGGAGCTCTCCTGCGTTTATTCGGGCCGCAAGGAGCGGCTCGCGGCGGATGCGGTCGTCCTCGTCACGTCGAGGCAGCCGGTTGCAGCCCTGCGAACCGAACTCGAATCCCGAAAGGACGAATGGTCGGCCGCCGGAATCGAGGATGTCGCCGTTATTGGCGACGCGCTGGCCCCGGCCACGATCGCGCACGCGGTCTATGCGGGCCGCCGCTACGCGGAGGAAATCGACGCGCCGCGGACAACCGGCGATTCCGTGCCGTTCCGTCGCGAAATCGCGGAATTGCTGGCAGATTGATCTCGCTAGGACTGCGAGCGCCCGCGGCCCGCCTAAATTCGGGGCGCCGCCGCCGCGGGCGCTCGAAACTCGAGGATTTCGAATCGCCCGGCGGGCCGGCCGGGACCGCAGCCGCGGGGACGTTTTGAATACTCAGGCGCATTTGATTCTGGGAGCGGCGGCGCTTGCCCGGCCCGGCCGCAAAAAGGTTAACGCCGCCGCATTCGCGGGATCGCTTCTGCCCGACCTTTCGCTTTACGTGCTGGCGATTCATTCGCTTTTCCTTTTGCAAATTCCTCCGTCTGTCGTATTCGGCGAGCTTTATTTTTCGGACGAGTGGCAAAGCGTATTCGCGATCGACAATTCGGTTTTCGTCTGGCTCGCGATCGCGCTGGCGGGCGGCATTTCGCGCAGTCCCTGGCTGCTGACGCTAGGCTTGGCGGGACTCCTTCACATCGCGACCGATTTTCCGCTGCATCACGACGACGGAAGGCAGCATTTCTGGCCGCTGAGCGACTGGATTTTCGACAGCCCCGTTAGCTACTGGGATCCTGCGCACTACGGGAACATCGTCGGTATAGCCGAGGCTTCGCTCTGCGCGCTCCTTAGCATATTGCTTTGGAAGAGGTTTCGAAGCCGAATTTCGAGAATCGCGATCGCCATCCTTGCGATCGCGGAATTGGCGCCCGCGCTTTCGTTCCAGATTTGGTCGTGAGCCAGCTTCGATTCGCCGCCGCGGGCGAGGACTCGGCGATGCGGCGCGGGCCAAATTCCATGCGGACGGCGAAACGGCTGCTCGATGCTGCAAGCTGAACAACCGATTGCCGAATTCATTCCGGCGGCGAGCGGCGGCTTGATCGCGAAATTTGATTCGCGCCCTCGGCGATATCGGCATTGCCTGCGGCTTGATTCCAAACCGCTTCTAGCGCATTGTCGCTCGGCAAAGCGACGTGATCCGATCGCCTTGCTTTTCGACTTATGCGAGGCGTGAGACCGAGGGAGACGAATAAAATGCCAGACATGCAGAATTCCCGGAGCCCGGTAAGCGTATTGCTCTACAAATGGGCGGGCGCCTGGGGCCCGTTCAGCGTCAAGATCCCCTGCGGCGAATGCTCGCTGACCGTTGACGTTATCAATGACACGCTAAGCACCGACCTTGCCGGCGTGCCGGTGAATCTCGAAATTCGCGACTGGCTGACCGAATGGTGGCGGCCGTTGCCGAAAGGCGGCTGGCACGCTCCGATCGTCCTCGTCGAAGGGCGCCTGGTGAGCCAGGGAAACGCTCTAAATCGAGGCGTTCTGACGGAGGCAATCATCAATGCGCACGCCCGGAATTCCGAATTGAGCGGAAACCACCTGTTCGGCAAGGCGACTTGCCCGCATTGCGTTCGCGCAAAGGAGCATCTCCAAAATGCGGGCATGGCTTTCGAATACCGCGATGTCGTCAAGAACCCTCGCGACCTCTACGAAATGCTGGCAAGGGTAAAACCGATAATCGGGCACAAGACGCCGGTAACCGTGCCGCAAATCTGGATCGATGGACGCTATGTAGGCGGCGCCGACCAATTGAGCGAGATCGTCGATGCCCGCGTGGAGCCAAATCCCGATCGGGGCCGATGCTCGATGTCGGCGGCGTGAAGCGAATGCTCCGATGCGACGCCTCCTTCCGAACCGGCGCAAATAAAATGCTCGGCTGCAGGGCGAGGCGCGGCGCATGCGTCGGCGCCGAGAATTCGGGGATTTCAGGGCATCGGCGCCAAGCCGGCGCTCAATTGACGAAGGAGGGCGATTCGCCATGGAAACGATGATCGCGGAGCTTCGGATGCCGAGCGTCTGCCCGCTTGACTGCCCCGATACGTGCAGCCTGGAAGCTCTTCTTAGGGAAGGGAGGCTGGTCGGCGTAAGGGGAACGCGGGCGAACTCCTATACCGGCGGCGTAATCTGCAACAAAGTCGCTCGCTACTATCCGGAATTCGTGCATGGCGAATCCAGAATTCGCCATCCCCTCAAGCGAATCGGCGAGCGCGGCGACCGGGATTTCGAAAGAATCTCCTGGGACGAGGCTCTGGATCTGATCTACCGGAATTTTTCGGAAGCGATCGCCGAATGGGGCCCGCAGTCGGTCATGCCGTTCAATTACGCCGGCCCTCACGGCGAGCTTGCGGGCGGTTCGATGGACCGCCGCTTTTTCCATCGCCTGGGAGCAACCCTGCTCGATCGAGGCCCGATTTGCGGCGCGGTGCGCGGTCGAGCGTATACGAGCATGTTCGGCAACTCGCCCGGCATGCCGCCGGAGCAGGCGGTCTACGCGGACTTGATTGTCGTGTGGGGGAACAACGCAACCGTGTCGAACCTGCATCTCGTCAGGGAGATCAAGGTCGCCCGCGACAGGGGCGCCAAGACCGTCGTAATCGATCCGAAGCGCACCAAAATCGCCGAGCAGGCCGATTTGCACCTTCAGATCTATCCGGGAACGGACGTGATTCTCGCCATGGCGCTCGCGGCGGAGCTGGAACGGCGGGGTGCGCTGGATGCAGGCTTTATCGGCGAATGGACGCAGGGATTTGAAAAATACATGGCCGCGGCGCGCGAATGCTTCATCGCGGATGTCGAGCGGGAGTGTCGCATCCCTGCGGGCGAATTCGATGAATTCGCCGGTCTTTACGCATCGTCTCGCACGGTCGCGGCATCCCTTGGCAATGGAATCGAGCGGGGCCGCAGCGGCGGTTCCGGCCTGCGCGCGGCAATGGCGCTGCAGGCCATAACCGGAAATCACGGACGGCTAGGCGCGGGAGTGATTGCCAAGCCGGGCTTCGCCGCGCCGAAGACGCCCGACAGGCTGCATCGGCCGGATCTGGCGCCCGACGGCACTCGGACATTCAATCTCGCCGATGCCGCGGAGAAGCTGCTTGACGACCGCTTGGACCCGCCGATCAAGGCGACAATGATCTACAACCACAATCCGGTCTGCACTCACCCGGACCAGCGTCGTCTGATCAAGGCGCTGATGCGCAGCGACCTGTTTATCGCCGGATGCGATATAGCGATGACCGACAGCATGGCGTTCGCCGATGTCGTCCTTCCGGCGGCAAGTCATTTCGAGTGCGACGATATCTATGGCGCGTACGGCCAGAACTACGTGCAGCGCGCCGCGCCGGTCATGAGCCCCGTCGGCGAGTCGCTTCCGAACACGGAGATTTTTCGGCGGCTCGCCGCTCGATTCGGATTCGACGAGGAGCTGTTTCGGGAAAACGATATCGAACTGATGGATTCGGCTTTCGACGGCGACGACCCGAGGCTGAAGGGAGTTGCCCCGAGCCGCCTGCCGCTGGACCGCGCCGTCGAAATGAAAGCGGTCGGCGGCGGCGATGCCGTCATGTGCAAGACGGTTTTTCCGGCGACTCCGTCGGGGAGGATCGAGCTGTATTCCGAAGAGCTTGAAAGGGAATTCGGGTGCGGCGTGCCCAAGTACCGGAAGGAAAGGCGCGGCAAGCCGTTCGTACTGATTTCTCCGTCGTCGCCAAAGCGCATCAACGCCACTTTCGGCGGCTGCACGGCATCCCTGGTCGCCGAGGCGGTCGAAATGAATCCGGCCGACGCGGAAGAGCGGGGCCTGCGCGACGGCGACAAGGTTTCGGTCTGGAATGAAAGGGGCAGGGTCGCTCTCGTGCTTTCGGTCACGGAATCCGTGCGCTCCGGCGTGCTCTACAGCCCCAAGGGCACGTGGCTCGGAACAAGCGAAACGGGCATGACGGTGAATGCATTGATTCCTTCGGACATTCGAGCCGATTTGGAGCGCGGCGCCTGCTACAACGAAACCTACGTCGACGTATCGCCGATTTGAGTATTCGATTTGCCGGCGCGAATGGCTGCGCATGCGCATAGCCGTTTGAAGCCGCCGGTCTTCGTCAGTTGCTTCTCGGCGCCTGGAATGCGGTCGGCGGCGACAAATTGAGACATGCATTTGGGAAAACAGGCAATCCTGCAAAAGAGCGGGGAATCACCAAAATCCCGCGCCTTTTACAGCCGTCGACATGCCATCCCAAGCCGACGGGAATTAGCTTCAGCAGCGTCGAACCCGCCGTCAATTTTTAACCGGGTCGGAGTGGTGATTGCGTCGTGTCCGGGCAGAACGGAAGACGCGAAGCGGACGACGGAGTTACTGAACAGTCTCAGATGTCCTGACCTCGTAAATTCCTTCGAGCTGAACCAGGGTCGATTTTTCCAGCCATAGAAGGACTTTTTTTCAAAAATGGGCTTGACGGGAGCGTCGCCGACGGATAAATTCGAATGAACCCGAATTTGGACCCCGCGACCCCATGATCACACTCCCGCTTCACCCCGCCGAAGCCGTGCAAATCGGCTCCTCCTGCTTTTCAGTCG
>MKWU01002790.1_pt1 | contig 24874 bp, 21 predicted proteins | sample 809101 | NCBI WGS metagenome assembly MKWU01 (sample SAMN05860141, study PRJNA318959) | sponge metagenome | host: Aplysina aerophoba | place: Slovenia: Piran, Adriatic Sea, Gulf of Piran | collected 2013-05-07 | reverse complement strand
TACCTGTCACAAGTTACTTACGCGATTCCGACGAATTCTGCAGTAATCCGTTGAAGTTTTCTTGAATGTCTGTGAAGGCTGCTGCAAATCGTCCGTCCGCTTTCCTCGTACTACCGGAGCGGGTTCCGCAGAAGGCTTAAAATTCCCGTGGATGACGGATAAGGACGGAATAGAGGATATGTGTTGACTCCGTCCCCTTTCGCGAGACAGTAAACTCACCGCGAATGCGTGATAGAAAAGCATACAAATTTGTTCAAGTTCACTGCTTTTAAGTTGCTGTAATTCATTTTGCTCGTCGATAGCCATATTGTGTAGTTACAGATGTCTTCATCTTCCAACTGCGCAGTGTTGGGAGATGAATTCGTCCTGATAGACACCAGAAGTAACGCCGTGCCACAAGAAGATGGCCGCAGGTATTGATTCAAGTTCGCTGCGGATGTTTTACCCTCTGCGTGGACAACTGAGCGTCTAAAGAACACCGAATACGCTCTACAGCCTGCATGGAATAATACGATTTACCGAGCGGAAGTCCTCGTGAAGCTTTCGAACGGTCCGCAGTCAGCTGAAGGAAGTCCACATTCTGCCACGCTGCATTCTGCGGAAAGACTACTTCAGCAATTCCTAAAAAACGTACGTAACTTGTGACAGGTACCGTATGTTTAGCCATAAATTGAAGGGCTCAGAGAAAAAAAGGGATATGCAACATTTTGGTAATAATTGAGCTTGAAGCTTTGCTGTATAGGTACACCACTGCATTTCCACAAGCAGTTTCAAACGATTCAAGCAACTCATTCGTGAAAGTTGGCCATTTTCACTCACTAGGTCATGTGATAAAGTGTCATATATAGTCATTGCCGTGCTTCCAAATTGGCATGAGAAAATGGATGACTCCCTTTTGAGTGTACTCCTGGGCCAGACAAAAGTGCTTAAGAAAAGAGGAGAATTGGAAAAGAAGAATAGGAAACTATACAAGGACAATGCGAAGAGCAACACAGGTGTTCAAAAAGCAGCCATGGAATTGGTGAGCTTTACCTGTCAGTGCAGTAACAACTGCCATGAGAATGTCAGTGATGAGGAGTGAGAGAATATCTTAACAGGTGTCTATGGCTTAGAAAGCCATGATCAGCAAAATAAGTATCTGTTTGGCCTAATTCACAAAGTGGATGTGGAGAGGAGACGTGGAACAGGTGGCCATGTTGGTAGAAGGCACACCTTCATATATTGAATTTGTTTGTGCAAGGGAAATCTATACAAGTTTGCAAGAGCACCTTTTGTGGAAGGACTAGCAGCGCAGCTACTAGATGGTGCTGTTATCGCATTAGATCAGAGGGGCAAGCACAAAAGCTGACCTCATTCTATCTCATTGGAAGTGGAAGAAGTAGTAGCGCAGCTAGTAGATGGTGCTGTTATCGCATTAGATCAGAGGGGCAAGGACAAAAGCTGATCTCTTTCTATCTCTGATCAAGTGAATGAGAAAATTAGAGAACACATCAAGCTGTTTCCTCGTAGGGAAAGCCATTATTTGGGCTCTAGCAACAGGAAAATGGAATATTTAGATGAAGGCCTCAGCATTTCTAGCATGTATCAATTGTACTTGGATAAATACGAACCCAAAGCAGAAACGGATCCACAAGCCAAGGAGTGGCTTTACATGGAAACCTTCGACAAAGAGTTTAACCTTAAATTTGGGTACCCAAGAAGCGACAAGTGTGAGACGTGTGATTTGCTGCTAGTCACAATTCAAGCCACTTCATCAGAGGCAGTGCGAGACGAAATGCAAAAAGAGCTTGCAGACAACCAGGAGAAAGCAAGCCAAGGTTACCGTCTATTACGAGATGACACAAAGCCTTGAAGATCACTGAACCATCCCCCGCTATCATTTGACCTGATGCAAAACTTACCACTGCCAAATCTCACTCATGGTACAATGTTCTATTCCGGGCAATTATGGGTCTACAACTTTGGAATCCACAACACAACCAATGGTGATGTGGTAGAGGCTCATGCTACGGTGTTGAACTGTACAGTTACTTTCTTGAGCATTCACGTAGCAAAGACAGATTTCAGTGAGACGTTTCGACCTTGAGGGTCTTCATCAGTCACAAATAACAGTTATAATAGTTATTTGTGACTGCTGAAGATCCTTGAGGTCTAAATATGTTGATTTGACAGCAAGTCTGTTTGGACGAACTTTGGACAAGGCAGGGATATGACAAAAGAGGTCACGAAACATCCAGCTGAAGTGTGGCTAAGGTACTCCTACAGTGAGGATTAGCCGTGGTCTAAAGTTTCACTTCATAAAGGACAGAAAAGTTTGCCTCCTTCACATGCCTTTTCTTTGCCTGAGAAGTATCCGATTGGGCACCCCATCAAGGCCAAAAAGCTGGACAATTTGCAGCGAATGATACCTTTCCTTCCCTTGAGCACTGACAATATTATGTGGGTCTCAGTGACACTGCAACCCAATTACCAACCATGCACTCTGATGATGAGTAGAACTTGATTATTTGTTAATTTTATCATCTCAGCAGTGTATTTGTTTCATAAGCTTCCTTTGGCTTTTTAAGCATGTCTTTTATGTTGTAACCGTGCTAATCAGAACTGTTCTAAAAGTTAGTATACTAAGCTTCCAAACTACAGCCAAAGAAAGAGTACATTGAGCAATTGTGCACTAACGTCTCTAGGCATTTTTATCAAATACCTACAAAGGGACAGTTGATTTCTACAGAAGTACTAGAATGGTGTACAGTGTGCATTGTACAGTGTACAATGCAGTGGTAGTACCACCCCTGGTGTATGGTTGCGTGACATGGCTGTTGAAAGACAGGGATAAGACGAGATTGCATCCTGCAGAAATGAAAGTTCTGAGGGGTGTGGTTGGTGTAACCAGATTGGAATGTGTGAGAAACAAAGCTATAAGAGAGAGATTGAAGCAGGAAGCAGTGGTAGCACAGGTGAAAAGAAGAAGAGAGTTGTGGAGAGAAAAGATGATAGAGAACGAAGGTAGCCTAGTAAACAGAGTAATGAATGGACAAGTTGCAGGAAAGAGACACAGAGGGAGGCCCAGAAAAAGATGGAGAGTAAAATAGTGCCTGTACTTTTATACATATTAATAGCTACATTCATGCATTCAAAACCGATCGCACAAAATTGTTGCATTAACATTAAGCCTTCTAGGCTACTGCGCTCTGTCAACAGCACTCCTTTGGCAGCGCCCCTGCACAAGGGACTCCAACGACGGTGTTCTAATGAAGGCACTCTGTTGATGGTGCGTCCACGGAGGTGGCTACTGAGCGACAGTTCATGATGTGGATTACTTAGTATCATGAAGTACATACTGCAATGCAGAAGTTAAAATTGAGCCTCAGCATATTGGTGAAAATTGTGAATGAAACAAAATTATGAAATGTATGCATTGGTCTGATGGATGCACATTATATACGTATGTAGGTTGAAATCTGACATGAAGAATGATCGAAGGAATGCTATATTATCGGTGTTTACTCAAGCGAACCATGCACCCAAGTTATCTAATTATTGAGCACAGCCTAAGGCGACTAAGGCTGTGTCCTATGATGTAATCAAAGTGCCTCCAGGTCTCCCTCACCTAAAATGCGTCTTTGTTTTCGGCTAATTGTACCTATGTTTAGTCATTCTCTACAGCTAGCTAATTTATTGAGAAACTTCTACTATTCAGCTAGCTATGCTGGGTTTAGTTACGAGGTGCTGCTTATGTACGACATAGAAAATGTTTTGCTGTTCTGGAGAATGCGCTAGCTTCGCTTGACTAGACACATCTATACGGTCCCGTAACAAAATGGCGGCATTGGGGTATGTTCATACATTGGATAAACAAACTTTGCGTTCTCCCGAGCACTGTACGAGTCGGACTGCCACCAGCTCTACATTCCTAGAGGTTCAGACACCTCTGCGCCTCCTTGCGTATCACTGGGACCCGTAGGTGTCCTGTGTCAAGTGCTAAAAGTGTGCAAAAATTCAGTGGGAAGAAGTAAGATAAGAATATGAAAAGGTGAAAACGGGGTAACAGCGACTACGACACTTTTCCCTCACGTGAACTCCAGGTTGAATTTGGGAACACCGTCGCACTTAACATCTTGAAGTAAGCCTACCTATGGCCTTGAATTGTACCGGTTCGCCACCGTTTCGCCAGTTTTGCCGACGTGCGCTAATACATTAGGTAGGAGCCACCATTTTGAACCGGGGACATTCCTAAATAGACATCACTACCCTCGTCCCCACACTGCAACAGGTCACTTTGCCCAGGTGAGCTGGGGGACTTGAGTGAGCCTCCCACACGGACAGGCGAAGCCACCCACACAATGAAAATGGCTGACCTCATTAAAGACATTCGACTCGATCCCAAGCCTCCTGGCGACTTCTTGGTCGGTGGCTATGGGATTCCACTGAGGGAGTTTTGCTGGTGGATGCTGGTGTACATATCTAGAGGGGACCAGCCCTGCCATTAGAGGTGTTTTTTCTGATTATCTCACTACATTGTAATATGTACTTTTCATACAACTTGATACAATTCTGATATTTCAGCAACTTACGGCCACCCTCATCAGTGAATAATTTCTATTGTTCTTTCACTGTACTACATTGCACTTCATTGGCTGTAAATGTCTTTGCTAGTCTCTCTTTCAAATCAGAAACTGTCACCTCATCATTTTCTGCCATGGCTTGATCAATGGTACTATAGTGCCTCTCAGGAACTTTGCTTGGGCGTCCACTTCACAGACGGTTTCTGACGGATCCCGTCTCTTGCCACTGACTTATAATGGTCTTCAATGTTTGCTGAGTTGCCCGTACTCCTGCAGTGGCCAAGAGTCGCACAATCTTTGTTGGTCTCTTTGTACCATCTGACTGCATCTACAAGATAATTATTCGCTTTCTCAGGAAATCATTTAAGCAACATCAAGCAACCAGAACAAGCCAATCAAGACAGTGCATCAGCAACATGAGAAGGGGAAGAGATAAGTGTATGATCAAAGAATCAGAACGATTGAAGGAAAAACCTTCACCCCTCTAGTCTTTTCTGCCACAGGGGCAAGGGGTTTGCGGCATCCACCTTGGTCAAAATATGGCATCTATAATCTCTGCCAAAAGAGGACACACTTATCAGAGAGTGATGACATGGATCAGACAAAGAATCACATTCAGTATTCTCAGATCTGTCACTAGTGCCATTAGAGCTACCAGATGTTTACACCTCTACCACTGGATGCAGGGATGATTACCATTGCTACTAGTGAGGCACAGGACATTGACTGTTAACTAGGCATACGTGTAGTGCATAAGACAAGCCTCGCATGCATGCATGCATGCATGCACAAGAGTTAGGCAATATGTTAATTAGCAATAATAGCTACCTGGCTTCATCTCACATCCTAGGAGTGCTAGGGGGTCGAACTCTCGCTGCAGGACTAACAGAGAGCTGTTCTGAGCATTGCTGAAGCCGACATTTGTCGCTTGCTTGGTTGAAGATATCAAGCTTAACCAAAGCAGTTTGCAGCTGGCTGTGCAAGTACATGAAAGTAGCATGGCTGACATGGAATTCGGAAGGTTTCTGCGTGGTTACTGCATTATAATGATCACAAACTCTCTAAGCCAAAAATTCACAGGACGATGTCTGGGTCACTTGATTCAGACGTTTCGACACAATCCTGGGTCCTCATCAGTGAGAAAAGATAATGTTACAAAAACTGGCAGGCGTTTTTATACCCATGAATGGCGGAATTGATGACAGAAGATAAGGTGATGTAAGGAATGAGTACAGAGTACAACCCCCTGATTCGCGAATTGAGACCAGCTGCTGTCTGACCACATTAATATTACAGCATGCTTCTGACATATTGTACACCTCCCCCAGTAGATTATACCCTATCTTTGCCATGGTATACACACATTCTTTGAACCAACTGTCATGATACCATGCATCAGCACCATCATACCATCAATTAGCACCATCACACTTATATCTCAGGTGCAAAATAACCACAATACTCTCAAGATTTGACAAATGAATAAAATTGCAGCAATAAACTAAGACAGCTTGAGGAGTAAATAGTCTAGTGAACGCAAAGCATTGTGAGGCGAGCCTGAAGAAGTGCCTTCTTTTGCAATTGTTGCACACATTCATGCTTCAAGCTGCATGAAAACTGGTTGACAGAATTCAGACTGATCAAACACAGAGGAGCAAAGCATTTAGTATAATATTATGATATATTATATCACAATAACAGTGTGTATTGTGCGTGTGTGCACGTACTGGCTAAAGCAATGTACGGTTTGTTCTTGAGGTGTGGCTTTAGACAGTTCTCTAGTCAATCGCATTCCCACCCCCATTCACATGGACAGCCCCTCCTTATGTGAACTCTCATTGATGACGCGTGTGAGAGGGAAGAACCCAAATTGACAGTGAGTACTCTGTTGTGTGTATATGTGTGAGTGCAATCACAGTTAAACTCTTCGTAGTAGTCCTTATATTGTTCTTTGAACTGTGCCCTCAGACAGCTCCTCAATCAACTGCATTCCCGGCCACGTTCATGTGGACAGCCTCTCACTGATGAGGTGTTTGCCCTTCGAGAGGTGGAGTTACCGTTTGAAGTATATTTCTGCAATTATCTATGGCTTATCCAAGTTGGGACAAGCGGCGGCCACTATTGAAAAGACAAATTGAAAGTTACGGCAAGACGTATAGAAAGATGACTGCCCCAAAGTGCTTTTGCATGTGCGTTCGTGACTTCGTCAACTGCTGTTGCCATGATGTGGATAACTGTGCGGAATGTCAAGAAGTTGTACCGGTCCATCCAAGCCAAAGTACCTAAGTCTGGAGTAACTCAAAGAGAAGGAGTTGTGTGTAGCTGACAAACAAAGCGATCTTAACTTTCAATTCTTAACAGACAGAGAGGTGGAAACGTTGAGGCGGGCTACAAGGTCCCAAATATACAAAGAAAATTACAATGTGTAGCATATGCAACGAAAAGGCATGTGAAGAAGCCAAAATGAAAGCTTGTCCGGACTACTACCTGCAGAGTTCGGAACTTTCTTTCTGAGAATTATAGCTGACCTTTGTGCATTGTTATCGTAAAATCTGAGTGTTGTGTTTACATAAGCTTCCAGCTTCACTTAACAACTGTATATGGAAGAGGCTAGGATATAACTGCAATTGGAGCCTGGGGTCCTATTGCAGCTATATCCCGGAGACCCTTTAATGCACTTATATCCTGAAGCATTGTGCCTCGTAACCAATAAGCGACATACAGAGAAGTTGGAAAATCTTCATATACATGAGTCCATTGCACTGATCTCAAATGTACAAAGAAAACAGTGGGCCGAAAGGCACACCTTTCTGTAATTATATCATGTCCATATTCCTCAGCGTTTGTGAGCTACTGCGTCGACAGAAGAAGAATTAGTAGAATAAGATGAAATGTGGGAAATGTCATCGACGTTTTCTACATGCTGGTGCGTTTTTGCATGGAAGAGCGGCTATCCTTGTCTTCAGTATAGTGCACACTTTCTCCTCAGCGCTTCTATTCGCCCAACCTTCGCTCTGTAGAAGACTAGTGCTGGTTTTCCATTGTATTACGGTATACAAACAATCACAACCATCCCTACATAGACAGCACAGTAGTGCTGTCTGATGACATTAAATATGACATACATACTAACCTCATTGTAAACATTTAGCAATGTCAAATGGTCACCACCTGGTCTAAAGAAATTCCTTCTGGCAGTGTCTGCTAGGATTGCCTTGTCCTGAATGGACACAAACATAGGTATACAACAAGAGTACATGTACAATGCATACAAACACCAGCAACCATAAAGTACAGTTAGTAATGCACCATGATCACGTGCAGATGATCCTTCAACCTGAACTAAGCATTTACTGTAGCATGAGACCGTGATACTAGGGTAATACAGTAGGATAGTTACCAAGTCTATCCCATGCAACCAAATGCTTTTGACCATCATTCTAGTACTTAGTTTAGTAGTAAAATTCCAACAGAGATGACTTGAAGCATAGAAAGAACAAGTATATCGAGGCTGAAGAGCCTGTGGGGTACCAGTATTGTTTAACCCAAACAAGCATTTCGAGTTCAAAATCTCGTGGGACGCCTGGACCCCCAAACTCGAAATCCACTTGCAGTCCAATGGTTAATGCACAAGCTCTCATCTATGCTAAGTATTAAGCCATTTGGGACATTTTAAATAGCTAGAAACCAAAGCAGCTGCTGCTAATCGTTCACACTAAATACTATTTACAATTGCAGTGGGTCTGCCCTCATAGGTACATGGGACACTTATTGCCAGATCATGCGCATTTCACATGACAGATTTTGTGTGACACAGAACTCAGGGATTAACACTTCAAAATGCAAATACAGACATGTCTCATGCAACAATTTGTTGTTTGGATGATAAAAAGAGTATTAGATTGGCACCATAAACATTAATTCAAAACTATCTAATAGGGGATAGCGACAAATGAAATGAAAGACTTACGCTACAGCAACCCATACGGTGCGGCTACATATGTGCAGTCAACAGCACCATAGTGGCATGAAAAGGCCATCTGGTCCCACAAAGTGTGCAACAAAGGGCGCAACAGAAGCAGTGGCATCACCATTCATGCCACAAATGTAGCTGCAGTGACTCTGCAGGGGTCGGTCTAGCCTAAGTTTTTCATTAAACCTGTCACTATTTTGCACACCTGCACAAGCATCTTCCCTCTGGTTTTAGCTAAGTGACCACAGCAGTTTGGGAGTCGCTGACCAATCATGAACAAGTGGTTGCTTGGTGACCGCTGGATGCTGTCGTCCCTGTGCTGCTGAAACCGCCTTCTGTAAATGGTAATCAAACAAGATGATAGGTAGGCAGTAAGTACCATTTTTGTTACTTCTAATGGTGTCTATGAATGTTCCTCGATAAACAGGTAATTCCAAAGTAGAGCGAGGAATCACATTTCGCAACGAAGCATATTTCAGCCACTTGTTCTCGACAGCCAAGCACAACTGGGACTCTAAACTTAGAATGCAAGGAGAGCAGGCCTGTGTAGATTAGAGATTACAAAATGACACTTACTGCTGTCTTCGTTGTTGCGCTAGGAAGTAAAGAGTGAAGTTGACGAAGTAATATTACTTCGGCCGGAAATCGGCTGTATCTCTTGCAAAAGACCTTTCATTTGTGTCTGGGTTTCACCAATACCAAGCCTCATCACTGCTCTCCCCACAATAGCATGTTCACCTAGGAGCGTTTGAGGATTGTGCAGAGGTGCTTCAAGACATTGGGCAGGATGGATCATAATTCTTTCTCTATCAAATATCCCAATTGAAGTTCCATTGTCAGGAGAAAACATACTGCTATTGGAGAATCTCGCTGTATCTCCAATCACAGTGTCACAGGTCAGGACTGCCACAGATAGGAATCCAAGCTGTCAAGGGTAGCACAAATGGTGCATTTGGGTACGATACTTCCATCTCATTTTCCCTTTAAAGGAAAACACTGTAATGTTAATCCATTATGCTTATTTAGTCTGGTGGAGCCGAGTGCCTAGCTATGAGTGCTGTGTCAGCAAGCACTTCAGGAACTTAATAAGAGCCATCCCGTGGTTTCATGCTTGAAGACTATTGCAAGAGGGTTGGCAAGGTAGTTAAAATTCATTCAGAGATTGAGCACAAGATAAACTCACACTACATATGCCAACTACAACAAAAGACACCTGTAAAAGCCCCCCTCCATCTGTGGAAACGGCAAAAGGCAATCTGCCTAAGTACGTGCTCCCCTGTAGAGCACAGCAACATACACACACATAATGCAGAGCATGGAATTACAATTGATAAAAGATGTAGTAGACTTAAGAATAATTAGTGGATGAGTACACTGATTTGATACGTAGTTTGAATACACTCAGGGAGGGTGATTGAATAATGTCAAGTGTGCCCATCAAAAGAAGCATTTCTCTCACCTCAAGCATTGCAGCTTGGGTATCCTTTACAACATTGTGTGAGTCAAAGTAATCTAGGCATGTTAGCAGATGTACTTGTGGAAAAAGAGACTTAATACTCACTCTTGCAATGTAGCTCTGGGCTAGCTTTTCAAATGACTCCTGGTCTAGTGGTGAGTAGAGAGCATTTCTGAAAGTGTTAACCCTTAAATGGGTCTGCCTTCAGATCTGATAATGATGTAAGAATAGAGGTGATTAGCTACTCCATGGACATGAGGTGAGCCCTTCTTTCTGAAAGCTTTGAGAATGGTTTCCTAAATGGCAAGTACATCTGATAAAAGCAGGGCAGGTACAAAGGTAGGCTTAGATAACTCCAAGGAAAGACCTGTAGCAGTGGCATCTCCTTCAATGGCCTCCTAGTGTGGTTTTAACTGCTTGATAGCTCCTAGAGCATCCACTGCAGACTGATGTGATAGCCAACAGTTTCAACTGAGATTCCTTTAAAACCTTCTGTACCTCAAGAAGCTCAGCTGTTCATGTTGAACTTTGCGAAAAAAATGCATTAATTAGGCGCAACATTCTCTCAAAGCGTTAAACCCATTTGGAAACTGAACTAGCATGTGAAGCTGCGAGGAACAACCGGTGTGCTGCAGTGGGTATGTATGAATTGGAGGACCTTAGCCTTTAGTCTACTGACCACACACCATTACGTACTCCAAGCATTACAGATTCTCCATCACAAGCACCTTCAGCTATTGTTTGAATATCTAACATAACCGGAGCCTTGGAGGTTAGATAATCCACAATAGCATCAGTAATGACATCTGGCATGCCCTTGGATAGCTCCATTAGCTTCAGTTGGTTCACACAAGTCTCACCACCCTCTCTGAGGTATTGAATACATAACCCAAACTGCTTAGTGACTGAAAGGTCTGTTGCTTGATCAATGATAATGGAATAGTATGGTGAAGCCTGAACTTCCAGGAGACATTGCTGCTCTAACACCAATAGCTTCTACCATCTCTGCCACTGCCTGTTCAGAATTATAATTCACATTAGCTCTTTTTTGCAAGAGGGGGAGAGAGTCATTGCCTTGCAGCATGCACAGTTCTTTCAATCTGGCAAGGTTGGTTGTATGTGCAAATACTCTGTTATTAAGGTGGTGGGGTCACCTAATTTGCATAAATAATACTGAAGCTTTTACAGCTCTTAAACAGAAGTGAGGAGTATATTGTAACTAATGGGCTATTCGTTTTAGAAGCTTAGAGTAGTCCAACTCATCCTTAATTCTGAAAACAAAACGATGCAGTAGGGCACACTACCGTTTGCACAAATATAGAAGCTATTTTGTCATTTACTACGCAGAGAATATGCGTACCTTGCTTCTTCTCACATTCAGTCCTTAGTCCTGTATGCTCTGCATCATTCTAAGTATGCTTTAGTCTTCAGCTTATCAAATAGCCAAGAATGATTGAAAAAAATTCTCAAAGAAGTAACTTCAGCCATGTCTCGCTGACGGACTGCCATCTTGGAAAGGCAAAACGGTAAGATAATACTAGGATGATGTGTATGCTTGTCACGAGTGTGCATGCCAAATTTGAGAGAAACAAGGGTTCAAAATGTGAAGTACCGAATGAAGGCGATCTGGCACATATACAAGGCATAGCATTAGTGAAATTCATAATGCGCATAATTGTATTCATTACACTGTTGCATAGTATTAACGGAAGGTATAATGGAATTTGACCCCACCACCTTAAGATAGTATATGCACTGCAATCTGTCCATGAAAGCCTTCTGATCGACCATTTGCACGCTAGCCTCATAACAAATGGTAGGCAAGGTGTGCCTGGAAGCTTCCCTAGTTTGACACTCTCGATAGGCTTCCTCATTTTGCTGGTGAGTCTTACCCTGCTCATGCTTAGTGAGCTTGTCGGGTCAACAACTGATGAATGGCCCAGCTACAAAAACAACAGAAACGCTTCCAACGGAGCTTCCTGCGTGAGAGTAGTATCGACAGTAAATACCATAACTAACCATGGATGCTTCGAGGGCCATTTACTCTTGGCAAAGCTCTGCCATGATGTGACGTCTCCTCTCCTTCCTGTGGGCCATTTGGAGTAGCACTAGCCTGCTCCGTATCGGAGTCGCATGGCGGTTCCTCCTTAGGGTGAGTGAAGGAGGGTGAGGGATGGGACACCAGCAATGTGGCACCTTGATCAATCAGATGTACAAAAACAAGGTTAGCTGACCTGCCTGTATCTTTTGTTTTTTCACCTTCGGTGGCATAATGTTCAGCTGCTGAAGACAATTGACAGATATGATCTTCACGCAACATGTACCCATTTACACATTTAGTGCTTTGGTAGTCTCAAAACCAGCCCCTAACTTTTGCGTTCTGTGTACCGTATACAATTCAACTTTCGCGGGGTTAAACATTTGTGGTTAAATGTTCGTGTTTTTATTTTTGCAGATGCAGGATCTTAGTCTTTGATTCATCGATTCGTTGTTTCCTCTGAATCCTTGTCGTATCGATGCAATCAATTGCTTCGGTGGAGGTTCTTAGCTGCATACAAATTGCCCTACCAAATCGACGCCTTTTTGCATTTTTGTGATGCAATCGTCGTACAAACGCAGACTCATTACAGACGAGTCTAAATTTTTGCAGGATGAAACTTTCGTGGATGGCTGCTGATCTGTGAAAACCGCGAAATTTTACCCGCCCTAAAATTTAAAGCGTATACGATATGTCACTATTGTGCAATTGATTGTGCAAAGTGATGCTTGCAGAGGATAGGGGGTGGATTTGAGACTAGTGCTTTGGACTCCACTGGAATGTGACACGAATAATTAACTTTTCTTTGGAATTTTGTGATTGATCCGTGCTGGCACCCGCGGAGAGTAATACGCATGGATAATCAACCTACGTGCGGAAAGTATCTGCAGATATACATCAACGTACATTAAGACTGAAAATGACATTGCAAGGGAAGGCTAGAAGAGTTGAGCCATTTCTTTTCCGTGAACCTTGTGTAGTCCCTGTGATTGTTGTCCTAAACGGTGCTCCATAGTAGCGACCGCTCAATCTTCTTGACCACCAAACGAATCAGCTCAAGCCTAGCACAAATTTGTAGTACAAACAATACTAAAATACAATATCACATTTCTTCGAGGATCAGTAGTTCAAAATCCCCTTTAAGTGCACTCAGGCCCATTCTGTAAGGGATTTCAGGACCTTGAAATGTTATGGGTCAAAGTACTGAGAGGTCACCATTTGTTTCTATGCTTTTTTGGACATTCTTAAATCCCTTGAAATTTTTAATGGAAATTTTGAAATATTCTAGTTTGTTCATTTTTAGATACCTATAATGATGGACAGATTCCGTAGGGACCATATTTGTTTTTACCTAATTGTACTCATGGTTAGTCATTAGCTGTAGCTAGCTAATTTTTGAGAAACATTTCTACTATTTAGCCAGCTATGCTGGGTTTAGCTACGAGGTTCAGCATATGTACGACGCAGAAAAATGTTCCAACCATGTGAAGAATGCAGCTGGCCTCGCGAGATGAGATGCGTATATACACGCTCCTGTAGCAAAATGGCGGTATTGGGGTAGGTTTATACATTGGGGAAACCAACTTCGCGTTCCCCTCCAATGCTGTACAGGTCAGAATGCCACCGGCGCTTGTTTCTTAGAGGTTCAGATACCTCTGCTCGTCCTCGTGTATGACTGGGTTCTGTAGGTGTCCTCTGTCAAGCGCTAGAAGTGTGCAAAAATTTGGTGGGAAGAATAAGAATAAGAATATGAAAAGGTGAAACCGAGTAACAGCAACTATGATGCTTTTCCCTCATGCAAACTCCAGGTTTTCTTTGGGAACGTTTTTTCACTTAGCACCTTGAAATAAGCCTATCCATGGCCTTTAATTGTTGCAGTTCACCACCGTTAGATATATGTATCAAACAGTGCCTTTTCGCAATTGCACAGGATTGTACTCACTTTAGGGCGATAGAATATGGCACTGTTGACTGACAGCATTGCCGTAATGGTGAGAATTTCCTCACTACACTTGTACCTGTACAAAACAGGATGACAATATGTAAATCCCATTCTACAGTCAGTCGTTACCCGGTAACAATCAATGTCTTGTATAAGTTCGCTAATTACACAGCTTGAGGAAAGTGGCGACTGAAGAAAAAGAACTACAACCCAGCACCCAAACTCGTGGCCTATGCTCTAACGCTGAGTTTCAGCCATGTGAGCCACCAATCTGGCCACAATTCTTTGTCTCCAATCACCGTTGATATGGTCAAGGGTGGGCTGCAATGCTGCGACCACTTAGGACCTGCACCCTGAGGCTATATCTGTGCAATGGTACGCTCAGTGGGTAGCTAGCATGTGCATGCTGCGACCACTTAGGACCTGCACCCTGAGGCTATATCTGTGCAATGGTATGCTCAGTGGGCAGCTAGCATGTGCATGCTGCGACCACTTAGGACCTGCACCCTGAGGCTATATCTGTGCGATGGTACGCTCAGTGGGCAGCTAGCATGTGCATGGTGCGACCACTTAGGACCTGCACCCTGAGGCTATATCTGTGCAATGGTATGCTCAGTGGGCAGCTAGCATGTGCATTAGCCCACAAGCATGAGGTGGATGATGGCGCATTGTACCTATCTCTCTGTACGTTGTCAGTGAGTGTGTAGTTAGCGAACTTGTACAATGTACACACCAGCTTGCATAACACTCACTGACAATATTGTGTCTTTTAGGGTATACATAGTGTAATGATACACTTACTTTTCTGATGCAAGCAACATTTTAGACATCATTGGATCAACAGGAAACTCTGCCATTCTGCGTCCCAACTGCACAATGGAACAGTATGTAGTGAAACTGCAATTAAACATTATTTCTCTATACAGCGCACTTGCTGGTACATCTTGCAGAATTCACTAACCAATTAACCTTGATAAAAAAGGTTTCTGTGTGACTAAGTTACTGGATTATGTGAGAATTTGGGTAACTTCATCAGACAATGTCGTTGCCAAATATATCAGGTGTTTCAGGTGTGGGTCCTCATCAATAAAAAGGAGTACAAAAATGGAAAAGAGCAGGTGATTTTATACACATGAAAAGTGGGAAGTAATGCTAGGAGGTGAAGTTGGGCGAAAATGATATTATTAATAATGATAGAGGATGAACACGAAGAATACAGTACACATCATAAAAAGGTAACGGTGAACCGTGAAACAATAATGTTAACAAACGGTTAGATAGTTTACTGGTTATCATTTTCACTCAAACCCGTTAGCGCATTACCCAAAACATCGACACTCCAAAAAACTACGTTTATACAAAGCATACATACTCAATCTTGATCAAATCATGCCCATGGTCTGCTTCAGATACCTTCTGTGTCCTCTCTGTTTGCCGCTTCTCTGCAATCATTGTTTGCTGCTTCCAATATTGGCTGTTCTATGCTTTTCTAGATGTTTGGCTAAGCATACGAGCACAGGACCTGACTGGACCTATGCAGGCAGAAGTAATCAACAGTCTCTTGACCGTAGATACGGTGATGGGAGGTGAAGAATCGTGGCCACAACTCCGCGTTAGAGTGTAGGCCGCGAGTTCGGGCGTCAGGTCGTGGTTCTTTTTAGGGCTGCCGCAGGTAGCCCCTATATTGTTTTCAGTTTGCGATTTTGTTGTATGGCTTCATGATACGGTAAAATATATATATATATGTATATATGTAATTATGTATGTATATATATATAATACGTGAAGCTACGGGTGTATTGTTACACTGAAATTTATATGGCAAGTACAGGCGAAGTATTGTGGGGGAACATTTATACAGGCGGCCATTTTCTTAGTGTTCGTGAAGGGGAGACGGCACGGAAAGGACTTAGAATGTCCCCCAGGTCGCCGTTAGTTGTGTTCTTGCTACGGCATTGTATTCTATGGCGTAAAAGCTAAAGGTTACGCGAATTACTGCCTTAGGCGAAGGACAAGAGCGACACTGAGCTCGGTGAGCGCACAATATTGTTTTCATCGCCTTCACTGTGACTCGTAGACTAGTAGTTTTCACCACGCTGCTGAGGATGATTGACAGGAGCAACGACAAGCTTTGTGAAGACCGTGAATCATCTACACTAAGGTTATCCGGCTGTCTCTAGCGCAGGAATACGTGGCACACAGTGGAATCGTCTTCAGCACTGGCACGCTGCGTCGCACTCAAACGAATGGCCTTTTGACAGGACAAAAACATGCTACTGCACATTTAATGCTTCTGTGACCCGTGTTTTTCTCGTGTGTGTTTGCACTTTCTGTTGGTAAAGCTATTAAACTGTGTTAACGTTCAAAATAGACATGTTATAATTGTGCACAGTGTGCCAATCCTGTGCAAACCTACATGTGTGAATGCTGGTACTGTGTGCTTGTATATATGTTTCACAGCATGCGCTAATAAACTGACATGACATAGTCCTGGTGTACAACTACCCTAACCAGCAATTGAGAGCTAGAGCAAGTAGTTCGAGTTGGGGCGGTAGCCCCACGAGTTTTTTAACTCGAAATACTTGTTCTCCAGCCGCAACTTTCAAGCTGTGTAGTTAGCAAAAGCTTGTACAAGCTACACCAGCTTGCATAACAATTACTGACAACACGCATATAGAGATAGGAATGGTGCACCATCATCCATCCCTGGCTTGATGCACATGCACATGCGCTAGCTGCCCACTGAGCGTACCATTGCACAGATCTTTCAGACGCGGGTCCTAAGTGGTCACAGTATTGAGGCCCGCCCGTGACCGTATATACGGCGATTGGAGGTGAAGAATCGTGGCCGCAATAGTGGCTCGCGTGGCTGAAACTCTGTGTTAGAGCATAGGCCGCGAGTTTGGGCACCAGGTAGTGGTTCATTTTCTTCAGTTGCCACTTTCAAGCTGTGTAGCTAGTTAAAGCTTGTACAGTCTCCTAGAAAGATGGCTATTAATCGGCACTTCATTATATACAATCCTAAAATAGGTCTGCCCTGAGAATACACTGAATTGCTAGACTGGCCAAAACGTGCACAGCATAGATTTGGCATGCTTAAAAATGGAGAATGACATTGAGGATTATCTCAGCTACTTTGACAGGGCAGCCACAGGATTTGTGGGCTGTACAGCTGGCTGGTCTCCTGTTGCAAAATGCTACTACACTAATTTGGCCAGCATGAGTCTAGGGATTATGAAAAGGTGAAAGCCACCATACTGCTGAGATATGAGCCAATGAGGAGACCCATCGGAGAAGATTCTGACGGGACAAGAAGCAAAGTAACGAGTCATACTGCAAACCGACAGCCAGTTGGCAGAATCCTCTCCAAACATTTGATATCTCCTCTTACATAAGCCAGATTATGGTCTCTGCCAGCAAGGTATGCACAGAAAGGGTGGGTCAGGGTGATTCGGTACCAGTCTTGTCTGTGTATGGTGATACAGTATCATACTGCAAAAGTGGAGAAGATTGGAGATAGAATACAACACCACTATTCGCACCTCCTGATCTATAAATTTTGATGCATTGATGAAGATTCCTCGTTAAGTAAGCCAGTATATAAATTTTGATGCATTGATGAAGATTCCTCGTTAAGTAAGCCAGCTAGCAGCTACATGTGTGCAATCATTGGACATTGAGCTTTGTGCAATCATCAACTGTGATTCATTGTCTTGAGGATAATCAGCCATATTCTCTGAAGGGTTCTACAGCAGTCGTTGCCACAATTAGTATTTCCAGTGGCAAATGAGTTGCACCAACCCACCATAGCTAGCATGAACCATTGTATCTTGATCTTTAGCAGCTCTGTAAAGCGCTACACAATATACCTTTTTAGGGGCTGCCACTCATTTTGCGCCCGTCGTATGGCTTCTGTTACGGAAATAGGTATAATATATATTTAGGGCCAGCACAGCACGATGCAGCAATCAGTGCAACTTGCGTGAGGGCTCCCATTTCCTCCACACACTTAGCCCTCACGCAAGTTGCACTGATTGCTGCATCGTGCTGTGCTGGCCCTATCCGGTCGCTGGTGATGATGGTGCTGGCCCTATCCGGTCACTGGTGGTGATGGTAGTAGTAGTAGTGGCATGTTGTTGCTGCATCCGTACCGACTAGCGCTGATGCTGGCCCTGACCTTTGCACCTTGCACCCTGACCTTTACACCTTGCTCCACACTCTCACTATTTACTTCAACACTACATACCTGTTGATTTCTCCCAATGCCCATAACTTTAGTCACCTGCCAGTTTGCTTTCATTGCCCATTTTTCTCCAATGTGTCATTTAGCTTCCATAGATAAGTCCTTCTCAATCACCTGCCTCACAGCAAAGAATTGGTCTACACAACCCCTACTAGCTCTAAATCCAGCTTGTTCATCCATTATTACTGAAGAGGTTAACACCCTCTCAGTCTACCACTGCAATCCTCACAAAGATCTTCTCCACAACCTTCAGTAAGCTTATGCTGCTATTACAGCCTCTCTCCACTCAGTAGGCGTTTTTCCACATCTCCAAGCCACATCGAAGACTTCCTTTAATCATTGCATCATGGTAAAGCTTCCCGCCTTCCCCATTTCTACTTGTATGCTGCATACCCCCTGCCTTTCCGCTTTTCAACTTTCTCACTGCTCTCTTTACTACCTCCATGACCTTCATTTCATTTTCATCCCGTCTACAAAACCTCTTCTCTCTTTCCAGAATTAGCATTGAGGAAGTTCTAAAAAATGCTCCCTCCATCTGCTTAGCGCCTCTCAGTTCTCTATCAAACCCCCTAATATGTGTATCCGTCCCCCTCCCTTACGCCTTATCTGCACGTGACCAGAATCTCCTCTGCATCACCATGGGATACTTGTCCATATCTTCTCCAAGCCTTATCCATGGATCACTCTCAGCCTTTTCACTTTGCTTTTGTTTCCTTCTTGGCCTCACTGTAACCTAGCCTCACTTCCTCAGACTGCATTTTGCACCTCCTTACTCCACCATGCAGTTCTGTCTTGCACTTCTTTTGTGCGAAATTCCACATACTTTCACAGCTGACCCCAAACTCCCATCCTTTAACTCTTTCCAAGCTGCCTCTACAGTCATCCCTTGTCTGTCTAAGTTTCCCGAATCTACTCCTCAACCTAGCCTCAAACTCCACCTCACTTTGTCCTTCAGCTACTTCCTGATATTCCCAACACCTGTGCTTTGCTTTTGCTTAGCTTTTGTCCCTTTGTCCTTAACTTGATGATCATCACTAGCAGGTAGTGATCACTGCCTATCTCTGCCCACTTCTTGACTTTCACATCTCTCAATTTCCGTCTCATCACTCTCCTCGGCAGAAAGTAGCCCATGATGGATGTCTGATACATCTTCCTGCATTCTAACATGCACTTACAAATATCCGTGTATTGAAACTAGGTATTTGTCACCACCTTGTCATACTTAGCACAGAACTGCAGAGCCTTGTACCATTTCCATCGTCTACCACTTCACCTATCCTCCCAATGACATCTTCCCACACTTTCACATTGTTTCCAACCTTCCCGCTTCAGCACTTCGTTCATTGTCTCCTGCAGCTGCTTGTAGAAACCCTCCTATTCTTCATCCTTGCCATCCTTAGTCAGTGCATGTACTTGGATCACTGACACCCACACACTGTCAGTTCTCAGATGCTGGCCATATCAATTAAATTCTCAATTCTCAATTCATGGGTATGTGGGACATGTTAATGTAAACAGCTTATGTAAACAATCTGGATTCCACACAGGATATATTCATCCTGTGTATTAGCCCCCTCTATTCTCCAGGCTGGAATGGGTTCAAGCTTGGTATTGCCAGTGAACGTCTTGCATGGCATTTGGGACATGTTTATGTAAGCAGCTTTTAAGTAAACAACAATGTGGACTCCACACAGGATAAATTCATCCTATGTATTATCCCCCTCCATTCTCCAGGGAAAGCTGGAACGGGTTCATGCTTGGTATTGCCGTGAACATCATTCATTGCAGAGCAGTTTCGAACACCAGGATTGATATCTGTAGCATGCTCGTACCCGTACCTGTCGTACGGCCGTAGCCACTGTCGTGTACGCCCGTAGCCATCTCCACACTACCCCATTTATCCTGTAGTACTTAATCAAAATAAATTTTTTCTCTTCTCAGTACAATCCACATCTATTCCTGAACCTACTGACGTTCTAAATTGTCTCGCCGAATGAACACCACCATCTTACTTCAACTTCGGTCAGACAATATGGCTGCCGAAATGCCCGTACCATACCTGTAGCACGCCCGTACAGTAGCGCGTTGCATGCCTATACCTGTACTGGTATGACGGGTGTAGAACGTTAACTTTTTTATAAAATGTACTGTATGTACACATGTACACGTGTATCGTGATCTACAATACAAAAATACAGTACTGCATCACACGTTTGATAGCCCAAACAAATTCACTAATCCGAACAGTTTTTAACAGCTTTGTACAGGGCTGTTTGGATTAGTGAGGGTGTACGGTACTCATATCTTGGAGTATTGTAGTGTTTGTAGTGGAGTAGGCTAGTGTAGTCCAAGGTATGAGTACTGGGGATTTATGAAATACGAGCCTACAGGCAAAGAATGATTGACAAACATTTTTCTAATCCATTATCAGTGTATAATGATGACCTCATACATCAAAGCACTGCCTGATGTAGTGATTTTCGTACTGTAGTGCTATGTCTGCAGTAACCTGTTAAGCACCCCCGAACACCTCATTACCACCTCAGGGTGTCCACTAACACCTATAGAGGCACATATCTTCAAAGTCGTCATCATCATCATAATTGAATCACTCCCTAGGTCCCTAGGTAGTCTCATGTAGCCAGACCCCTTCCCGCTTCTATTTTTGTGTTGCACAAGTAAGACGAAGTGGTCCCAGGAACATCCTGCCGGACTAGATAAAGCTCTTAAGGAATGCACAAAAGACAAGAAATTGCCATGGACAATTTATATTTAATTTCAAAGACAACAAATGGTTGGACAGGCTTGAGACAGCAGGCCCACACTATGGATACAACCCCAACCCTGCTAAAACATGGCTTGTTGTCAAGCCTGAGCATTACAAAGCTGCAGCTGAAGTGTTCAGGAACACAGGCATCAATATCACTGAGGATGGAATGAGAGATATCGGGGGTTTTATCTGGGATCAGCAGTTTTTGTCAAGAACTTCGTTTCAGACAAAGTGGTTGAATGGGTGAAGGAGATGAAAAACCTGTCTATCATTGCTGAGTCTTAGCCACAAGCAGCCTATGTGATCTTCACTCATTGCTTGGGAAGCAGATGGAACTACGTCATGCATACAGTCCTGAACATCTCAGGACTGTTGCAACCCCTTGAGGATGCAGTTAGACAGCGCTTCCTGCTAGCCCTGATTGGAAGAATGAGTTTCAGTGATAAGGATAGAGAGCTGAACCAAGTGCTCGCAACATCTGTTCAATACTTCTGCAAGGCTGTCAGAACCCCTGGCGTCCCTTAGCCAACAAAAGAGTAGCTGCTATCCAGAAGCAGTCCAAGCTGAACAAAAGCAGGCCAAGGGTGCACATGACTTGCAAACTCGTTCTGCGGCTCAGGATGATGCTGAGGATCTGAAGAAGAAGCTGTCATGACCACAGCAGGTGTGTATGGAGCAGACAAGTGAAAGAGATGCCTCCACATGGCTAACCACCATCCCTTTGTCTGAATATGGCTTCACCCTCCACAAACAGGCATTCAGAGACGCCCTATGTCTCAGGTATGGCTGGAGACCAGCCAGACTACCTTCTCACTGTCTGTGTGGGGAGGCCTTCAGTCTCAGTCATGCTTTCAGCTGCCCATGGGGTGCCTTTCCAAGCATTAGACATGATTGGATAAGAGACCTGTTTGCTGAGTTTCTGACAGAGGTGTGCCCCAATGTGTCCAGTGAACCGGCACTTCAACCAATCTCAGGAGAGACCTTTTCCCACAGAAGTGCTAATACTGATGATGGCGCATTCCCACAGAAGTGCTAATACTGATGATGGCACAAGACTAGATGTCAAAGCCCAGAATTCCTAGGATTGCAGCAGGAGTTGTGTGTTTTTCGATATAAGAGTTTTTCACTCTCATGCGCTCTCCAACTGCAAGACGACATCAACTGCGTGTTACTGCAGGCACGAACAAGAGAAGAGAAGGATGTATGAGAAGAGAGTCAGTGAAGTTGAGCATGGCTCCTTCACGCCTATTGTACTCTCCTCCAGCGGTGGTTGGGGCCCTTCAGCAACAGTGGCATTCAAGGGACCAGCCAGTCTCCTTTCTAAGAAGCTTGACCAACCTTACAGTAGGATTTTGACCTTCCTTTGATGCAAGGTCACCTTCTCCCTACTAGACTCTGCAATCATGTGCCTCAGGGGAGCCAGGTCCTCCTTGCACAGGCCAGCTCATGACACCAACGTGCAAGACCAGCCTTTGGACCTCATCGTCAGCGAGGCCCGCCTGGTTGACTGACTCGTTTTTGTTGTTGTTGTTTTCTGCTCTTTAAAATACATTGCAATTTGTACCAACTCACCATATCATCTTATTTACTATGTACATGTATGTGTTTTGTGACTGAAAGAAAAAATTTACAGTGACGTTCAAATAATCGAGGCCGAAATATTCACGGATGGCTGCTGATCCGTGAACACCGCAAACATTAAACCCCGCGAAAATTAAAGCGCATACAGTATCTCTGTACCAAGTTGTGAAATGAAAAACAGATACAGAGCATGGAATAAGCAAGGTACACAATAATCGTTCTCCTACGTGACTTTGTAAATATTATATTCATGCAGTGAAAATGGTGCCCAAGGGCTCCTGCAATGTGAAATTGCAGTGATTTTTAGCAATTACTAGTCTGATTAGTTGGACAGAGGTTACCAATGGTGTCACGGGCTATTGCTAAGGCGTTTTGATGTGTAACATGAGGACAATGCGGTGAACAAAGTGTGTACAAAGAGGAGAAGTGCTCATCCCTTGGTTGACCATTTGGACAAAGTGCTGGTACTTTGAAAAAGAGTACCTTCACCTTGAGGAGGTTTTTGCAAGTCTACAGGGTGAGTGCTTGCGACTTTAAGTGGAGTGTGCTAGTCTGGAAGTACAGGATGTTCCTTTTGCATGTCTTCCACGAAATAGCCATTGTGCATCTGTGCGCTACAGCTTTGTACTAATATCAAACGAGTACCAGTAGTACATAGCAAACAAGTACCAGTAGTATTTGTTTGTCTCCACCGTCCTTCTCTCATGTCAAAAATGTGTCAAGAAAGGGAAGTCGCCCATCTGGGTCTTTTCCACCATAAACTGAATGTTGCTGGCAATGCTGTTACGGCGGCTATGAAAGTAGTCCATACAGTCACATTAGGTATAACACACATGCAATCAACTACCACTTCATGGAGGGTATGGAACGTTAACAGTGCTTGTTCGATGTCCTCCATCACCAAGTTGACCACCACTACCGACATGGGTATCTCTGTACCAAGACCTGTTTGCTGCGTTTCTGACAGAGGTGTGCCCCAACGTGTCTACTGAAATGGACTGCAGCAGGAGTTGTGCATTTTTTAAATAAGAATTTTTAACTCTCATGCACCCTTCATCTGCAAGATGACATCAGGTGCTTGTTACCGCAGGCATGAACTAGAGAAGAAAAGGATATATGAGAAGAGAATCAGTGAAGTTGAGCATGGCTCCTTCACGCCTATTGTACTCTCCTCCAGCAGTGGTTGGGGCCCTTCTGCAACAGTGGCGTTCAAGTGGCTAGCCAGTCTCCATTCTATGAAGCTCAACCAGCCCTACAGTAGGACCTTGACCTTCTTTTGATGCAACGTCACCTTCTACCTGCTAGACTCTGCAATCATGTGCCTCGGGGGAGCCAGGTCCTCCATCCACAGGCCAGCCAATGACACCAGCGTGTAAGATCAGCCTTTGGACCACATCGTGAGTGAGTCCCGGGTGTTTGACTGACTCGGTTTTTGTTGCCTTCTCTTTAAAGCACATGGGTTTTTGGACAAATTCAGCTTATCATCTTGTTCACTATGTAGTAGTTGTGTAATTCTTGTGTTGTGTGTGCCTTTAACAGAATTCAAAAAATTTGAACGAAAAGCTTCCGACCCACTGACCAAGCAGTTTCTTGATAAGCGAGGAAGAGAGGAAGCAATTCAGTACCAAACCAAGAGAAAAGAGAAAACAGCTGTCCTATTTCCACTACGTGAGTATATCAATCAACCGAGCAAAGAAATAAAGTTCAATAAGTGCATGTTTCTTCTCTCTATACATAACACACAAACAGGAAGAGCTGCATGCTGTAGCCAAGAGAATTGCCCTTGAACTACTTGAACCAGCTACAAAAAGGAAAGCCCTGACATGCAAGAAGTGTGGACAGCCAAGAAAAGGTCACCCACTGCTGCCTGTGAACAGTGGCACACTTAGGTGTAACGAACCTTTTGGTGGGTGTGGCCCTGTACCCTGTTTTTGGTGCAAGGCAGCAGATGGAGATCGTTGAAAACATTATAGCACCCGTTGCCATGGGCAACGGGTGATTATACAGTGATATTATAAGGTATAAAACACCCCAGCAATGTATAATTACCCAGTCCATTCTTTAAACTGCCCAGGGCTTTTGTTAGTAGACGGCGAAAGGTAAAATTGCTAGAAGAAAACTGAGGTAAGTCCACATCCAAATAAAGTAGCGAAGCGTAGCGATGCAGTCCGGAGAGAAGCTGGTAAAGCGTAAGCAGACGATATTTCTCCCCGTTCTCTTTTCGAGTTTCTACTATCAACGTAGACAGGACTTCATCCAACTCCTGACACTCCATAGACCCTAAAATGTCTCTATGCATCTCGCTGCCG